>Ga0315336_1002821_pt1 | contig 25117 bp, 22 predicted proteins | sample ASW5metaG_FD_204512 | JGI IMG/M metagenome (GOLD analysis project Ga0315336, IMG submission 204512) | Ammonia-oxidizing marine archaeal communities from Monterey Bay, California, United States - ASW #5 | ecosystem: Environmental > Aquatic > Marine > Intertidal zone | place: USA: California... | reverse complement strand
GCCGCAGTCCAGACACCTCTCGCGACACGCATCTACGGCGCCGGCTTCAACGAAGCGGTGCGCATCCATGTCGGCGTGACCGAGTTGTCCGACGTGACCTGGCACGACAAGAACACCCTGTCGGCCAAGGTGCCGGGTCTCGCCGAGGGCGTCTACGATGTGACCGCCATCAACCCCGACGGAGGCACGTCCGTCCTGCGGAGTGGCCTATCGGTTGGAGCTATGCCCGGTGTCGACTGTCGGAACACCCTGGTCTACTTCGCGCTGAACCAGGCCGGTCTCACCAACGAGGCCAAGAATGTGCTCACCGGGCAGGCCGGCTGCTTCAACAGCTCCAGCGCGCCCATCGACGTCGAGGGGCACGCCGACGAACGGGGGACCACCGACTACAACGTCTCCCTTGGTCAGCGTCGCGCCAAGAGCGTCGTCACCTATCTTCAGAGTCAGGGCGTCTCGTCCTCCCGCGCCAAGATCGTCTCCTGGGGCGAGGAGCGTCCGAGCGACGGCGGCCACACCGAGTCCGCCTGGGCCCAGAACCGTCGCGTCGAGGTCAGGCTGCACTAGACCGATGGGCTAGTCTGGCGCGATGCTGAACGCTGCCGTCGACCTCGAGCTCTTCCGAAACTTCGCGATTGCGCTTTTCATCGGAGCCCTGGTCGGCATCGAGCGCGAGCGAAAACTCGAAGAGGACGATCTGCAGTTCGGCGGCCTGAGGACCTTCATCCTCATCGCGATGGCCGGCGCGATCTCGGCGTGGATCGACCTGGAGGTGGGCAGTGGGCTGCTCTTCATCGGCGGTGGCGGCGGACTGACCCTGTTGATTGTCGTCAGCTACTACGTCGCATCGCAGCGTTCCGAGAAGATGCCGGGCATCACCACCGAGATGTCAGCGATCGTGGTCTACCTGCTCGGTGGCGGCACGATTTTCGGGTTCCCGGAGGTGACGGTGGCCCTGGCCATCGCGACCTCGGCGATCCTCACCTACAAGACCGCCCTTCACGAGATGGTGGACAGCCTCGACGTCGAGGACATCTATGCCGGTCTGAAGCTCCTTTTCGCCACGTTCATCGTCCTCCCTCTACTGCCGGATCAGACGCTCGATCCTTGGGATTCTCTGAATCCTTACAAGCTGTGGTGGCTCGTGATCCTCATCTCGACACTGAGCTTGGTGGGCTATGTCGCCGTCCGCTGGCTGGGCTCGCAGCGGGGGCTGGCGGTTACCGGCTTCTTTGGCGGGTTGGTCAGTTCGACCGCGATGACCCTCAGCTTCGCGCGCCGCAGCAAGTCCGAAGAGGATTCACCTGGGCTGATCGCCATGGGCATTCTCCTGGCATGGACGGTCATGGCGATCCGGGTGGTGATCGTGGTCGCAGTTCTGAATCCAGCCCTCGTCACCCCGCTCCTGGCGCCCATCGGTGCCCTCGGCGTAGCCTCGCTGGGGGCGGTGGGCTGGTTCTATTTGAAGGCGAGTGGTGTCGAGCAGCCCGCGGACGAGGGGACGAGTGGAACCGAGAAGCTGAAGAATCCATTCAGTCTGGCAGAGGCGATGAAGTTCGGCGCGTTGTTTGCGGGGGTCTTGCTCGCGGTGGCTCTCGCCCAGGAATTCCTGCCCACCAGCTACATCTACGTCGTGGCCTTCTTCGCCGGCCTCACGGATGTGGACGCCATCTCGCTCACCCTGGCCAACACAGCCGGAAAGGGTGACCTGCCCACCCAGGTGGCAGTCGTCGGGATCATCATCGCGGCGTTGGCAAACACATGGACCAAGGCCGGGATCGTCATGACGCTCGGCAGCCGGGCGGTCGCGGTTCGAATCGTTGTCGCGACGGTGCTGATGACCGTGGCAAGTGGGGCAGCACTTGCCATCCAGTGGGCACTCTGAGGACTAGCGCACCCCGTGCATCAGCTTCTTCAAGATCGGGCTGATAGCGAGCAGGAAGACGCTGGCGCCCACCGCCACGAGGCCGACATTGGTGAAGACCTCGGTGTAGACCGCGAGGCTTTCGACAGCTGGGAGCACGACTTCTTCTTCGCCGTGTCCGCCGCCCGCGGTCATGTTGGCGATGACCTTGCCCGCCTGATGGGCGAGGGACGACGAGATAAACCAGATGCCCATGATGAGGCCGACGATTCGGGTCGGCGCGAGCTTCGTGACCAGCGACAGACCGACCGGGGACAGGCAGAGCTCGCCCAGCGTGTGCATGAGGTAGGCGAGGATCAAGTAGATGACGGGGACCATTCCCGCCTGTGCCGCGCCGGCGCCGAGGGGGAAGATCAGGAATCCGAGTCCGAGCAGGAACAAGCCCACGGCGAACTTGATCGGCGCAGCTGGCTCGAAGCCCTTCTCGCGGAGGAAGCCCCACAGCCACGAGAATGCGGGCGCCAAGAGGATGATGAACAGGGGATTCACGCTCTGGAACTGAGAAGCGGATAGCTCCATGCCGAACAGCGTCTTGTCGACATTGCGCTCGGTGTAGAGAGTGATGGCCGAACCGGCGAGTTCGAAGAACGTCCAGAACATGGTGGTGAACAGCAGCAACGTGGCCACGACCCAGAGGCGCTGGCCCTCTTCCTTTTTCTCTTCGGCGAATCCGGCGTAGATCAAGTAGCTGATACAGCCAACGCCGAGAACGGAGAGACCCACGTCGAGGATTCCGTTGTTGACGATGAGTCCGACGATGATGGGGATGAGGGCGATCGACGCCACGCCAACCATCATGTCCTTCTGCTGGATCTTGCCGCCGCCCTCGCTCCAGGTCATGCCAGGAGTGCCGCCCTTGTCCTCGAAAACGTTGGTCGCTGCTCCATACATGAACACGGCCAGTCCGAAGAGCATGCCCACGCCAGCCAGTCCAAAGCCGTAGTGCCAGCCCCAGTCCGGGTGCTCACCGATCATTCCGCAGGTGAGGGGAGTGAGGAACGCGCCGGCGTTGATGCCCATGTAGAACAGCGTGTAGGCGCCGTCTTTGCGGGGGTCGTTTTTTTCGTAGAACGTCGCGATGAAGCTCGAGATGTTCGGTTTGAAGAAGCCATTGCCCAGGATCAGCAGGGACAGGGCGACGTAGAACGCCGGCTCGAAGGCCATGGCGAAGTGGCCCAGGGCCATGAGCAGCCCGCCCCAGATGATGGCCTTGCGGTAGCCCATGGCCTTTTCGGCGAGCAGGCCGCCGGCGATGGGGGTCGCGTAGACCATCGCGCCATATGCGGCATAGACGCCGTATGCTCGCGTGTCAGCGAACTCGAGCTCGTTGACCATATAGAGCACGAGCAGCGCCCGCATGCCGTAGTACGAAAACCGCTCCCAGAACTCGGCAAAGAACAGGAAGAACAAGGCGCGTGGATGCACCTTGCGGTTCATGAAGATGACCAGGCCGATCCAGACGATCACGCCGAGCCATGCGATGCCCATGAGGGTGAACGGACCCACTTCGACTCCGGAGTTACGAGGGTAAGCAGCGCCTCATAGTCACATCAGGTCTGTTCCGCGAGCTTCTTGCAGAGTCGAAGGAGCTCTGGGTCGTCGGGAAACCTCGACAGCGCCTCTTCGAGCTGCGTGCGCGCGGTGTCGTACATTTCTTCGGACATCAGGCGCTCGATGTTCACGGCGACCTCGACGGGATGCAGGGCCCTCTTGGTCGGGGCCTCGAAGGTCTCGCGCAGTTTCGCCAGTTCAGGCTTGAGCTTTCCGGTTGCGTCGAGGCGTCGAATGGCCTCGTTTCGCAGGTCATAGACGCCGTATTTGATAGCGATCTGTGCAGTTGCTTCCAGTCGATCGGCGTTGTCACCCGCGAGCCCGAGTACCTCGTCGAACAGCTCTTTGCGTGTGTCGTCAGGCGCGCGTACCATGCGGCGAGCCAGGGCGCGGATGCGCTTGGTCTTCAGGTTCTTGAGCCACATCGGCGCGACGATGAGCAGAAGGCCCACCCCGAGCACGGCCACCGCCCACGGGGGCAGTAGCATCGAGAGAGCCGTGAACATGTCTTCGACGCCGCGGAACATGCGGCCCTAGCTAGTCACGCTTGGCTGTGTTGACCAGAGCCTAAGCTTCGCCGGCGGCGACAACCATGTCCATTGCCGCAAGGCGGCCAACGGTGTCGACAAAGGCCGCTGGCGGGTCGATCTCGACGGTGGTTTCCTTGTGCACGACCCGCAGGTGGTGCCAGCGCTTTCCGTCATTCCAATAGACCTGGTCTGACAAGCCGGTATTGGATTGTGATTTTGCGTAGTGGGCCGCCGTCACCATGACGTTGAGGGCATCCAGGTCGACAACGGAGTCGAGGCGCACAGCCATGAGCTGGTCCGAGGACGGAACCGCGATAACGACGCCGCCGAGTGGCCAGGCGTGCACCAATCGTTCGAGGACGAGCATGCGGCTCGAAGAGAGACCGTCACCGGCCAGGTAGAGCTCCATGCCCGGTACGGTGTGCACGACCTGCCAGTCGCGCCAGTCCGTATCGACAGCGAGCTCGGCGATCGCCTTGGGGAGCAGTGCCTCGATGGATGTCCTCCACTCGAGGAGATCGGCTTCAGTGACCGGACGCACGATCGTGCCGTCGTCGATCTGGAGCCCGATGTGAAGTTGGCCATCGATGAACGGAACAGAGGGCTGCTCTGTCGGCGACACGAGGCGCGGGAGGATCCGCTTGCTGTGTGCGTTCGGGGTGTTCATGTAGCCTCCAGAGGCTTTAAGTATTTATATCTTTAGCAGAATTATAAACAATCATCGGATGGTCTGCAATGGGCTTTAGTTTGGTTGTCCTGCATGGATCAGACGTCCCGGCCCACTCTTTCCTTGCTTGCAGTTCTTGTAATAAATGGTCAGAACCCCGTGGATCGGCGGCGCGGGAGCGATGTTGGCGATCGCGTTATGGGCGGGGGCATGAATATCGCCATTTCCAACGTGCATCTCGATCTTGGTGCCGGACGCCGAGGGACCGATATGGGACCTTCGGCCATGCTTGTCGCCGGACTTCTCGATCAGATTCGGGCACTGGGACATACCGTGACAGAAGTGTCCTCGTACCAGGCGAGGTCTTATGAAAGCGTGCACCACGGCGACTCGAAAGCCAGGTTCCTCAAGGAGATCACCGACGTTTGTGCCCAGCTCGCCGATGCGGTCGAGCTGTCGTTGCAGGCCGGCGCGTTTCCCCTCGCTCTGGGTGGAGATCATGCTCAGGCTATCGGCACCATCGGCGGGATCAGCAGGCATTTTCGCAAGAAGGGTGAGCGCGTCGGTGTCATCTGGGTCGACGCGCACACCGATATGAACACTCCGGGTACGTCCTCGACGGGCAATATCCACGGAATGCCGCTCGCGGCGCTGTGCGGCGTCGGCCCGGACGAGTTGACCCACATGGCCGGTGAAGAACCCGCTCTTCGGGGCGAGGACGTCTGCATCATCGGCGTGCGGGACGTCGACGCTCGCGAGATCCCGATCGTTCGTGAGAAAGGGGTTCGCGTCTATACGATGAGCGAGCTCGATTCGCGCGGCGCCGCGCTGTGTTTCCGCGAGGCCTACGATCGTGTCACCGCCAACACCGCTGGTGTGCACCTGTCGTTCGACCTCGACGGCATCGATCCGACCCATGCACCGGGGGTGGGTACGCCCGTCCACGGGGGGTTGACCCTGCGCGAGTCACACTTGATCTGCGAGCTGGCGCACCGCTCCAACAAACTCCTCGGCCTCGAAGTCGTCGAGCTCAATCCCACCCTCGACGAGCGCAACAAGACCGGGCAATTGGCGGTCTGGCTGATTCTCTCAGCCCTTGGAAAGCGGATCCTCGGCTAGATCAGGCCAACGCGCTCTCACGACCGCTGTCGGCCACCAACAGGCAACTGGAGCGGGTTCGCTTCACGACGTCTGCGACAAAGTCGAAGTCCGGTTCGGGTTGAAGACCGAGGATGTTCAAGTCGGCGACGGGCGCGCGCTCCACGGCCTCCTTCATGGGGCCGACGAGCACCTTCAGGTGGGCGCCCGGGAGTCGGGTGAGATCGCACAACTCCTCGAGGAATCTCTGGGCATCGGGAACGTCTGCGGCGCCGTCGACCACTGTGACCAGGTTCAGTTCGCCGTTCCATGTTCGGCTGAGGCGATACCCCATCAGCAGTGTCAGATTTGGGTTTCCGACGTTGAAGGCATCTGGCGCCCGCCAGCCCTCCGGAGGTCTCACCCAGACATTCACGGCGCCCCGTTGGCCGAGTCCCGCGCGGCGGTGATGGGCAAATAGCATGACTCCGCAGCCGGTTCGGGTGGCTTCTTTGATCAGCGTCGTGGTCTCTTCGTAGCGCTCCACGTCGTCGGGAACCGTGAGATAGAGTACGTTCGGCCTGAAGAATGCGCTCTGGAGCGCCTGTAGGCCCGCCAGGGCGCCGAGGGCGTAGTTCGCGGAGTCGACGATGGACCAGGTGCAGAAGACATCGGCCTTTCCGAACGATCGCCCGAGGCGCTCGATGCGCGGTCGAAGGCTGTCGACATCCTCGATGGTCGCTAGACCCAGGAGCTTGACCGATCCTTCGGGATGGGTGCAATCCAGGAGGAACTGGAACTCTCCGGCGATCTCTTCCGGGTCCTCGAGAGGAACCATCAAACTGGGCTTCCAGGCGCGGATGTTGCTTCCCTGTGACACGCGCTGGGTGCGTGTGGCCGCCCATTCCGCCAGGGCAACGAACATGCTGCTGCGCACATCGCCGTCTCCCTGGACCCCGCTGCGCTCGATCCAGACGTAGATGGCGATGACCATTCCCACCGCGATGAGACCAAACGTCGGCGCGACAATGAACATTGCGAAGATGCTGCCGCCAAGCCCCATCAATGGCACGAGCCATGGAATGCGCAGGGTCGGGCGGAAGCTCACCAGCCCAAGGCCGGTCTCGACCAGGACGACGAGGTTGAGGACCGCGTAGGTGATGAGGAAGAACATCGTCACCAGCGGTGCGATGGCGTTCAGATCTCGGACCATGACGCAGAGCAGGGTGAGCACACCGGTGAACGCCATCGCATTGCGCGGCTCGCCGTTGGCTGCCTTTGCGGCCAACCATTCGCTGCCGGGCAGGATCCGGTGCTCGGCCATGGCCATGAGAATTCGCGGCCCGCCGACGATTCCCGCCAAGGCCGACGAAAACGTCGCGCCGAGCAATCCCAGCAGCACCAGGAACGGCCATCGCGCCTTGTCGATGATCAAATTGTAGTTGGTGGCGAGCTCTTCCATGGTTCCGGCCCGAGCGCACCACCAGGCCATGAAGAAGTAGATGACGGACGACAGCGCGATGGCCGCCAACGTTCCTATAGGGATGGCGCGACGCGGATCCTTGAGTTCTCCCGACATGTTCGCGCCGGCAAGAATACCGGTTGTAGCCGGGAAGAAGACCGCGAAGACGATCCAGAAGTCGATGGTCTTGTCGAACTCCTTCTCCGGGAAGCCTACCCAATCACCCCAGAGGGTGACCTCGGTGACCGGGTTGAACGTCACCGGGCTCATGAAGATCGAGAACAGGGACAGGGCGATGATCGCCATGATCCCGTACTGGATACGAAAAGCGAGGTCTGCACTGGCATAGGCGATGCCGAAGATCACTGCGAGCACGATGAGATCGACGAGCAGTGGGTTGTGATTCTCGAAGAACCACAGCCAGCCCTCCCGGAATCCGATGACGTACATCGCCACGCCCAACGGTCGGGACAGGTAGAGCGGAATCCCGATGGAGCCGCCGGCCTCCAGACCCAGCGATTTGCTCATGATCGCGTAGGGTCCGCCGGCCCCGAGGCGCGTGTTCGTCGAGATGGATGACAGGGAAAGACCTGTGCATGCGGTGATCCCGAGAGCGAGCAGCATCACCAGCCAGGCCCCGACCAGACCGGCATTGCCGACGACCCAGCCGAGGCGGATGTACATGATCACGCCGAGAATGGTGAGCAGAGTGGGGGTGAACACCCCCGTAAAGGTGCCGAACAGCTTCGGTTGGCCCGGGGATTGGCTCACCGCTGGAGCTTACTTCATCGATGCCAATCGGGGCCGCCCTCGCCAGATTCCGGGGCCTCCACCGCTGCTGGCCAGATTTGTCGAAGGTAGTGCGGCGCGCCCTTGTCTTGGGACCAATGCCGCGGATAGCCGAGTGCCACTTCTTCGAAGCGCACGCCATCCCGCCAGTCCGTCGCTCGCATGTGCAGGTGGCCCGAGACGACTACCTCGGCGCGATACCGCGTATGCCAGTCCTCAGTCTCGGCTGTACCGCACCAGGGAATGAATCGCGGAATCCGATACAGCCGGACGAGGTCGGCTCGAAGCGGCCAGTGATTGATCAGAATGGTGCGATGATCTGCCGGAATCGATGCCAACCTGGCCCGCGTCTTTTCGAGGCGGTCGGCGCACCATGACTCCTTGCTGGGGTGGGGATCCGAATACAGATAGCGTTCGTCTGAACAGACGATTCCATCTGCGGCAGCCCACGCGAGAGCGGCCGTTCGGTCCATGCCGTCGGGCGCGAAGGAATAATCGTACAAAAGGAATAATGGGCAGATCCAGAGAGAGGGATCCCCCGGCCATGTCGGCCACGGGTCTTCGGGAGTCAGCACCCCATACGCTCGACAGATATCGATGAGCGACGCGTACTTGACCTCGCCCCTCAGCGGGGATTTCGGTGTCGTGTACAGCTCGTGATTTCCAGGCACCCAGAGCACCTTCGCCCACTTGGGAACGAGCTGTGAAAACACCCACTCCAGCTGCTCGCCCCGCTCGCCGAGGTCGCCGGCGAGGATCAGCCAATCGTCGGGGTGGGCCGGCAGACTCTTGATCGCCTCCTGGTTCTCTCTGTGGTTCACATGGAGATCGGACAGTCCAAAGAGCTTCATGTGGCCATCGCGATGGTTCCCGCAAACACGAGCTGCGAGCCGAAGTACAGCGGCAAACCGACCATCCGGTTCGACGGGCCAGGCGCCACGAATCGGTCGCGGGCCACACAGAGGTCCGAGCAGAAGAAGCCGATCGCGGCGACGAGGAGTCCGATCCGGCCGGGACTCGCCTCCAGGAAGACGCTTCCGGTCGCCATGGCCACCATGCTGCTTATGACCAGGATGTAGGCGGCTACCGCGCGCGTGAGGTCACCGGTGTGTGGGGACAGCCAACGCCAGACGAAGAAGGCGAGGACGCCAACGCCGACGGCCGCCAGGGCCGTCCCGAGGAAGTCGACACCCAGGCTCGCGAAGGCGCCAACGTAAGCGACATGCCCCAGGAGAAAGGCGCCGATTCCGGCGAGGAAGAACTTCTTTTCCCGGGACAGAAGGCACAGGTCACCGACCATCGACAGGGCCAGTGCGGCGATGACCCAGAGGCCCGGAGAGCCGGCGCTCGCGGCGCCCATGGCGATGGCGTAGGCGATGAAAGAAGTTGCGGCCAGGGTCTTGGAGACGATGCGCACACTGGCGTTTTCGTTTACCTCCGCCCAGACGAGCACACCGGTGCACGCGAGGCAGATCACGGCGGGTATCTGTTCGAGCATCCCCGTTGTCTATTCCGTTCACCGTCGGCGCACAAAACGGGAAATAGGGAGCTTGCGACCCTCGTTTTGAGTGTCGACCGTGAATGGAACAGAAACGCCAACCGGAGCGAAGCGGCGGGCGGAGGCCGATTTGTCGGCCGGAGTAATGGATCATCTGCGGCGACGAACCAACAGGGCGAGGACCAACAACCATCCAGCCTGGGCGGGATGCGGCGTCGCGTTGCAGTTGCATGCCGCAAAGATGCTCTCGTCGCACTCTCCGTCGACGGTGATCGTCCACGGCCCTGCCGTTTCGGACATCAGGTCGTAGGGGTCGGCGCGCACCCACGCGGTGTCGTCATAGACCCGGAGCATGAGCTCGCCCTCGCCCTTGGTGCAGCTCAGTTTCAGGTTCGGATCTGACGAAATCACCTTCCCGTCCAGGGTCCATTCGTGAACCAGGCCGTCGTCGGGCCCGTTGGTCACCACCTCGAACGAGACCTTGCCGGCGCTGGTGTCCAGGGGCCCGGGCGCCGGATCGATCGAGGAGAACAGCGATGGCAGATGGGCGTACATGGCGTAGATCGTCTCTTGTCGACAGACCGGGCAGTAGTCGTCGAGCAGCGAGTTCATCATGCACGACCGCTCAGTGGGGCGGTAAAGACCCGGGTAGCTGCATTCTCGGTATGCGGTGACCTCCTGTCTGCCGTACCATTCATCCCAGCTTCCGGAGGAGGAGCTCGAACAGTTCGGCCCTTCGCCGGAGCCGCTGTAGGGGTAGGTGTACTCGTCCCAGAGCCCGACGAGGGAGTGGCCGAGCTCGTGGGCGGCGACCTGACGACCATCGGCGGAACCGGTGTACGACGTGGCGTAATTGAAGCCCCCCGATCCGCCGTAGACGGGGTCGTTGATGAGCACCATGACGCCGTCGGCACCGGGAACCGCGGCTTCGACGGCATCCATCACCTTGGTGTCGTCGCAACAGACCAGGCGATCGATTCCCAGGCAGCCGTAGTAGCAGTCGTACTCAGTGTCTCGAGAAAGTCCGGTTTCATCGTGGGAAACACCGGACTCGCTGGACGCTGCGTCGATCCGCCAGATGTTGAGCATGCCGGAGTAGCTTCCGTAGGGCTCGATCTCCCGCAGGTAGTCGACAATCCAATCGACATCGTCGGCGAAGGTGTCGAGCTCGGACTGCCGATAGCCATCGCCGAGGAACACCAGGTCCAGTCGTTCGCTGGAGGGACCATTCTTCGAGACCGCGACGGCGTTGCCGGGCGGCGGTGCACGCCGATCTGTAGGGCGTAGCTGCTGGGCACCCAGCCGAATCGACGCCGCGTGATCTGGCCAGGGGACGTCCACCCGAATGCGAGCGTACTCCAATTTGGCGCCTGTTCCCTCTCCCTCGTGGCCGACGATGGTTCGCCATCGGGGGTCGGGGATGCCGGCCGTGGCGATGAGATTTCCAGTTGCATCGAGTATTTCGACTTCACCAGACGATGTAGGAACCTCGCCACCAACGCGTACAGCATCGACCAGCACGGGTCCGTCGGGGCCGACGTCGATCGTCGCTCGGAGGGAGCCCCCCAACGCCACCGTTGCCACGATCGTCCACCACACTGGCGCCTCCACACTCATCAGGGTACTTCCCGCGGCCGGGAACGGCAGGTTAAATACGGGGCCGCAATAAATCTGTACTAATGAGTCCAGATTGGTTAACACCCGCCCATGAAGCTCACCGCTCAAGAGGAATATGGGCTGCGCTGCCTGATTCAGGTGGCCCGTTGTGCAGGAGGTCCCGACGGTACGCCAGTGTCCATCCGTTCGGTGGCGCAGGCAGAGGGGTTGAGCGTCGAGTACACGGCCAAGCTGTTGCGAGTCCTTCGGCAAGCAGACCTGCTCCACAGCACGAGAGGGGCCGCTGGCGGCTACACCCTCGTCGCCGATCCGTCCGAAATCACAGTCTGGCGGGCCATGAAGGTCCTCGACAGCCCTTTCTACAACGAGGCCTTCTGCGACGGGCACAGTGGGCAGTTCGCGTCGTGCGTGCACACTTCGGCGTGCTCCGTACGCGTGTTGTGGCGATGGATTGGGACGGCACTCGAGGTGGCTCTCGAGCGCGTGACCCTCGCCGATCTCATTCAAGGAGCGGGCCCGGTCCATCAGGCCCTCGCGTCACCAGGAGCCGGAGCGCAATCATGACGTCTACCGAAGTCGATCTGCTCGTCGAGGAGCAGGATGAGTACAAATACGGCTTTGTGACCAACGTCGATGCCGAGAGCATCCCGGTGGGCTTGAGCGAAGACACGGTTCGCCTCATCAGCGCCAAGAAAGACGAGCCCGAGTGGCTGCTCGAGTGGCGGCTAAGAGCGTTCGCGTCCTGGAAGAAGATGACCGAGCCGACCTGGCCCCACGTCACCTACCCGGCCGTCGACTACCAAGGCATCAGCTACTACGCGGCGCCCAAGAAAGAATCCGACAAGCCGCAGTCCCTCGACGAGGTCGACCCCGAGATCCTCGAGACATTCGAGAAGCTTGGCATCCCACTCCATGAGCGCGCGGCTCTCGCTGGCGTCGCCGTCGACGCGGTCTTTGACAGCGTCTCGGTGGCCACCACCTTCAAGGGCAAACTCGCGAAGATGGGTGTCATCTTCTGCTCCTTTGGCGAGGCTGTGAAAGAACACCCAGAACTCATCAAGAAGTATCTGGGAAGCGTCGTTCCGGTCACCGATAACTTCTTCGCCGCCCTCAACAGTGCGGTGTTCTCCGACGGCTCTTTCGTCTACATCCCCAAGGGCGTGCGCTGCCCGATGGAGCTGTCCACCTACTTCCGGATCAATGCCGCGAACACCGGCCAGTTCGAGAGGACTCTCATCATCGCCGATGAGGCCAGCCATGTGTCCTACCTCGAGGGCTGCACCGCTCCAGTGCGCAAAGAGAACCAGCTGCATGCGGCCGTTGTGGAACTCGTGGCCCACAAAGACGCGAAGATCAAGTATTCAACGGTGCAAAACTGGTATCCAGGTGACAAGAATGGCGTCGGCGGCATCTTCAACTTCGTCACAAAGCGCGGGAAGTGCCTTGGCGACCGCAGCCACATCAGCTGGACCCAGGTCGAGACCGGCTCCGCGGTGACCTGGAAATACCCGAGCTGCATCCTGATGGGCGACCACTCGGTGGGTGAGTTCTACTCGGTAGCGCTGACGAACAACTACCAGCAGGCGGACACCGGCACCAAGATGATCCACCTCGGCAAGCACACCACCTCGACGGTCATCAGCAAAGGCATCAGCGCCGGCAAGGGCCAGCAGTCCTACCGAGGCCTGGTTCAGGTCAACAAGGGCGCGGTTGGCGCTCGAAACTACACCCAATGCGACTCACTGCTCCTCGGGGACAAGTGCGGCGCCCACACCTTCCCCTACATCGATGTACGCAACGGCTCCTCTACGGTCGAGCACGAGGCCAGTACGTCGAAAATCGGCGAAGATCAATTATTTTACTGCCGACAGCGCGGCCTCTCCGAAGAGGACGCAGTGTCGATGATCGTGAACGGCTTCTGCAGAGAAGTGTTCAAAGAACTCCCCATGGAGTTCGCGGTCGAGGCCCGCAAGCTCCTCGAGGTCTCCCTCGAGGGCGCGGTCGGCTGACGGAGTCCAGATCATGTTGGAATTGAAGAATCTGCAAGCGCGGATCGGTGAGACCGAAATCCTGCGCGGACTGTCCCTGACCGTGAAGCCGGGCGAGATACACGCCATCATGGGGCCAAACGCGTCCGGCAAGAGCACCCTTTCCAAGGTCATCTCGGGCCACCCGGACTATGAGGTCACCGGCGGAGACGTCGTCTGGAATGGCGAGTCCATTCTGGAGATGGCCCCCGAAGATCGCGCCCGGGCGGGCATCTTCATGTCCTTTCAGTACCCGGTCGCTATTCCGGGTGTCACCGTCTCCTATTTCCTGAAGGCCGCGGTGAACGCCGTCCGCAAATCCAGGGGAGAGAAGGAGATCGACGCGTTCGACTTTCTGGGACTTGCCAGGGCCAAGATGAAGACCGTGGGCATGGACGACGGCCTCCTGCATCGGCCGCTGAACGAGGGCTTCTCCGGGGGCGAGAAAAAGCGCACCGAGATCTTCCAGATGGCTATGCTCCAGCCTGCACTGTGCATCCTCGACGAGATGGATTCCGGGCTCGATGTCGACGCTCTCAAGTCCGTCGCAAGCGGCGTAAATTCCCTGCGAAGCCCCGATCGCGCGATGCTCGTCATCACCCACTACCAGCGCCTGCTCGACTACCTGGTGCCCGACTTCACCCACGTTCTGGTCGACGGTCGCATCGTAAAGAGCGGCGGCGCTGATCTCGCCAAAGAGGTGGAGAGTCGCGGATACCAATGGGTCCGGGACGAGATGGCGGCGTCATGACCGACTTCGCTGCCATCAGCCAGTCCCTGGGCGGAGGCGATCTCGCGTCCGTGCGAGAGCGGGGGCGCGAGCGACTCGCCACGTCCGGACTTCCGGGGCGCAAGAGCGAGGACTGGAAATACACGAGCACCCAGCCCATTCTCGCGATCGCATTCGAGGGGGGAGACCCGCCGGGCCTGCCGAACGGACCCTGGCGGGATGGTGCCCGTGCCGTGTTCGTCGAAGGCCGGTTCGACGCCGGTCATTCCGCGTTGCCCGATGGGGTCGTTCTACTGGCTGAGGACCCCTCCGGGCTGGGCGAGGTGCTGGGTGAGCCCAGCGGATTCGATGCCGTCAACACCGCACTGCTGCGAGATGGCGTTGCGCTGCGGGTAGATAGCGATGTGGCGGAGGTCTTCCACCTCGTACACCTCAATGGGACCGGTGCAAGTGCCCTTCGGACCGTCGTGCACGTCGATGCCAACTGCAAGATTCGCATCGTCGAACACCTGCTGGGGAGCGGTGCTGGGCTGACCTCGTCGGTGACTGAGATCCGGCTTGGCCAGAACGCCGAGGTCCAGCATCTCAAGGTGCAAGATGTCGGCTCGGGTTTCCACGTCGGCACTCTCGTGGCCGATGTAGGCCGTGACGCCAGGTTGATCGCCCACTCTGTTGCGCTGGGTGGCCGCGTTGCCCGGACCGACTTCCGAGCCCGCCTGTCCCAGGGCGCGTCGTGCGATCTGTATGGACTGACCCTCGCGAGCGACAAACAGGTCGTCGACAACCACGTCACCGTCGACCACGCCGAGCCCCACAGCAACAGCACGCAGAGTTTCCGCGCCATCCTCGATGGAAAGGCCCGGGGCGTGTTCACCGGCAAAGTCATCGTTCGCGAAGACGCCCAGAAGATCGATTCGGACCAACAGAACAACAACCTGCTCCTGTCCAACGATGCGGTGGCCAACAGCCGTCCCCAGCTGGAGATCTACGCAGACGACGTGAAGTGTGCGCACGGTGCCACTGTGGGTCGCCTCGACCCGGAAGCTGAGTTCTACCTCCGTTCGCGAGGGCTGTCGGCGCTCGATGCGCGGGCCATGCTCACGTACGCATTCGCCAACGAGATCCTGGGTACGTTGCCCGACGACGACCTCCGCTCCTGGTTGCAGAGTCGGGTGCGGGCCTGGCTCGAGGGGGCCGAGTGACTCTTCAGGGAGTGCGCGGCCAGTTCCCGATCCTTCAACAGGAGGTGCACGGCAAGCCGCTGGTGTTTCTGGACAGCGCCGCCTCATCGCAGAAGCCACAGGTGGTGATCGACGCCTTGGACGCCTATTACAGCGAGGATAACGCCAACATTCATCGCGGCGTGTACGTGTTGTCGCAGCGGGCGACTCAGGCCTACGACGACGCCCGTCTGACTGTGCAGCGGTTCCTGAACGCCGGCGATCACCGCGAGATCGTCTTCACGCGCGGAACCACCGAGGGCATCAACCTCGTGGCCAGGACCTGGGGCGACGCGAACCTCGGACCCGGGGACGAGATCCTGCTGACGCGAATGGAGCACCACTCCAACATCGTGCCGTGGCAGTTGTTGGCGGAGCGTTCCGGCGCAGTGATTCAGGTCGTCGACATCGCCGACGACGGTTCGCTTCGCATGGACGAGTTCGACCGTCTGTTAGGTCCAAAGACCAAGATTGTCGGCGTGACCCACGTGAGCAACGCCCTCGGTACGATCAATCCGATCCAGCGCATCTGCACGTCGGCTCATGACGCGGGAGCGATCGTCGTCGTCGATGGGGCGCAGGCCGTGCCCCACAGTCCGGTCGATGTCCAGGCGCTCGGTTGTGACTTCTACGTCTTCTCGGGGCACAAGGTGTACGGTCCGACGGGCATCGGGGCCCTGTACGGAAAGCTGGCCTTGCTCCGAGAGATGCCTCCCTACGAGGGCGGCGGTGACATGATCCGGTCGGTGCGTTTCGAGGGGACCACCTTCGCCCCGGTCCCCGCGAAGTTCGAGGCCGGTACGCCCAACATCGCCGGCACCATTGGTCTGGGCGCCGCACTCGAGTGGGTAATGGACATCGGGATGGAAGGCATCGCCGCTCACGAGGCGGACCTCCTCGCATACGGAACTGAAAAACTCGGGGCCATCGAGCGGGTGCGTCTAATCGGAACGGCGCCGGAGAAGGCCGGCGTGCTCTCTTTTGTCATCGACCGCATCCATCCTCACGACATCGGGACCATCCTCGATCGGGAGGGCATCTCGGTCCGCACCGGTCATCACTGCGCGCAGCCTGTGATGGAGCGTTTCCGCATTCCGGCCACAACTCGAGCGAGCTTCGGGGTCTACAACACACGGGCCGATGTCGATGCTCTCGTCGACGGCATCCACCGCGTCATCGAGGTGCTCGGATGAGCGAACTGGAAGATCTGTATCAGGAGACCATTCTCGATCATGGGCGTCGTCCCAGGAATTTCGGCAAGCCGGAGCGCTTTTCCCATCAGGCGGAGGGTTACAATCCGCTCTGTGGGGATCGGTTCACGCTCTTCGCCGTCGTGGAGGATGATGTGATCGTCGACGCTCGGTTCGATGGCATGGGCTGCGCCATCTCGACGGCTTCCGCCTCGCTGATGACCGAGGCGATGATCGGTCGCGGTCTCGAAGAATTTCAGGCGCTCTTCAACGGCGTGCACGACCTCGTCAAGGGAGAACCGGTGACCGTCGACAACCTCGGCAAGCTCATCGTCTTCGGTGGAGTGTCGAAATTTCCGATGCGCGTGAAGTGCGCGAGCTTGCCCTGGCACACCTTGAAGGCAGCCCTCGCCGGCGAAGATGTGGCGACGACCGAGTGATTCCGTTCACGGTTGGCGCACAAAACGGGAAATAAGGCGCTTGCGCCGCCCGTTTTGAGTGTCGACTGAGAATGGAATCCCCCAAGTGGCGCGCTTGCGCGTCACGAAACTGATGTTTCGAGGCTGGCTATCGACCGGAGGGAGATCGTCTGGCTCGATTCAGCAGTCCCACACTTTGTTGAACGCACAGTCTTCGGTCGCGTCGCCCTCGAAATAGTCTTCGCAGTTGGCATCCGAGAGATCGAGCAGGCATTCCTTGGCCTTTTTGTCCTCGAAGTCGCAGTTGTTGTCGTCCATCTGGTCGATGACGTCCTCGTATTGATCGCGCACGTCTTCGATGCAGTCGTTCATGTCGGCCCACTCGGAGTCGTAGTAGCCGCGATAGCACTCCTTGGTCTTGCTGCAGAACAGCGGGCTGTATTTCTCGGCGTAATTGTCCTCGTCGACAATGCCGAGGCAACCGGCCATCAACGTCCACGACAGCAACAAGGCCATCCTCACTTTCATTCGTCCTCCGTCCCTGAGTCGTAACGTCTTCGAAGACGTGAAGGGGTGCGCGCACCGCGATGAGTGGCGGATCTCACGCCCTCGGCTGATTTTTCGCGGCCGATGCATGCAGGATCGGCTGGTGCGGCCACTTGGCGGCCCTTTGGCTCTACCGCACGGATAAGGCATATCCACACTACCCTTTCGGAAGGTATCTGCAGCGCGCTTTTGCCGGCCCCATCTCAGCCGCGGCCAGCTCTGCGAGAGCGAATGGCCCCAGAATGCCGCTCACGGGGCGATCCTGGCCCTGTGTCCGGGCCGTGTGTAGTAGCGTCCTTGCGATAGCTGGACGGGTGGTGAACCCGCCCGAATCAATGCCCGGGACACCCCGTCCCCCTGCGCGAGGAAGAGCATGAACAAGAAGGAAATGGCTGCCAAATTGGCGAAGAAATGCAACCTGAGCCAGGCCAAGGCGGCCGAAGTGATCACGGCGATCTTCAGCTGTGATGCCGGACAGGGCATCATCGCCGTCGAGCTCGACGCCGGTAACAAGGTGACGATCCCCGGATTTGGTACGTTCAAGACCAAGAAGCGCGCGGCCCGCACAGGAACGAACCCGGCAACGAAAGCCAAGATCAACATTCCGGCGAAGAACTACCCCCACTTCAGCGCTGGCAAGACCCTAAAAGAGCGCGTCGCTAAATAGTCGCTGCGCTGCAAGGGAATGAAGGCGGGTGCTGTGGCATCCGCCTTTTTTCGTGGCCATTCCGAGTCCTCGAAGACCTCAAGTCGCCAGGTTGTACGTGCGAATCGCCTGAAGGAAGGCCTTGCCATAGAGCTGATAGCGAGTCGGTCCCATGCCGTGCACAGCCAGCATGCCGAGCTTGGTGGTAGGCCGCAGGCGCGCCATGTCCTCGAGCGTCTTGTTCGGCGCCACGACATATAGAGGCACGTTTCGGCTGGTGGCGAGTTGACTGCGGACGTCGCGCAGAGAAGCGATCAAGTCTCCGGGAATTCCCAGGGCGGCGGCACTGTTCTTGCGTTTTGGCCGCTTGCGCAGAAGCTTGCGCGCGTGGGGCATCCACATCTGGAAGTCGGCCTCTTGACCGCGCATGATGCGCCAGGACCTCTCGTTGAGGGAGACCACCTTCCAGGTGCGTTCTTTGCCGGCGACCTTCAGGGTGCTGTAGTTCTCTTCTAGTGCCTCTGCCGCCACCAACGCGCCAATGAGGTCGGCCACCTGGCCGTGGGTCCAGATGACCCCGCCATCGCGCGGCGTGAGGATGCCGTAGGTGGACAGTTCTTCGAATCCCCACTTGAGCACGGTCTGCGCCTTGGACCCGGTAGCCACCTTGGACACGAGGTCGACGCCCCAACCCTCTTTTCGCGTGTGGCGTTCCATGCGCGCGATGGTCGAGAGCACCTTGAGCACCACCGAGTGCTCGTCGGGCGTCAGAGACCGCGGTACGTCTTGTGGCGTGGTGCCGGCTCGACAGTTGTCACAGGTCCCACATCGCTCGAAGGGCGCTTTTTCACCGAAATATTCGACGACATAACGGCGCCGACATGGAGCCGTCGTGTACCGCTCCATCTTGTCGAGCTTCTGGTATTCCCGGCTGCGTCGCTGGCGCATCTTGCGTTCGTTCAAGGTGAGTTTGTCGCTGGGCCGGAGCAGCTCGACGCCACCGGTGCGCTCGGCGGCTCGATACCGAATCCACCCGCGGTCTTCGAGGCCGCGGAGACCGGCGTTCAGTTGCTCTCGGCTGATCGCGATCTCGCGGCACCACGACTCGGGATGGAAGGCGAGGGCCTCGCCGACGTCGAGCTCGCGGCTGCCGATGAGGTCCCAGAGCTGTCCGCGAATGCCCTGTGGTGGTTTGTCGGGACGGTTCAGCAATCGCAGCCATGCAGACCGATCGGACGGCGCAATCCGGCGCACCATGCCCTCGCGAACCAGGATGTGAACGCACGAAGAGGCCGCGCGATCGCCAGCTTCGGGTGGCAGGGCCTGAGCCATCTCCTCGACGCGGGCGAAGATCGGGTTTTCGTTCTGGGCCAGCATCCAGTCGTAGAGGGCATGCACCCACTCGGCGGGTGGGTGCGAGTTGTCGATGAAGAACTCGTGGATGCGCCGATCGCCGCCGTTGTGCAGGAGAACGGCACGGCTCATGCGCCCGTCGCGTCCCGCACGCCCGATCTCCTGGTAGTAGGCCTCGACGGTGCCTGGCATGTCGTAGTGCACGATGTTGCGGATGTCTCGCTTGTCGATGCCCATGCCGAAGGCATTGGTGGCCACGACGACCGGGACACGGCCGTTCATGAAGTCGTCTTGCACGCGGGTGCGGTCCTCGGGCGAGAAGCCCGCGTGGTACATGCCAGCTCGAACGCCGGCTTCGCGGAGCGCATTGCTCGCCCTCTCGACGTTCTTGCGGGTCGCGCAGTACACGAGCGAGGGCCCCGGGAGGACGAGGTCTTGCAGGAGGCCATCTTTGTGCTTCTTGCCGTCGACGTCGACGACCTCGAGGATGAGGTTTTCGCGGTCGAAGCCCTGGATGAACGGACGCGTCTCGATTCCCAGCGTCTCGACGATGTCCTTCTGAACCTCGGGCGTGGCCGTAGCCGTCAGGGCCATTGTGGTTGGGCAACCGAGTGCCACGCGGACTTTGCCCAGGCGCAGATAGTCGGGGCGGAAGTCGTGACCCCACTGTGAAAGGCAGTGGGCTTCGTCGATGGCGAGCAGTCGGATGTCGACGCCCTTGAGGAAGGACATGAACGATGGCGTGAACCGCTCGGGTGCCACGTAGAGAAGCTCGACATCGCCGCGACCCACGGCTTCGAAGCGCTGGCGGTACTCGGCTGACGTCAGCGAGGAGTTGAGGAACGTGGCCTTGATTCCGTATTGATGCAGGCCGTCGACCTGATCTTTCATGAGGGCGATCAGGGGACTGACGACGATTGTCGTGCCGCCGCGGGCGAGGGCCGGAACCTGAAAGCAGATCGACTTGCCCGCTCCGGTGGGCATGACCACCAGCGCATCGTTTCCGGCGATGACGTGATCCACGATCTGCTGTTGACCCGGTCGAAATGCCGGGAAACCAAAGCGCTCGTTCAGGACCTGCTCAGGGCTCACGTTGGCACTCCCCAGCCGGCCCTGGTTGTCGAGATTGTATCAAACAAGTTTGATGGTTCTCGGCAACTGCACGCCGGCTGAACTCGTTCAGATGACCGCGGGGTATACCGGGCCGGATCTGCGGTCCACTCCGCAGAGACCAAGGCCGTGAAATTTCCGCTCTGGGCGCGACGAAGCGGACATTTCGAGGCACATTGCCTGTCGATGACGGCCATCACGCTACTGACGATCGCCGCCGCAATCGCGGGGCCAGCCCAAGATGGCGGGGCGCTGGAGATTCCGACCGATCGCGACCCACAGAGCGTGGTCGGGGGAGCGCCAGTTGCCGCCGGAGATTGGCCCGACGCCGCCGCGGTCTATTGGGGAAGCTCGGTGAGCTGCACCGGTGTGCTCATTGCTCCGAACCTGGTCCTGACGGCGGGACACTGCGAGGGCAATCTCACCCAGGTGACCCTGAACACCCACGACTACGAAGTCGGTGGCGAGACCATCGAGGTTGCGGAGTTCTACCCGCATCCGGACTACAACGCGACGTATGACGTGACGGTGCTCGTGCTGGCCGAAGACGCGACCGTCACCCCCCGACCCATCGCCCTGGACTGCGTCGTGGAGGATTACCTGGTCGCGGGGGCCGAGGTCGCCATCGTTGGGTATGGCGCCACGGACGAGTGGGCGGGGGAGTGGGGAAGCTTGCTCAACGAGGCCTTCGCCACGGTCGTCGACCCGATCTGCGAGGACATCGGTGCCGACTGCAACGAAGCGGTGAGCCCTGGGGGCGAGCTCATCTCCGGCGGCGGTGGGGTCGACTCGTGCAACGGCGATAGTGGCGGACCTCTGTACCTTCTCACTTCGCGAGGGGACTATCTGATTGGGTTGACTTCGCGCGGGGTCACACCTTCGCCGACTCCTTGCGGAGCCGGGGGGATCTACGTGCGCGTGGACGCGGTCACCGACTGGATCGAAGAGGTCAGCGGCATCGAGTTGGACCGGCCCCAGTGCGAGGGCATCAACCGTGCCCCCTCGGCCGTTGCTCCCGATATCGCCATGGACGGCGGACTCACTGGGGTCACGAAGGTCGCCGTCACGGATCCCAACCCAGAAGACAGCCACACCTTTGCCATCGAGACCGAGCCCGAGCACGGACGGGTGTCGGTCAGCCCCGCGGGCGCCGTTTCCTATATCGCCGACTTCGCGTGGCACGGAGAGGACCAGTTCTCGGTGCGAGTCGTCGACGACGGCGATCCGCCGCTGGGAGGCGTCGTCGAAATCGGTGTCAGTGGCACCATCCGACCCGAGCGTATTGTCTTGAGCCCGGTGGGGTGCAACGTCGGCGCAGCGCATACAACCCCCGTATGGATCTTGGTCTTATTACTGATTTATCGCCGACAATGATCGCGTTGTTCGCCCTGGCGGCATGCACCATCACGACCCCGATCAAGGTCGACGAGGACGCGGTCGTCGAGGTGGGAGCAGAGGCGCTGTGGGCGGGTGGTTTGGACCCGACAGAGTGGGTGGTTCTCCGCGACGTCGTGGTGACCTCGCCTCGCGCTGGTGAGACCTTCTACGTTCAGGGTCGCGGCGGCGGTCCGCGCAGCGGCGTGCGCATCGATCTCACCGACGGCCTCAACAACTGGCCGCCCCCGATTGGCACGCCCATCGATGTCTACGGCCCGGTTTCGCTGTTGGAAGGAGGGCCGGTCATGACCCTCCACGACCACGGAAACGCGGCGTCCGTCGGGGAGGCCGAAGAACCGACTGCGGTCCCGTGGTCCGACGACCCGGAGTTGTTGTTTGCGCTGGTTGTCGCAGAGGATTTGCGGGTCACCTCGGACGTGGACCCCGTGGGTCGGGCGGACTCGACCGGACCCGCATTGGGTGCCCGTTTCGGCGTCGATCCCCCCGGCTTCAATCGGTCGGGCGACGCGGTTGGCGTCATCGACGATGGATACGTCTCCCTCCGGCAACCGGGAGATTGGAGCGGTGATTTCACTGGTGACCCGCCGGTCGAGGCGACGATTGGAGAGATCCGGGCAGGCGTCTTCGCAGAGGGCACGCCGGTCGCGATCACCGACGTCGTGCAAGTCGCGCCCTGGTCCCGAGGCGGGCAGTGGACCGCCGTCCAGGATGGGAGCGGGGACGGGTTGTGGGTCGATGCCGAAGCCTGGGGCATCGCCGGGGCGAGAGACGAGCTGGGAAGCTGGTTGGGCGAGGTGCGGACCGATGACGAGGGGCCGCGGCTCAGAGTGTGGGTGGATCCGGACGTGACCGGCTCCGGCGCGGCCATTGAGGGCGGCCAGGACGATGGAGATGTCGTGCGAACTACGCTTACCGGGCTCTCTGGGCCGGATGCCTATGGCGAGTGGTCCACTGCCGACTGGATCGTGGACGACCGTTTCCTTGATCTGGACCAACTCGAGGAAAATCCAGCCGTTCTCGGGGTGGTCCGCGGCCTCGTCGACGCGCGGCTCGCGGTCATCGAGACCGCGTCCCAGTAGGGTATAAACGCGCATGCACAGGCGTTTTCTGTTGTTGACAGCCCTCATCGCAACGAGTCCAATGGCCCAGGCGGCAGACCCCTATGTGGTCATCCTCGGGGTGGCACAGGACGCGGGCCACCCCCAGGCGGCTTGCGCGAAAGACTGTTGTAAGGCCGCCTTTGCCGACCCGTCCAAAGGGCATCTCGTCGCGGCTGCGGCCATCGTCGACCCCGACAGCAAGCAGCGATGGCTCCTCGACGTGACGCCAGATGTGCGCACCCAGCTGCGGTGGCTCGATGAAAATGCCCCGGGCACTGGCATCGATGGTGCCCTGCTCACCCATGCCCACATCGGGCACTACACCGGACTCGTGCACTTCGGTCACGAGGTGATGGGCGCCAAAGGGATACCCGTGTATGCCATGGAACGCATGCGCGGCTTTCTGGAGAAGAACGGGCCGTGGTCGCAGCTGGTTTCCTTCGACAACATCGATCTTCGCACCCTCGAAGATGGCAAGCCAGTACAGCTCAACGAGCGGATTCGCGTCACACCCATTCGGGTGCCTCATCGCGACGAATTCTCCGAGACCGTCGGATTTCGCGTAGAGGGGCCGAAGCACAGTGTGTTCTACCTGCCCGACATCGACAAATGGGCGAAGTGGACCACTCCGGTCGAGGACGTGATCGCGTCCGTAGATGCGGCCTTTCTGGATGGGACTTTCTACGAGAACGGTGAGATCCTCGGGCGGGATATGGCCGAAATCGGCCACCCATTCATCGAGGAAAGCGTGTCGCGATTTGCGCCGTTACCGGCCGCAGAGCGCGATAAGATACGGTTTATCCACCTCAACCACACCAACCCCGCGTTCGAGATCGAAGGCGCCGCCAACAAGGCTGTTCGCGCCGCGGGCATGCGCGTCGCCCAGGAAGGAGAACAGGTCGCCCTATGATGCTGGAGACACTCAAGCGCACCGTTGATGGAGCCGTGGGGCGGCTGGTGCTCGCCCGACCCCAGAAGCGCAACGCCTTGAGTCGGCGGGCGCTCAAGGAAATCGCCCAGACCGCAGTGTGGTTCGAACAAGAGCACCCCGAGGTCCGGGTCGTGGTGTTCGAGGGCGAGGGCACGAGTTTTTGTGCGGGCGCCGATCTCGAGGACTTCGCAAAGCTCCTGTTCGGCGGCAATCTCGATGCCGCGGGCCGTCAGATCGCCGAGTACGGCAGAGAAACGATAGACGCGATTCGGCAGATGTCCGCTATCACCGTCGCTTCTGCACATGGGCACGCGATCGGAGGGGGCTTCTTGCTGATGGCGGCCTGCGACTTTCGAGTCGCGACCGACGACCTCGTCATGGCCGTCCCCGAGCTCGATCTCGGCATTCCTCTCACCTGGGGTGGTGTGGACATGATGGTCAGCGAGCTGGGCAGGCCTCGAACCCGAGACCTGTTGATGACCGGCCGGCGCTGGACCACTGAAGAGGGTCACAATGCCGGTTTCATCCAGCGAACCGCGAAGGACCGGACCCGAAAGGCAGTGACCGCCTACCTGGTGCGCACAATCCTGGCGAAGCCCGCCCTGCCGATGTCGATGACCCAACAGCAACTGCGCGGCGAAGTGGACGAGATCGAGCTCATGGGGCGCGCGGTGTCCGATCCCGGTTTCCGCGCCGCTGCGGCGGCGTACCTCAAGAAGAGCCAAGGGTGAAAGCCAAGGTTACGCCTCCGAAGTCCGAGGCCGAGTTGTTTGCTCGGGCCGAGGCTATCGCGGGCCGCAGTCTGGCGTGGGTGGCGGGAGAGCAGGGCATTGCGGTTCCCGCCGACCTCAAGAGAGACAAGGGCTGGGTTGGCCACCTCCTCGAGTACGTACTCGGCGCCAGCTCTTCCTCCCGTGCCGAGCCCGATTTTCCCGGCATCGGTGTCGAGATGAAGTCCCTTCCGGTCTCGGAAAAGGGCGTCCCGCGCGAGTCCACCTACGTCTGTCGCGCCCGCATGGATACGCCCCCGGCATGGGAAGACGCGTGGTTGAACCGGAAGCTTTCGAGAGTCCTGTGGATTCCCATCGTCGGCAACGCGACGGTCACTGTCGGCGACCGCATCGTCGGATCCCCCTTGCTCTGGTCACCGAGTGACGAAGAGCAAGCCGCACTCCGGGCGGACTGGGAGGAGCTGACCGACCTGATCTCCCGTGGCGCTCTGTGGCAGATCCAGGGAAGCCGCGGCGAGGTTCTCCAGCTGCGACCCAAGGGCGCCAACAGCCGGGACATGGTGTGGACCATGGACGAGGAGGGGAGCTGGGTTCAGGAGAATCC
>Ga0315336_1002820_pt1:5000-25128 | contig 25128 bp, 27 predicted proteins | sample ASW5metaG_FD_204512 | JGI IMG/M metagenome (GOLD analysis project Ga0315336, IMG submission 204512) | Ammonia-oxidizing marine archaeal communities from Monterey Bay, California, United States - ASW #5 | ecosystem: Environmental > Aquatic > Marine > Intertidal zone | place: USA... | reverse complement strand
AGCATGTAGGCCATCAGCATTTCCCGCCCGGTGGCTCCCTCCGATTCGGCCAAAGCCAAAGCGGGGGGCATGAGCACGGCGGTGGGATGGCCTTTCAGGACACGGGTGATGTCGTCGTAGTCCAGGGCGTGGGACATGGCCCCGTTTATCTGGGCTGCGTCGGCCGGGGAGGCCTTGAAGCCCCGGCCAATCACGCTGGTCGACTGGCCTCCGCCGTTGGCAAGGACGAATTCCGATAGGATGTTCGCCAATGACTCTTGGCTACCGGCCAAGGCGCAACCCAGACAGTCCATGATTGCGCCCTTGGCGGCGTGGACGGCATCGGGCGGGAAATCCTCCAATTGGGTCGATACTACGTAGTCGGCAATCTTGCGTGTGATGACCATCAGAGCTCTCCTGCCATACAGACTCTTGTCCTTCCTACACCATAGTATATTAGCAAGTTATCTACGATTCCGGGAAACGGGAAAATCGTGGATAACCCGGGGTGGCTGGATCCGCTTCAGTGGATAGTTAGCTTGAGATCGTGCCCGATTGTTCGACAACTAGTGCTGAGCCATGGGCAAATCGTGTGAATTGGTTGATAAGTCCGGCCGAGATTCCGCCTGACACCGGTCAATAACAATTCTCGGAGAGACTCTCGACGTAAAAGGTTATATACTGACGCTGCCGTCGGCTGTCACGCTTTAGTGATTTTTGTCCACCGTATTTCTTCCGGCAAGAGGTACGCGCTAGGTGTTTCCCTCAATGTCGGCCTGCTTCGTGAGTTCGGACTCCTCAATGCATTATTGCGGGAAAAGATATTGGTTATAAGGTTGGTGGGCTTTATGTACGCGGCTCAGATAAATAGCGGTGGTTGAAGTAAATCTCCAGGCTCTATGGGGCCGCCGCAAACAGGTCTTCTACGGTTGGTGGATCGTCGCAGTTAGTGTGGTCATCGACGCGATGAAGCACGGTACGTTCAACCGCGGCTTCACTCTGTACGTCACTCCTTTGCGGAAAGAGTTGGGTGTTGGAGTGGCGGCAATCTCACTGGCCGACATGCTGGGACGTGGTGTTGCGGGTCTTCTGGGTCCGTTTGCCGGATATGCAGTCGATCACGTGGGCGCTCGGGCCATGCTGATATTTGGCGGTGTTGCGTCCGGTGTGGGCTTCATACTGCTGACGTTAACCCAAAGCTACTGGTATTTCCTGTTGGTCTTCGTGGGGTTGCTCTCTCTGGGCTTCCGCTCTGGTTACAATAACGCCACCGTCCCCGCTTTGAATCAATGGTTCCAGCGTAGGAGAAGCCTGGCCATGTCCACGGCTTCCACCGGCACCGGTCTGGGCGGCTTTCTGGTGACGCCTTTGATGGGGTTGCTGGTTCTGACGGTAGGCTGGCGCACTGCCGCCATGGTCTCGGGCATCGGCATCATGGCTATCGTCGTGCCTCTTGCGGTAGTGGTTCGGCGCACTCCTGAAAGCATGGGCCTGTTGCCAGATGGTGATCCTCCCCCAGAGTCGAGGGTTGCGGCTCAAGGGAATCCTATGCCGGCAGCAGCGGTTGGAACTGAAACTCGTGCTGCCAGCCCATACAGGCAGGTGTACACGGACGCTGACTTTACCGCCAAAGAAGCATTGTCCACCATCTCTTTCTGGCTAGTGGTATTGGCTGTGGGGCTGCGCAACACCGTTCACTCAGGAATGTCGTTCCTTCTAGCGCCGGTGATGGTTTGGTTCCTAGTTGGGAGTGGCCGGGGAGATGATGCTGGAGCTGCCATCGCCACCGTATTCATCGGCGGACTCTCCCTGGCTACCATGATATTCAACCCGATAGTGGGATGGATGGGAGACAAGTGGTCAAAGGAGAAGATTAGCTCTATATCGATGGGTACTGGCGTGGTGGCTCTGTTATCCATATCGAACCAGAGTGGGCAACTCTGGCAGATGGGAACGTTCGTCATTCTGTTGGCTTTTTCGGAGAGTTCAAATCCGTTGGCTTGGTCCCTTATGGGGGAATATTTTGGACGAAGAAGCTATGCGACACTTCGAGGATGGCAGCACCTTCCGGACCAGCTGATGTCCATGAGCACGCCGGTGTGGATGGGGTTAATCTTCGACCGCACTGACTCGGGATATTTTTGGGCGCTGCTTCCTTTGGCGGGCATCTACGCCCTGGCGGCCGCCTGTTACCTAATCATTCCCCGTCCCAAACCGCCCTCTCGCCTTCGCCGCCGGTGATGATGAACTACGGCTAGCCTTACTACCCCACCTGTTCGATGGCTTGGGCAAAACCCTTCATGGCCCCCTCCAGCACCCAGTCTTCCATGCAGTAGGATATTCGGAAGTAACCCGGCGTGCCGAATCCCCGGCCTGGCACCGTCAGCACCAAGTGTTCTTGCAATGCTTCGACGAATGCGGCGTCGTCCTCCAAGGGTGACTTGGGGAACAGGTAGAAGGCACCCTGAGGATTGACCACTGAGTAACCCATCTCCGTAAGTCCGGCGTACAGGAAATCCCGCTTCCGCTGGTATTCGGCTATGTCCACACTAATCCCCTGAAGCGCCCGGATTACGTGCTGCATCAGGGCCGGGGCGTTTACGAATCCCAGGGTACGGTTGCAGAAGGTTAGCCCGTTGGCCAGTTCGTCTTTGTGTGGGTACGCTGGGTTGACGGCCATATAGCCGATTCGCTCGCCGGGTAGGGCTAGGTCCTTAGCATGGGAGTTGACCACGATGGTGTTTTCGTAGTGTGGGAATACCTGGGGGTAGCTCAAACCGTCGTAGATCAGACGGCGGTAAGGTTCGTCGCTGATGATGAATATCTCCGAGCCGTGTTCCCGCTGCTTTCGAATCAGTAGGTCGCCCAGGGTTTGCAGGCATTCGGCGGAGTAGATGACCCCCGAGGGATTGTTGGGCGAGTTGATAATCATCGCCCTAGTCTTGGGGGTGATTGCCGCTTCGATGGCGGCCATATCTGGTTGGAAATTTGCGTCGGTGGCCACAACAACCGGGACGCCGGAGTGATTGTCCACGTAGTAGCCGTACTCGACGAAGTAGGGTGAGAGGAGAATGACCTCCTCTCCAGGGTTCAGGATGGTCTTCAGCACCACGTTGATCGCCGCCGCTGCTCCGCAGGTCATGATGATGTCTCCGGCGGAGAAGGGGATGCCAGTCTCGGTTTTCAGACCGTCGGCCACCGCCTGACGGGTTTCCGGGTAGCCGTTGTTGGGCATGTAGCGGTGCATGCCCTTGATGGGGTTCTCGGCCAGGCAGCGCAACTCCTGCCGGAACTCCTCCGGCGGCTCCACCACCGGGTTACCCAACGACAGGTCGAACACGTTCTCATCGCCGTGCTGGGCCTTCAAGGTAATCCCGGCCTCAAACATCCGGCGGATCCAACCGCCCTGCTCCATGAATCCCCGTACTTTGTCAGAAACCGGCATGGGTACACTCCCTCAATCTGGATTAGTTCTAACTCCGCCTCAACCATCCCAAACCCCATCCCCTTACCGAACTGGTATGCCAGGCTGTACTGCGCCATGGCCATGTCCACGTCCTCGCCAATTACCTCGGCCATGGAGGTTACAGGACGGTCAGAAATGCCGCATGGAATGATGTGGTTGTAGTAGGAAAGGTCGGTGGTGACGTTGATGGCGAAGCCGTGATAGGCGATGCCTCGGCTAATCTTAACTCCGATGGCGGCAATCTTTGCGCCTTTCACCCAGACGCCCGTGATTCCGTCTATGGTTTCAGCGGTTATATTAAAATCCGCCAGCGAATCGATGATGATTCGTTCCAGCGTCCGAACGTACTTGACCGGCCCGCCCCACTCCCGCAGATCTATTACCGGATACGCCACCAGTTGGCCTGGGCCATGAAAGGTAACCTGCCCGCCTCGGTCCACCTCGTGCACTCCGATCCCCATTTGACGCAATTCTCCGTCGCTCAAGAGGATATCATCGGGTTTGCTAAGGCGGCCTTTAGTGTAGACGGGTGGGTGCTCCAGTAGGAGCAGGGTGTTGAGCTGTGTACAGTCGTGGACCTTGGTTGCCAGGTCTACCTGGAGATCCCAGGCATGTTGGTATTCCACGGCACCCAACCGGATTATCTGACATGGGTTGTTGGCAGGCACGGGAAGCGGGTTAGTAGATAGGGGTGTCAGGTCCCATGGACTCCAGGCGGGACTTGATCCCCTGCAAGAATGCGCCCGATTCCGCCCCGTCGTTGATGCGGTGGTCAAAGGCCATGCAGATATTCAACATGGACCGGATGGCGATGGCATCGTCTCGCACCACTGCCCGTTTCTGGATGGCTTCGGTGGTTACGATCGCCGCTTGGGGGTGGTTGATGATGGGATAGGAGATGGTGGAACCCAACGCCCCGGTGTTGTTCAGGGTGAAGGTGCCGCCCTGCACGTCTTCGATGGTGAGCTTGTTCTGCCGGGCTCTTTGGGTTAGGTCCCGAAGCGCTTTCGCCAGTCCGGAGATGCTCAACTGGTCGGCATCATGAATCACCGGTACGACCAGGCCATGGGGAGCCGAGACCGCGATTCCAACGTTGATGCGGCGCTTAAGGATAATTTTGTCGCCGCCCCAACTTGCGTTGAGGGTAGGATATTTCTTCAATGCTTCCGCCATCGCCTTGATGGCGAAGGGCAGATAGGTGAGGCCCACTCCCTCTCGCTGCTCGAAGGAGGCTCTCACCAGGGCGCGAATGGCCACTAGACCGGTGACGTCTACTTCGACCGTGCTCCAGGCGTGGGGGATCTGACTGACGCTGCGGACCATGGCTTCGGCAATCATCCGGCGCACCGGCGTCAGTGGTACATGCTGTTCGTCAGGTCCAGCGTCCACAGGAGTGGGTTGCGCCTTCGGCGATGCTGCCGGGGTTGCTGCTTTGCCTTCGACTTGCTGCATCAGGTCGTCTCGGGTTATGCGACCCCCCAGGCCCGTGCCACTGACCTGGGCCAGATCCACGCCGTGCTCTTTGGCTAGGCGGCGAACTGCCGGAGAGGGACGGCTGGGTCCGCCGGGAGCCTCGCCGGTGGCTGAGGCAGATGAAGGACGAGATACCGGCGCTGTTTCTTCGACCTGCTCGGTCCCTCGGGTTTCTTGTTCCGTCCCAACACCGCCGCCCGTGGGGCCTACCGGATTGATGTTCTTGACCAGATACCCCGTAGTGCCGGTGGGAACAGCTTGCTGAGTACTCGCTGGCGTTGCAGCTGGTCCCGCTGGGCCTGCGATGGTGGGTAATGATACTGGCGTCGGCGCTGAGCCACTGGAGCCGTCAGCGGTTTCCAACTCGGCAATGGCCGCTCCCATTGGAACGGTTTCTCCTTCCTGGGCCAGAATCTTCAGGAGAGAGCCGTCGACCGGGGAGGGTACTTCCATGGTTACCTTGTCAGTAATCACCTCGACCAGAGGCTCGAACCGCGTCAGCTTATCGCCAGGCTGTTTCAGCCACTTGCCGATGGTGCCTTCGACCACCGATTCGCCTACGTGAGGAAGCTCAAGAATCATCGCCAATCTTTCACCACCCGCCGCTAATACGCAGCCTGCTTACGCAGTGCCTGGGCTATCTTGTCCGTGTTGGGCATATATTCGTCTTCCAGAGTCTGGGCGAAGGGCATTGTGGGCACGTCCGGCCCGCATAGCCTGGTTACCGGCCCGTCCAGGTACTCGAAAGCTTCGTCCGCGACTAGGGCCGCAATCTCGGCGCCGACCCCACCGGTGACGTTGTCTTCATGGACTATGAGCAGCTTGCCCGTCTTTTTGACCGAGTTAAGCACGGTTTCTTTGTCTAGCGGTCTCAGGGTACGGAGGTCCACTACCTCCACGTCTATGCCTTCCCCTGCTACCGCTTCCGCCGCTTCCAAGCAGTAGTGGAGCATCAGCCCGTAGGTGACTATCGTGATGTTCTCACCGGCCCGTTTGACTTCGGCTTGTCCTATGGGGAGGGTATATTCTTCCTCCGGCAATTCTCCCCGAACCAGGCGGTAGGTCTTTTTGTGCTCTAGAAATACGACGGGGCTATTGTCCCGTATGGCCGACTTTAGAAGTCCTTTTGCGTCGTAAGGAGTCGCCGGAGCGACAACCTTGAGTCCAGGCGTGTGGAAGAAGATGGTTTCCACGTTCTGCGAGTGAAACAGACCGCCTCTGATTCCCCCGCCGTATGGCACCCTGATTGTCATGGGTACTGGAAGGGCACCATTAGTGCCGTAGCAGGCCCTGGCGGTCTCGCCGATGAGTTGGTTCATGGCGGGCCAAATGAAGTCGGAAAACTGGACCTCGGGAATCGGTCGCATACCCTGGAACGCCGCCCCAAGGGCTATTCCCATGATGGACGCTTCGGCCAGCGGGGTGTCGATAACCCGGGACTCGCCGAACTCATCGATGAGATTCTGGGTCGCTAGGAAAACCCCGCCCCGCAGCCCCACGTCCTCACCCAAGATAAATACCGTGGAATCCCGCTGCATCTCTTCCCGCAGGGCTTCCCTGACGGCTTCAATAACGTTCTTTACAGCCATAATCCCCCTTACTCGCTATAAACCCGGCCCCACATCGTGGAGGCGTCCGGGGGATTGGCAGCATCAGCGGCGTCGGTGGCATCGTTGATGGCTTGGAGGGCTTCGGCTTTGATCTCCGCGGCCTTTTCCTCGGTTATTATGCCCATGGTCAAGAGGTCAGCCCCGAAAGTAGCCACTGGGTCGTGCTGGTGGATACCGTCCAATTCCTCTTGGGTACGGTAGCGAAGATGATCGTCATCGGTAGTGTGTGGCATCAGCCGCTCCACCTGCATCTCCAGCAGCACGGGTCCGCGAGTCCGGGCGTGGTTGATGGCTTCTCTTGTGGCCTCGTAACACCGGGCAAGGTCCATGCCGTCCACGGTAAATCCCGGAAAGCCGTAGCCTTGAGCCCTGGAAGCTATATCATCGGTCACCATCTGGAGGCGCTGCGGTGTCGAGATGGCGTAATGATTGTTCTCGCAGATAAATATAACCGGTAGCCGATGGACGCCGGCGAAGTTCATCGCTTCGTGAGCTTCACCCTGGCTGGAGGCGCCGTCACCGAAGTAGGTCAGAACCACGGTGTCTTCACCCTGCATCTTGCAGGCTAGGGCGTAGCCGACCGCCTGGGTTAGTCCGGCCCCTACCACGTTGGATATCTGGATGATGTTGTGCTCTAGGTCTGCGCCTTGCAGGGGGAACTGGCGAGCGTTGCTGTACGGCTCACCCTCTTTACCCATGAACGATAGCATCATCTGAGTCGGGGTGAGGCCAGCAGCCATCTTCAGCCCCAAGTCGCGGTAATACGGGAACATGAAGCAGCGGCCGTCCTTCTGAGCGGCCAGCAGACTGCCCAGTTGGGCGGCCTCGTGGCCCTGGCAAGAGGCGGCGATGGGTACTTTACCCTGACGGTTCAATGCCCAGATGCGCTCGTCCAAGGTTCGGACCAGAATCATCTTGGTGTAGGAATCCACCAAGTCACCGGCGGTCAACCCTTCCGGCATGCCCTCCGGGGTCTGGGCGATACCAACTTCGGAGTCTTCAGTCCCGTTAAAGCGAGCAGGTTTCTTTCGGGGCATTAGCTTCCTCTTGGCCAGATATGCGATGTTCGAGCTCACAAATCATAAGGGGGCCGTCTGGACGCCCCCCTTTGATTCCCCTATGTGCTTTATTTGATGCTCCTGAGGGTCAACCGGATGAAATATCCATCGGAATAAGGTTATTCTGGTGGTCACCGATTCGTATGAAGTTCTTTTCACCTAGCAGGTCAACCTAGATGCATCGTTGGGGTGCTAGAGACGTTGAATCGATTATATATGCCGGGGCTAGGCTCCGCAAATTATGAGCCATGGGTCATGACCGGATTTCGAGGCGCCAGATATGGAAGGGCCATCGGGCGTAGTCTGCGCCTGAAAATTGCCCACCAAATTGGTACGTTTCCGCATTGACATAACCTGTAAAGGTTGCTAATTTGCCTTTCGTGGGCGTGATGAAAGTGATGGGACCGGGTCACGGTGTATCAATCTCCTTGAAAGATTGCCGGACCCGCGTAGTACGTTCAACGCCTTTCCGATAGTTCCAGGCAGGTTTGCCAGACTCTGGATTTATCGTTTAAGGACCGTTAGTAGATTCACCAATCATCCAAGACCCAAGTCGGCGTTTCCTCCCACCCGGCCGGGAGGGAAGCGAAATGGTTATCCATGTCGGCTGCATCTGGGCCGGTCCAGCGCTACCATCTGGGTTTGTTGTGTGTCTGGCTAGACAACTGTGTGTGAAATTGGAGCATTTGGGCCATGAATGAACAATCTACGAGAGAGATTTGGAAAGCCGTACTAGGTGAGCTTCAACTACAGCTACCTAGACCTACTTTTGAAACATGGTTGAAGCAAACAGACGGGGTTTCCTACGACGAACATGAATTCATTGTGGAGGCGCCGACTCCCTTTGCCGTGGCCTGGCTGGAACGCCGCATGTACCACGCCATCCAGAAATCGGTGGAGAAGGTTACCGGTCGGCCTCTGGATGTTCTCTTTAGAGTCAAGCAGGGCCAGGAAACCCAGGATGCATCGGTGTCGTTGACCGGCCATGCAACGGGACTAGAATTGGTTGAAGCCGGCCAGGAACGGCAGGACCGAAATGAAGCTCTGGTGAAGCCACCGGCACGACCGGCAACCGTTTTTAATCCCAAGTACACCTTCAACTCCTTCGTGGTCGGACCGTCTAACCAACTGGCCTACAGCGCCGCCAAAGCGGTAGCGGATGCTCCGGGGAAGAGCTATAACCCGCTATTCCTCTATTCCGGCGTGGGATTGGGTAAGACACACTTGCTCCACGCCATCGGCCACACTGCGTCGTCTCACGGTTTGACGGTTCGGTACGTAACGTCCGAACAGTTCACCAACGACTTCATAACGTCCATCGGCAACCGGACTACCGAGGCGTTCCGCCAGCGGTATCGCAGCGTAGAGGTGCTGTTGCTGGATGACGTGCAGTTCATGAGCGGGAAGGAACAAACCCATGAGAGCTTCTTCCACACGTTCAATGACTTGCATAACTCGGGGCACCAAGTTGTCATAACGTCGGACCGGCCGCCCAAGGCCTTGGCCATGCTGCAAGACCGGCTTCGCTCCCGTTTCGAATGGGGATTGCTGGCCGACATCCAGCCTCCGGACCTGGAAACCCGCATGGCTATTCTCCTATCCAAGGCCAGGAACTTGGGAGTGCGGGTAGGTGAAAGCGTTATCGAGTTGATTGCCAAACGGGTACACAAAAACGTGCGGGAATTGGAAGGCTGCTTGAACCATATGATTGCCCAAGCCGATCTGTTGAGTACGCCAATCACGGTCCAATCGGCGGCTCGTATCCTGGAGGAAATGACCGCCGATGCTGACCGGCACGCCATCGATCCGGAGCGCATCCTTGAGGCGGTGGCCGCCCACTTCAGGGTGGGTACCGACGCCTTGTTGGCGCGGGGGCGTACCCAGAAGATTGCTCAAGCCCGGCAGGTGGCGATGTATCTGCTGATTAACGAGTTAGAAATGACTCCGACTCAGGTAGGGCGGTTCCTGGGTGGCCGGGATCACGCCACGGTGATTCACGGCGCTGGGAAAATTAACGGCGAGATTAACGAGGACACAATCCTACGTCGGGACGTACTTTCCATCAAGGAATCAATATTCGCCTAGCGGCCAGCGAATCTCACAAAATGCAGGCTCACCCGCTCCCGTTCGTGGTGAGCCTGTCGAACCACCCGTCGGCGGAAGTGCCCTCCGATAAGCTCATGACAAAGGGAAGGCACTAGCGGTGAGCCCAACCATTTGATTCTGATGGGTTGATAACTGCCTGGATTCGGTGGATAACTTTCCCATGCGGTGGATAACGCAGCGCTGTGGCGGCTGAATCCGGTGAAGGCTATGCAGCACCCCTCAATCCAACCCATACTGTCGGACGCTCGTTATTCTCCTTAACGCTCGCTTTTGTCGTACAATACCTCCTGTGGTCAACGCTTCCCAAACCGCGAGATTATTCCGCCGGATTATTTGATATTTGCTTCACGATTGGTGTATGAAGACCTACGTAATCGTAAAAACCCACGAACTAGCTCTGAAAGGCAACAACCGTCCTTGGTTCATGAGGAAGTTGGTGGCCAATCTACGCACGGCGACCACGGGCTCGGGAGTCGAGCGCGTGTGGCAGGGCCACATGATGGTGGGCCTCACGCTTAAGGATGAAGAAGCCTGGCCTGAGGTTAGGGACCGGGTTCAAGACTGCTTCGGCGTCGCCAAGTTTTTCAAGAGCTATTCCGCGCCAACGGACCTGGAACAGGTGAAGACTGCTCTTTCCGGATTGCTGGAAGGCAAGTCCTTTGATTCTTTCCGCATCACCGCCAATAGGGCCGATAAACGTTTCCCGGTCAAGTCGGACCAGGTAAACAGGGACATGGGCCAGTACGTGAAAGACCTTACCGGAGCCAGGGTGGACCTGACCCACCCGGACCTACACATCCACTTGGACGTGCTGGCCAAAGAGATACTGATTTACTTCGACGAAGTCCGCGGCTATGGCGGATTGCCGGTGGGGACCAGCGGGTTGGTGACTGCCATGCTGTCCGGCGGAATCGACTCTCCTGTGGCGGCGTGGCAATTGATGAAGCGAGGCTGCCAGGTGCAGTTCGTTCATTTCCACAGCTATCCCCTGGTTGACATGTCGTCCATCGAGAAGGTGGTGGACCTGACTCAGCACCTGACCAAGTTCCAGTACGGGTCCAAGCTCCATCTGGTTCCCTTGGGTGAGATTCAGAAGAAGATTATCCTATCGACCCCGCCGGCATACCGGGTCATTTTTTACCGGCGGTTCATGATGCGGGTGACTGAGGAATTGGCCCGCCGCCACAAATCCATGGCGATTCTGACCGGAGAGAGTTGCGGTCAGGTAGCCTCTCAGACACTGGAGAACATCGCTGCAATCGACGCCGTGGTTAGCATGCCGGTGCTCCGGCCATTGATTGGATACAACAAAGAAGAAATCGTTGACGTTGCCCGGGCCCTGGGGACCTATACCACGTCCATCCAACCTGACCAGGACTGTTGCTCCCTGTTCGTTCCCAAGCATCCGGAGACCAGGTCTGATCTGGAGACTGTGGTCAGACTTGAATCCGTGCTGGATGTGGAAGAACTGGTCAAGATGGCCTTGAAAAACACCGAAGTCAGGGAATTTTCGTCTCCGGTTGAGGCAGCGATTCCGGCTTAAGTCGTCCGGAACGCCAGGTTTGTACCCCGCCAGTAGAGGTTGGATTGGCAACTGAGAAGATCCCGGCCTCGGCTTCTACACTCCCATCGTCGCTGCCCTTAGTCTCGCCCGCCGACAGAAAGCGGCTACTGAGCGGCTTGCTGAAAGGGGTCTCCCGAAGCTTCTACCTCACTCTGAGAGTACTGCCCGGCAACCTGCGGACACCCATCGGCTTGGCTTACCTGCTGGCCAGAGCCGCCGACACCATCTCCGACACTCGCCTTCTACCTCCTGATGAACGTCTTAGGCACCTGTTAGGTTTTCGTACCCAGGTTCAAGGCCCGGCGGACGCTGAATCGCTGGCCCGCATCGGGTTCCTCCTCACTGACAAACAGGCCTTGCCCAAAGAACGGGTGCTGCTGTCGTCGCTGCCCCAGATAATCTCGTTGTTGGAGACGGTTGGCGAAGAAGACCGCGCTCTCATCCGAGGCGTGGTGGGTACCCTGTCCCTAGGGATGGAAGCCGACCTGACGACGTTTCCAACCGAGGACTCCGAGAATATAGCCTCTCTTCCCGACTCCGCAGCATTGGACCGTTACGCCTATCTTGTGGCGGGATGCGTCGGGGAGTTCTGGACGGCCATCTCCATTGCGCATACCCGCGGTCTTTCTCGTTGGGACGCTGTCGGCATGGGCGAGATGGGAATCAGCTTCGGGAAAGCCCTCCAGATGACCAATGTCCTCCGCGACGTACCCAAGGACCTGCGGATGGGTCGCTGCTATTTTCCGCAGGACCAACTGGAGGCGCATGGACTAACGCCTGACGCGTTGCTAGATCCGTCCACCTCAAACCAAGCTCGTCCGATGTTGGTGGACGGTATCCGCATCGCATTGGTCCATTTCCAGGCTGCGGAAGAATATGTGCTTGCCATTCCACGGCGGTACCTGCGCCTGCGTCTGGCAACCCTGTGGCCGGTGCTCATCGGTCTGGCTACCCTGGCGGAACTAGCCGGTAACGGGGATTGGCTGAATCCCAACCATCCGTCCAAAATAACCCGCTTGTGGGTCTACGGAATGATGGTTCGGTCACTGCTTGCCGCCTCCTCAAACAGTATGCTGCGGTCATGGATCGGTGGGTTGAGGCAGCGGGTAGAACAAGTCCTTTGATCCCACGGACTTCCCGGATTTCTTGACGCTCATCTAGAATCATGTACCATTAGCACCAGCGCCTAGGTCTTGAGCTTAGTCTGACCGTTGATAGCTGAATGCTGACCGATGGAGAAGAAACCATGCCAAGTTATGTTAGGGTCTATACCGGAGACGACGGGAAGTCTCACATCGAAGATTTTCTGCCCCCTTTCGAGCCTTTCGTGGACACTGAAGGGGCTCACGGAGACGGCACGGCGATGGAGAATGCTTCTGGATTCACTATCCGGCGCAGCGCTCCTGACTACTTCCTCGACTACCACACTGCGCCCCGGCGTCAGTACACGGTTACCTTGTCCGGAAACATCGAAATCTCCACGGGAGACGGCACGGTTCGCAAGTGCGGTCCCGGAGATGTTCTGCTGGCAGAAGATCTCACAGGGCAGGGTCACACAACTCGCGTTGTAGGTGGGGAACCTAGAGTCTATCTAGTGATTCCCTTAGCGGATTGAACTCCCGTTCCTCCCGATAATCTGGATCCAAACCATATTGGAGACATAATCACCCATGCCAGTCTTGCAGGGAGAATACAATCCGGCAGTTCCATCCAGGGTTATCTTTGGCCGAGGGAAAGTCGACGAACTCAAGGAAGAGGTCGGGAATCTGGGAGGCAAGCGGGTGATGCTGCTTTCCGGCAAAACCGTGGCGGAAAAAACCAACGCCGTCCACCGCACGGCTGCTGGCCTGGGCGACACTCTGATTGGGACATTTTCCGGCCTGACCCAAAGAGCGCCAATGGGGGCGGCGGTGGAAGTCACCAGGATGGCCTTAGACTCCGGGGTTGATACTCTGGTGGGCGTGGGCGGTAGCACTATCTCTGACGCCTCTAGGATGATTGGCGTCATGATGGCTCTGGAGATTAACACCGTTGAGCGGTTGCTTGAGGTGACGCGGGAGTACAACGGTGTCCTAACTCCGGATCTGACTGGTGTGCAGTTGCCGTTGCAGGTCTCCATCCCCACAACCCTGTCTGCTGGGGAGTTCAACATGGGTAGCGGGTGCGTGCTGGACGGCCAAGCTGTACACAAGATAAGGGTACGGCACCCGGATTTGTACGCCAATCTCATCGTATTGGACCCGGAGATGACTGTCAGCACGCCGGACTGGCTGTGGCTTTCCACCGGCATGAAAGCCTTGGACCACTGCATCGAACGACTTTACACCACAGGTAACCAGCCCGCCATCGACGCTCCTATCTTGTCCGCCGCTGAGATGCTATTTAGCGGCCTGCCCAGGTCTCGCGAGTCTAACCACAATCTGGATGCCCGGCTTGGATGTCTGATGGGAGCATGGATGTCGATGATGGGAGCGCCCAATTTCGCGACCGGACTCAGCCATGCCATCGGTCATGTCATTGGCGTCCGGTACGCAGTGGGCCATGGGTACACATCGTGCGTTACCCAACCCTATGTCATGGAATACAACCGGCCGGTTTCCGCCGATAAGCAGGCTCTTTTAGCTCGGTCGGCTGGAATCGATACGCGAGGCATGAGCGACGATGCGGCCGCCGAAGCCGCCGCCAGGGCGGTGGATGATTTGATTCTGGGAATGGGGATGCCTCATCGCCTTCGGGAACTTGAAATTCCCAAGGAAGACCTGCCAATCATTGCCGAAGAAGTCTTGCATGATCGTCCGGCACAGACCAATGCCATCCCGATGACCAAGCCGGAGCAAGTGATGGAAGTGCTAGAGATGGCGTTCTGAGCAACGGATCGTGACAGAACCTATCCACGGTCAACCGGAACCCCTGGACGCTCTGGAGCGTCAAGCCAGAAGTCACTATGCAGCCGGTCGTTACCAGGCAGCCATCGAGCTATTTGATGAGGTTCTGACTCGCCTGGACGTTGACTTGGATCCGGTCCACCCAAGGGTTCTGGCCATCCGCAACGACCTCGCTCGGGCGTGCCGGTACGCCGGTAGGTTCGATCGAGCATTGTCACTGTACCGGCAGATTCTTAATCTGCTGTTAGTCCAATCAGGCCCGGATCACCCCGACTCCCTGCGGTTCCGCAGCCGCATCGCCAACACCTACTACGGCGCCGGACGGTACCCGGAAGCGATATGGTTGTTTCAAGATATTTTGACGAAGCGGGCAGCGGCGCTGGGATGGGACCATCCGGATACACTACGGAGCCGGAGCAGCCTGGCTAACAGCTACTACGCCGTCGGTTCGTACCAACGGGCTATCGACCTGCATGAAGAAACCTTGGCGGCGCGGAATCGGGTATTGGGGCCGTCCCACGAAAGAACTGTCGCCAGCCAAACCAGGCTCTCCGAGGCGCGACAGGCGGCCATGGCCGGGGAGGCTGGCCAGACCGGATAGGGTGGGTTGGATGTTACTGTTCGCGGCCCACGACCCAGGAAATAAAAACAAAATCAGACCGGTATACTAACACGCCTTGAGTCTTGGATATGAGGCCCAGTTCCTCGACCTGGCCATCAACCGTGGACCGATGGAATTCGCAAATGCCCGAAAGCTGATAGAAAGCAAGGAGACTACAGCGGTTATTCTGGGTTCCACCAGTAACTAGGGCGCGTGGTATCTGATACGAGCCTTTAAATAGATTGGGGTACCCACCGAGATAGTGGTGGACATCGGAACGCTAAGCAAGATTGACTCCATGACCCCGGTAGATTTTCCGTGCCGGTTCAGGGTCTCCAACAAAGGTTGCTACGAAGAAGTGATTTGATTGGGCGCGAATCCAGCCAGCGTAGGCGTGACCCGTGATTGCCATCTGTAGGTCTTGTCCAATCTCGTGGAACCGGACGAGAGTGAAACGGTTCGCGAGCACTATGGATTGACCGGGGATGCTTCGGTCATATCCTTCTTCGGCTCACCCATCACCCAAGACATCGTCGACGTCGTTGTTTCCCTAGCTGAATCGTTGTCCAAGATTGACCTAGACCTTCCGTCGGTCATCGTGCGGCCCCATCCTCGAACACACCATATGGACGTTCTGGAGTTAACCTGCCAGCCTTTACCCTTCATCCATTTCGATGGGGACAGCACAATCTTTAACCGCGCGTTGTTGGCGACATCATTATTCTCTCTATCCATGGCATCAACGGTTACGCTAGAGAGCTTAGTGCTGGGTACCTCCTCCGCCTCCTTCTAGGTCGGCTGGGATTTCAATGACTTGAACCAACTCTACCTCAACCTGGTTGATGTTCAGCGCATCTGAACTGATGAGCAAATGCATGAGTTTGTGGCTTTAGTTGCGAGAAAAGACGGTTCTGCTCTAACCGGAAACGTGTAGAAGCACCGGGGAGTGTTGGCCCGGACCTGGAAGGTGGTTGAGGAGTTGATGGCTGGATAGGTCGTGATGTACCCATCTGATCGCGTCACTCAAGCCCCCGTCATTCCGGCGAATGCCGGGGGCCAGGGAAGCTTTATTTCCAAATGGTACACTCTGTCCACCCAACTTACTGGATTCCCGTTTCCACGGGAATGACGAGAGAGTCATGGTGGTGCTCCGTTACTTCGGCGAACGGCCGGAATCCATGGAGAGTCTGCTTCACTAATCTGCATGGACACGGCACTCCGCTGGTATAACGGTTGTGGTGGGTAATATGATGGTCACGGAAACACGCTGATCTTCAGAACAACCGGAGGAATCGCTCTTATGAAATACGGATTTACCCTGCCCGGAAGGGGACCCATGGCCACTCCTGAGAACCTGGGAATCATCGCCCGGTATGGCGAAGAACTGGGATATTACTGCCTGATGGCCAGTGACCACATCGTTGTCCCAAACGAGATATCGTCAACCTATCCATATACCGAGGGCGGAGAGTTTCCGGGGTCGGTCACCGGCGAGTCCATGGAGCAGTTGACGGTGTTGGCCTTCCTGGCCGGTCAGACCAAGACGATTCGCTTGGGTACCAGCGTCATGATTGTCCCGCACCGCAACCCGGTGGTGACGGCCAAGGCATTGGCGACGCTGGACGTCCTCTCCCGAGGCCGGGTCATCGTGGGAGTAGGCGTGGGTTGGATGCAAGAGGAGTTTGAGGCTTTGGGGCTGCCGCCCTTCCAAGAGCGGGGAGCGGTCACTAATGAGTACATCCGGGCTTTCAAAGAACTGTGGACCAGCGACAATCCGTCCTTCCAGGGCGAATATTGCAGTTTTTCCAACATATCCTTCTTGCCCAAGCCGGTTCAGAAGCCCCATCCTCCCATCTGGGTCGGTGGAGAAAGCCGCCCCGCCATCCGGCGTGCCGCCCAACTGGGTAACGGTTGGTATCCCATCGGCTCCAACCCCCAGTTCCCAATGGGAGAGCCTGAGTCACTGGCCGCCGGGATGCGGCGTCTTTCCAGACAAGCCGAGCAGGCCGGGCGGAGCATGTCGGATATTGAGATCATCTACCGTACCCATCAATATGAGCTGGTTCCTGAAGATGTCGCACCTTCCTTCTCGCCGTCCGAGGAACGGAAGCTCTTCACCGGCCACGCTGAAGAGATTGCAGGTGACATAAGACTGTACGAAGAGATGGGAGTTAGCCATATGACGGTGGACTTTATACGCCTAAGCAAAAGTATCGACGACATACGCCGCCAGATGGAATCCCTGGCCACCAAGGTTTGGCCGCTGGTGTAAAGGACCCACTTCTCCGCCGAATACTGGCTTCGGATGGGAGCCTGCCCCAATCACAGATGGAGGAATAAGACCAATGGCCGCTACGGACATCACCGGACAGTTGGCCCGATTCATGGGGCAAGCTGAAGACACGGGTTTGCCACATGAGATTGCCCAAGCCGGGAAGCACCGCACCCTGGATACCTTGGCCGACGTGAATGAGTTTATGCCGTCGCTGGCCCTGACTCCGGAGGAAATGAATATTGTTAGGTATAGGCACTAATTTGCGATCCGATCAAATGCGCAGCTACAACCCTATTACTTAGCGGTAGCAGAGCCTAGCCTTGTACAATCAGGGCTAGGCCACTCAAAACAAGCAGGGTTTCGACGAAGGCTAGAAACCACCGCTCGGACACCTTGCCGGATATCCGCTTCCCCACTATTGAGCCTACAAAGGCTATCACGCCCATGATGGCGGCTAGATATAGGACTTCAATACCCAGCAATGCGTTGCTAGCAAACACGGGAATCTTGGGTAGCTGAGTGATCAGTGCGCTAGCGGCGACAGTACCCACAAACCCAACTCCGGCGAGCCCAAAGGCAAGGTAAAACGGTGCAACGAGCGGCCCAGGCGTTCCTAGGAAACCGGACACTAGACCGTTCGCACCCCCGACCAAGACAAAGCTTCGCAACTTTATACTCCTGCCTTTGCCCCAACTGGTGTGCCGTTGGGCTACCAGTACAAGTAACAGTAATCCCAGTAATCTAGTAAATATCGGCGCTGGCGTGACGACGAACAAGTAACTCGCAAGCGCCGAGATTGGTATTGAACTCAGCGCCGACCATTTCAGCACAGGCCAAGATATTTCCTTCCAGTTCAGTCCCACTCGAGAAACTGCCCCGACTACCTGTACCAGAGTAATGATTGGAATAGCCTCTCTCGGCCCGAGCATCCACACCAGCACCGGCATAAGAATCAATCCCCCACCGAAACCGGCGACGCCCGCAATCGTAAAAGCCAGCAGAGTAACGCCAGCCAAGATTGTTATTGACACCGGGTCGGGCATCGTCTACTCCCTGGGTCGGATCGAAATCAAAATCGGTCCTTTCTCCCGTGCGTGTTGCGCGCGGGACGGCGGACGAAAACGTACTCATTGAAGTCGTGGAGTGGCTATTGGCTCCCCGCGTAGTTCAGGGCAGGGAGCGCGTCATTCTGGGATGTCCCACGGCTCAGGCAGGGAACTAGGTCCGGTAACCGGCCGGCTGCTTCAGGTTATTGGAGAGTTGATAGAGAAGCAGGTGAGTTAGGAGATGGTGGGGCTACCAGAGCTTGCCGGGGAGTTTGCGTTCACCGAGGCGTAGTACTCTTCCCATTGCGCTAGCATTTGCGATTCGGTAACGCCGCCGACGTACCCAGGGGAGATAACTGGCAAGGCACGGGTAACCGTCATCATCACGAAACCGCGAATCTGGGCGTTAACTCCGGCCTGCCTATCGGCGAACAGCGTCATCACCTTGTCGAAGTCGGGGCCCGACTCGATAACTTCAGCCGTGCCCTTGAAGCGGTAACCCTTGCGAAGGAACGGGTCCACAATGTTAATCTCGATGGCCGGGTTCTGCTTCAGGTTCGCTATAGTCACCGGTGAAGCTAGATCGGCGAACACCAAATGGTCGTCGTTCCACACCTTCATCGTCGCCTTGGGAGACAGATTGGGGGTACCATCGGGGCAGACGCTGGCGATGTACCCTAGCCGTTGCTCCCGGACCACCCTTTTCATATCTTCAGTCAAAACACTCATTGCTCTGCCTCTCGTTCAAGTTACTCGGTTACAACTCTCGAAGCTCAATCACTCCCGCGCTGCCGGTCGCGTCGTCCGAATCGTCATCAGGACCGGTGGGTCCGCCGCGTCGGGCCTTGGCGTTCCACTCTTCGATGGTGACTTCAACCAAAGCGGTCGCGCCCAAGTCTGCCGCCGGGGGCGGTTTGTAGTCGGTCTCCAAGGTCCGGTCCGTGAAGTAACGCTTGACCATCTGGTCGAACAGGTCGAACTTTTCCTGTCTGCTGGTGATAGCCCTAGCCTTGCCCAGCAATACCACGCTGCGATAATTCATGGAGTGGTTCATGGCCTTGCGTGAGTAGACTAGGCCGTCCAATAGAGTAACCGTTACACAGATTGGCGCGCCATTGGCTAGATGATCCATGGCCCGGCTTTTGACACCTCCGTGGAGGTACAAAAGGCTGGGATTGTAGGGGTCATAGTGATAGGAAAGGGGAATAACCAGCGGTTGGCCATCGTCCACGAAACCAACGTGGGCAATCATCCCCGCCGACAATATTTCCACAGTTTCTTCGGGTACGGCTCGTTCCGGATGGATTCTAATCGTGGTTCGTTCGGTGACTTTCATCGATACTCCATTAGCGGACTCGTGGTGGTTCCGCGTCGATGATAACATGGCGTCTGAATCGACGCTCGGGTAGCCGATATCCGGACTTAGTTTATTCCTCACTAGAGTCTTGTGGTGGGTGAATCAGTTTTGTGGTAGGGGCTAAAAATGCATGCAAAAGGCCCGGTCTCCGGTCCTCTGGCTGGTATTAAGGTAGTGGACCTGACAGGGCCTAATGCCTAGAGCTACCGCCACCATGCTCTTGGCGGGTTACGGCGCTGACGGGCTCAAATTGCAAAACCCCTCAAGGAACTTGTTGGAGAGTTCTGCGGCATTCCGTGTCTGGAACCGGGGTAAGAAAAGTGTTGCGCGCGAACCGTGCCAGCCAGAAGACCTCCGCGCATCTCTGGAATTAACTAGGGATGCTGACGTTTTTCTGGAGTCCTTCCGGCCCGGTGTAGCCGAGCGATTGGGGGTCGGCTATTAAGCGATTATAGATGCCAACCCTGGCATCATCTATTGCGCCATATCCGCCTTTGGTAGCAGTGGCCCATGGGCGCAGCGGCACGGTTATGGAGGCCTCGTGTCAGCTGCCTCCGGAACTATGACCGATCAAGCCGGAGTGCGAGACGGTCCGATGTTCTGCTCGATACCGATATCTAGTATCGGAGCATCTATGTTGGCTCTTCATGGGATCCTAGCGTCACTGCACGTAAGGAACATATGCGGTATTGGTCAAAAGTTGAACCC
>Ga0315336_1002819_pt1 | contig 25132 bp, 24 predicted proteins | sample ASW5metaG_FD_204512 | JGI IMG/M metagenome (GOLD analysis project Ga0315336, IMG submission 204512) | Ammonia-oxidizing marine archaeal communities from Monterey Bay, California, United States - ASW #5 | ecosystem: Environmental > Aquatic > Marine > Intertidal zone | place: USA: California... | reverse complement strand
GGAATCAACCCGGTGATTGTCCACGGCGGCGGCCCGCAGATCGGCGAGCTGCTGGAGAAGCTGAACATCGAATCGCGCTTCGTGAATGGGATGCGCGTGACGGATTCGGCCACCATGGATGTGGTCGAGATGGTACTCGGCGGGCTGGTGAACCAGGAAATCGTATCGCTTTTGAACACCAACGGCGGGCGCGCGGTTGGTGTAACCGGCAAAGACGGGAACCTGATTCAGGCACAGAAGCTCGCCATGCAACCTGCATTGAACGCCTCGGAAATCATAGACATCGGCCACGTCGGCGAGATTACCCGGGTTGATACTGAGATTCTGGCTACCCTCACCGAGTCTGGATTTATACCAGTGATCGCGCCCATCGGTGTCGGCACCGATGGCCAATCTTTCAATATCAACGCGGACATTGTGGCAGGCAAGGTCGCGGAAAGCCTATGCGCCGAGAAGCTGCTGCTGCTGACCAATACACCGGGCATTCTGGATGGCAACGGCAATACCATCAGCGAAGTCAGCAAAGCGGCGGTGGAGCAGTTGATCAAGGATGGCGTGGTCACACAAGGCATGCTGCCCAAGGTGCAATGCGCCCTGGATGCTGTCGCCGCCGGCGTACACAGCGCACAAATTATTGACGGGAGAGTTCCCCACGCTTTGCTGCTGGAGGTGTTTACCGATACCGGCGTTGGCACGCAGATCTTTGCCGATGGCTAAGATCAACCGCAGGCAACAAATTCTCGAAGCGCTGGCCATGATGCTGCAGGAGCAGCCCGGCACCCGCATTACCACCGCTAATCTAGCCGCGCGGGTCGGCGTATCCGAAGCCGCTCTGTATAGACACTTTCCGAGCAAGGCGAAGATGCTGGAAGGCTTGATCGCATTCGCCGAAGACACGATCTTTTCACGCATCAGCCTCATCCTCGACGAACAAACCCAGGCCCAGGCACGGTGTCGCAACATCATCTATCTGTTGCTGAGTTTTATAGAGCGCAATCCAGGCTTTGCGCGTTTGTTCGTAGGTGACGCCCTGCTGGGGGAAACCGAGCGTCTGCGCAGGCGCATGCACCAGCTGTTGAACAGGTTGGAAACTCAGTTGCGCCAGATTCTGCGCGAGTACAACGCAACGCTTGTGCAGATGCCCACCCTGCAGATCAATCCCAGCGCAAATCTTCTACTTGCTTTCGCCGAAGGAAGAATTCAACAATTCGTGCGTTCAGATTTTGCCGATGCCCCGACTCGAGACTGGGAGACTCAGTGGGAGATGCTTGAACAGGTGATGTTCAGCGGTTAGCGCGATGTTGTAGCAGTCTGCTAGGGCACCGATGCCAGACCGTTCTCGCAGCTGTGCATGGCGAGTACGCGCCGGTCGAATGCATGCGAGAGCTTGAGCGCCTCTTTTTCCTGATGCCGCTTGTCGATTTCGTCCTGGAGGTTCTGCTCCTGCACCTTGGCGCGGTCAATGTTGTCCAGCAGCGCGACGGGTATGATGCGTCCGGAAATGTCCAGCTGCCCCGCACGCGCTTCGAATTCCTCACGCTGCTTGGATAAGACGCTCAGGTTCGCGCGAATGTTCGTAATGCTTTGATCCATCGACTCTAAGCCCTGTCGCTCGGCATAGTCGATGTCGGATTCGTTCTGATACAACCGATGTACCCTGGTCAACGCTTTCTCACATTCAGCGATGCCCTGTTCCCGAGCAAGTTTGGCCTCATATTCTTCTTCGCTGAGCTGGGCCGGCACGACCTGAATCAACTCACCATAGGTATCGACAATCTCGTACCCATGACGAACACGTTCGTTCGGGATGGTATGGGAGATCACCATCACCCCATTAGCGTCCTTGTAGCGAAACAGATTGGCATGCGCACTCGTGACTGATACGAGCAATATCAGACCCAGGAGGGAAGTGAAGCCCGTGGCAAACTTGTTAAGCAGAAGCTTTGGTCGGAAATCCATCGTTGGCAATCCTTTCACACCTGACAATATCGAATTTGATAGTCGCGCATACTGGTCAACGTCGACTTGGCGCTCGACTCTGCCGATTGCCCAAGATACGCGATTAAATCCGACAAATTTGCGATGCTGATCACAGGTGCACGCAGTTCTTCCGACAGAGCTGCGACGGCGGTACTTGTTTCGCCTGGCGAGCTGCCGGGCTCGCCGAGCGTTTCCTGCCGATCCATCGCGACTATCGCCCCTACGATTTCAGCATCGGTTGCGTCGATTAGCTGCACCGCGGAGCGTATGGCTTTGCCCGATGTGATCACATCATCGATCAGGAGTACCCGCCCGCTCACGGTAGCGCCCACCAGGCTGCCGCCCTCACCATGGTCTTTCGCTTCTTTACGGTTGTAAGCCACGCCAACATCCGTGCCTCGCTGGGCCAGCGCTACCGCGGTTGCAACCGCGATGGGTATGCCTTTGTATGCCGGACCAAACAGCACATCAAATACCAATCCTGAGGCAAGAATCGCATCGGCGTATGCATTGCCAAGCTGAGCAAATCCCGCGCCATCACTCACTTCGCCAAGATTAAAAAAATACGGGCTGACGCGCCCTGAATTGAGCGTAAAGGAACCAAACTGCAACACGTTCTGGGCCAACAGATACTCGATGAACTCGGCATTGACCTCGGCCCGGCTCACGACGCATCACTCTGGATTGCCTGGGCTTGCAACAGCAGCAGCTCCTCGGTGCCTTTTTCCGCAAGCGCGATCAAACTCGCAAGCTCCGAGCCCGTAAACGGCGCGCCTTCCGCGGTGCCCTGTATCTCAATGAAACCGCTGTTTCCCAGCCGTACTACATTCATATCCGTTTCAGCGTTGGAGTCTTCTGCGTAATCCAGATCCAACACCGGTGTGCCTTTGTAAATACCCACGGATATAGATGCCACAAACTCCTTGAACGCCGCCTGAACGGGCAATGTTCCGATAGCGTCCGCCAGTGCGACGGCACCGCCGGTAATGGAAGCCGTGCGGGTACCACCATCGGCTTGCAGCACATCGCAATCAATGCGAATCGTGCGTTCACCTAACGCCTCCATGTCTACCATCGCACGCAGTGATCGGCCTATCAGCCGCTGTATCTCCACCGTGCGGCCGCTCTGTTTCCCGCGCGCGGCTTCGCGATCGTTACGTGTATGGGTAGCCCCGGGCAGCATGCCATATTCCGCGGTTACCCAACCCACGCCGCGGCCGCGCATGAATCCGGGCACGCTTTCCTCCACCGCGGCAGTGCACAGCACCTTGGTATCGCCAAACTCAACCAGAACCGAGCCCGCAGCATGTTTGGTAAAACCGCGGGTAAAGCGCACCCTGCGCATTTCATCCGTGGAACGTCCACTTGGGCGCATAATAACTCCTTGTTTTCGCCACATTATAAGAGGACGCGGTAGAATCGCATATTCCTGATCCGCGGCAATTGCCATAAAACAAAAATGATGTACAGCATGACCGCCTTCGCCCGCACCGCCGTCGACGCCCACGGCTGCCATCTGGTGTGGGAACTTAAATCAGTCAACCATCGTTTCCTGGAAACTCATTTTCGTATGCCCGATGCCTTGCGCTCCCTCGAACACGGTTTGCGTGAAACCATACGCAAACACCTGCAGCGCGGCAAAGTCGACTGCACCCTGCGCATGGAATCCATCGGCGGCGACAACAGCATCAGTATCAATCGAGGCGTGTTGCTGCAGGTGCTGGCCGCAGTAGAGCAGGTGCGCCGCGACGCCCCGGAAATCGGCAGCGTCTCCCCGATGGACCTGATGCGCTGGCCCGGCGTGCTGGACAGCACGCCCACAGACGATGCGAAACTGGAGGGCACCGCTAAGGAATTGTTTGAGCAAGGCCTGGCCGACCTGATTGTCGCGCGCGAGCGCGAAGGTGACCAGTTGCAGACGACCATTTGCGATCGGCTCGATCAGATCGACGGGTTGCTGCAGGAACTCAAACCTCTAACGAGCCATCTGGCGCAGCAGCAGAAAGCCAAATTGAAAGCCCGCATCGCTGAACTGGAGGTCAATCTGGATGCCGGACGCCTCGCGCAGGAAGTCGCGTTACTCGCGCAACGTGCTGACGTAGCCGAAGAGCTCGATCGCCTCGCCATTCATGTCGAGGAGGCGCGCAGCAACATACGCGGCAAGGGTCCGCACGGGAGACGGTTGGACTTCCTGACCCAGGAGCTCAATCGGGAAGCCAATACGCTGGGCGCCAAGGCCATCACGCCAGAGACGTCGCAGCGCGCGGTGGACCTGAAGGTAATCATCGAACAGATCCGCGAGCAGGTACAGAACGTCGAATGACTACCGGGCAACTCATCCTCGTATCCGCGCCTTCGGGAGCGGGTAAAACCAGCCTGGTAAAAGCGGCCCTGGAGCGGGATGCGCAACTGGCCGTGTCGGTCTCGCATACCACTCGGCCCAAACGCGCGACGGAAACAGACGGGGTGAACTATCACTTTGTCGCCGCCGCAGCATTCGGCACCATGGTCGCAGATGGTGATTTTCTCGAACACGCTCAGGTTTTCGACCACCAATACGGCACCTCCAAACAAGAGGTCGATACGCTACGCGCCCGTGGCAAGGACGTGATACTGGAAATCGACTGGCAGGGCGCCGACCAGATTCGGCAGCTGAACGCACAGGCGGTCAGTGTGTTTATCCTGCCACCCAGCGTCGACGTCCTGCGCAAGCGTCTGGAGAAGCGCGGCCAGGATAGCGAGCAGGTCATTGTGCGGCGCCTCGCCGAAGCACAGTTGGAAATGTCCCAGGCGCACCGCTATCACTACATAGTCGTGAATGACGATTTCGACGTAGCATTGGGGGAAATTCAGTCCATTTTGCATGCCGGGCGCCTGCGCAGCGAGGCGCAAATCGCTAACAATGATGTAGTTAGAGCGATCTTGTCAGCCACCTGATCCATCTGTACACTGCGCCGCTCGTTCGATTTCACATACCCGTTTCGAGGTTAGCCATGGCCAGAGTCACCGTAGAAGATTGCTTAGATCACGTCGACAACCGTTTCGAGCTGGTCATGCTCGCCACGCGCCGCGCGCGGGGTTTGCGTACGTATGGTAACGATCCCCTGGTGCCGGAAGAGAACGACAAGGCAACAGTCATCGCATTGCGCGAGATTGCCGAGGGCCTGATCTCTCACGAAATGCTTGACACTCACGAGGTCTCTCAAGAGGATGATGAAGTGGAAGTAAGCTTCAGCCTCAGTGGTGGGCTGCGTGAAGACAGGTTAGGAGATGACGAGCCAATCTAGGCCGGAAAACACTACAGAATCGTATTTTGTCGGCCTGCTGGCCGACTACGCCAAACGGTCCGAGGTCGCCGCACCTGCGACCATAGCGACACTCACCAAAAAGCTCTCCTACCTCACTGAAGACCAGATCCAACAGGTCAGGGATGCGCATAGCTACGCGACCAATGCCCACGATGACCAGTGGCGCCGCACCGGACATTCCTACATTACCCATCCAACCGCGGTTGCCCAGATCCTCGCTGAAATGCGTATGGACCATCAGACGTTAATGGCGGCACTTCTGCATGACGTCATCGAAGATTCCGATACCTCCAAAACCAAGCTGGGCAAACAATTCGGCCGGCCGGTAGCAGAGATCGTCGACGGCGTTTCCAAGCTGACCAAGATATTCTCGTCTCGCGCCGAAGCACAGGCGGAGAACTTCCAGAAGATGGCCATGGCCATGGCCAAAGACATTCGCGTGATCATGGTGAAGATGGCGGATCGTCTGCACAACATGCGCACCATAGGCGTGATGTCAGCTCAACAACGCAAACGCACAGCCCGGGAGACGCTTGATTTCTATGCGCCCATCGCCAATCGCCTGGGCATCCACACCATGAAGACCGAACTCGAGGAGCTCGGGTTCAAGGCATTGTATCCGTTGCGCGCCGACCGCATTGAGCGCGCGGTTAAAGCGGCCCGGGGTAATCGCAAGGAGCTGATGGAGGAAATCGCGGAGACCATGACCGCCTCGTTGAACCGTGACGGCATAAACGGAGTGGTGCTCAGTCGGGAAAAGCATCTGTATTCCATCTATCGCAAGATGAAAACTCAGCACAAGCCGTTCAACGAAATCATGGACGTTTTCGGGTTTCGCATCGTGGTCGATCAGGTCGATGCCTGTTATCGAGCGTTAGGCGTGGTTCACAACGTCTTCAAACCCGTTGCCGGACGCTTCAAAGACTACATCGCCATACCCAAGGCGAACGGCTACCAGTCCCTGCATACATCGCTGTTCGGCATGCACGGCGTACCCATCGAGGTGCAGATCAGAACCAAACAGATGGATGCCGTGGCGGAAAACGGCATTGCCGGACACTGGCTGTATAAAACCGGAGACAGCGACTTTCAACCGAGCCAGCGCCGGGCGCGCCAGTGGGTGCAGGATCTATTGGAGCTGCAACGCCAGGCGGGCAATCCGCTGGAGTTTATTGAAAGCCTGAAACTCGATCTGTTTCCGGACGAGGTCTATGTGTTTACCCCGGACGGCGACATCATGGAATTACCTAGCGGCGCTTGCCCCATTGATTTCGCCTATGCCGTGCACACGGACATCGGCAATCACTGCGTGGCGTGTCGCGTCGACCGCAACCTCGCTCCATTGTCGCAACAGCTCCAGAGCGGCCAGAGCGTGGAAATCATCACCGCTGACGACGCACGGGTCAGCCCGGATTGGTTGACCTTCGTGGTGACGTCGCGAGCGCGCTCCGCGATCCGTTTGTCGCTCAAGCATCAGCAGAGCAGCGAATCTATCCTGTTGGGTCGCAAACTGCTCAATCGCGCCCTTGGTAACGCCAATACGAGCATCAACGACCTGGACTTTCGCCGTCTGCGCCAGGTTTTTACGGAACTCGGGGTACGCAAATTAAACGATCTATTAGCAGCGATAGGTAACGGTGACCTGATGGCCTACGTAGCGGCCCAGAAACTGCTGGCGGCAGACAATCCCGACTATGAAGCGGTCGCGGTTGAAGGTGGTGGGCCGGTTTCCATACGCGGCGGCGACGACCTGGTCATCAACTACGGACGTTGTTGCGGGCCAGTGCCGGGAGATCAGATCGTCGGCCATATGACGCCCGGCAAAGGCTTCGTCGTGCACATCGAAACCTGCCCCAACATCAACGAAATTCGGCGCCGCGCGGCGCGGGATATTATTCCGGCGCGCTGGACTACAACTACACACGGCGAGTTTCTGACTACCCTGCGCGTGGACGTGAATCGGCGCAAAGGCATTTTGGCCGAGATCGCCTCGGAGGTAACTGCCGCGGATGCCGGCGTAGACAACATAAACGTAGAAGAGCGCAGCGCAGAGGTAAGCACGATGGTGATCGGCGTAACGGTGAAAAACCGTTCACATCTGGCTCGAGTCATGCGGCGCCTGCGCAACGCGCAAGCGGTGATCAATTTGTCACGGGTAGGTCACTGAGGAACAAAAATTGAGCAAGACTCCAGTGCACACTGATGGTGCGCCCGCCTCTATAAGTACCTATTCCCAGGCCATCGCTACAACGGCCGCTACAGGCGGTCTGGCGGATTGCGTCAAGCTCAACATCTACCTGACTGACCTGGCCAACTTTCAGAGCTTGAACGAGGTGATGTCTCAATATTTCGAATCCCCGTATCCAGCCCGCGCCGCCATCCAGGTTAGCGCTTTGCCCAAGGGCGCCGCCATAGAGATCGACGCCGTCATGGCGCTCGAGTGAGCATCGATCCCGCCACCAGTATCGAGCAGCTCAAAGGCGTTGGACCAAGGGTGCAGGCGACCCTGGCAAAACTGGGTGTGTTCCGCTACATAGACCTTCTCTTACACCTGCCCCACCGCTATCAGGACCGCACTCACGTCAAACCACTGGGCGATGTGCGTGCAGGCGATGAGTGCCTGGTTCAGGGACGGGTACTGCATTGCGGTATCCAGTTCGGCAAGCGCCGCAGCATGAAAGTCACGCTGGATGACGGCTCTGGCATCGTGTACCTGCGATTTTTTCATTTCTCCAAGTTTCAACAAGCCGCACTGGAAAAAGCCGAATTCGTTCGAGCGTATGGCGAATTTCGATTTTTCGGGCGCGAGTTATCGGTTGCGCACCCTCAGTACGAAACTTTTGCCTCGCAACCGGATGCACCTACGCCCACCCTGACGCCGATCTACTCCACGACACAGGGCATGGGCCAGGGGCGGCTGCGCAACCTGGTGGCCGCATTGTGCGGGCTGCCGTGGCCCGAAGTTCCCGGAACACCTTTCGCCAAGCTCAGATACATCCACCAGCCACCGGCAGGCAGCGCACTTTCTGACATAGACCAGGTCCGCGAAGAGATCGCCCTGGACGAGCTCACCGCTTACTACATGGTCATGAAGGGCAGGGCACTCACGCGCCAGCAGGAAAGCGCGTTGCCTTTGCCGCAATCAGCAGCCCTGGGCCGCACTCTCCTGGAGAATCTTGGTTTCCATTTAACCAAAGCCCAGGCGCGCGTAGTGAGCGAGGTGCTGCACGACCTTGAAAAAGCCGTGCCCATGTTGCGCCTCGTGCAGGGCGACGTCGGGTCGGGCAAAACTGTGGTCGCCGCTTTCGCCGCTATACGCGCCGCCGAACAAGGTTGTCAGACCGCATTGATGGCGCCCACCGAGTTGCTCGCAGAGCAGCACTATCTCAATTTCGCCAACTGGTTAGCCCCGCTGGGGATCAAAGTCACCCTGCTGACGGGTCAGTTGAGCGCCAAGGTGCAGCGCGAGCGTCTTGCTGAGGTAGCCGCAGGGGAAAGTGCGGTCGTCATCGGCACCCACGCCTTGTTCCAGGCGAAGGTCGTCTTTAACCAGTTAGCGCTTTCCATCATCGACGAGCAACATCGTTTCGGCGTCCACCAACGCATGGCGCTACAGCACAAGGCTGCCAGCGGTGGGCAACCGCACCAGCTGATCATGACCGCCACACCCATACCGCGCACCTTGACCATGGCGTTGTACGCTGACATGGACGTTTCCGTCATCGATGAGTTGCCAGCCGGACGGCAACCTATCACCACCCATACCGTGGAAGCGGGTAAACGCGAACAGATCATCGAACGCGTCGCCAGCGTGCTCGCCCAGGGCCAACAGGCTTATTGGGTGTGCACACTGATCGACCCATCAGATGAAATCGACGCCGTATCCGCCACGCAGATGTATGACGAGCTGAGCAATGCGCTCAAAGGGTATCGAGTCGCCTTGCTGCACGGGCGCATGACGAGCGAAGAAAAAGTGACAACCATGCAGGCGTTTAAGGCCCATGAGCTGGACCTGCTGGTGGCAACCACCGTGGTTGAGGTAGGCGTGGATGTTGCCAACGCCACGCAAATGGTCATCGAAAACGCTGACCGGCTGGGCCTCGCCCAGTTGCATCAGCTACGCGGACGCGTCGGGCGCGGCGACGTCGCGAGCCAGTGCTTCCTTATCTTTAACGCTGGCGTGAGTGAAGCCGCCAAGGTGCGCTTGAACGCGATGCGGGAAAGCCAGGACGGTTTCTACCTGGCGGAACAGGATCTCAAGTTGCGCGGGCCCGGCGACATTCTGGGTACCCGCCAGGCGGGCGAACAGGGTTTCCGCATTGCGGATCTTGGGATTCATGCTCACCTCATGCCGGAAGTTATCCGCCGAGGTGAAGCGTTGTTGCGCACGGATGCCAGTGCCGAAGACGCTCAACTGATGGTGAACCTGTTAAGCGCATGGGCGCCCGCGGATTCGGGCAGCCTAAGCGTCTGAGTTAAATAACTCCAGGTCGAGTTCACCTTCGCTCTTCGCCACGGTAGTAGCGACCATCCCGTCGCCGGTGACGTTGACCGCGGTGCGCATCATGTCCAGCAATCGATCGACACCGATGATGAGGCCAATGCCTTCGAGGGGTAAGCCGACCTGGCCCAGGACCATGGCCAGCATGATCAGACCGACGCCAGGGACCGCGGCGGTTCCGATCGACGCCAGGGTCGCCGTCAGCACCACCAGAAGATAGTCCTGTGGTCCCAGTGCGAAGCCATAGAACTGCGCGATGAACACCGTCGCCACGCCCTGCATGATCGCGGTACCGTCCATGTTGATGGTCGCGCCAAGCGGAACCGCAAACGAGGCCACATTATTGCTCACCCCAACCCGCTGCTCCACGGTGCGCAAAGTGACAGGCAACGTCGCGCCGCTGGAAGAGCTGGAAAACGCTACCAGCATGGGCTCGCGCATTTTGCGCAGATAGATCAATGGGCTCAAACCGGCCAACAGGCGCAACAACACCGGGTAAACCACGACCATGTGCAATGCCAGCGCACTGGCTACCGTGAGGAAATAGGTAAGCAGTTTCGTTATCTCGGCCCAGCCCGTAGTGACGCCGAGCGTAGCCATCAGGCAGAACACACCATACGGCGCAAGCTCGATGAGCATGGTCACCAGCTTCATCACGATCAGATTGAGGTCGTCGAATATCTTCAGCAGCCGTTGGCCGGCTTCGCCGGTCTTGTTCATGGCCAGACCCAACAGCACGGCAAATAGGATGACCTGCAACATCCTGCCTTCGGCCATGGCCGCTATAGGATTGCCGGGAACGATGTCCACCAGGGTGTCTTTAATGCTCGGTGCTTGTTTGGCGCTGAACGTGGCGGCTTCGACGCCTTTATCGCTGGCGCTCAAGCCCGGATCAATCACCAGCGCAAGACTCAATGCCAGGGTCACCGCGATGGCTGTGGTTATGAGATACAGGCCGATGGTTTTACCGCCGAGACGCCCCACCTTGCCGGTAGCGCCTAGACTTGCCGCGCCGCAGGTCAATGACACCAACACCAGCGGCACCACCATCATCTTGAGCAGAGTGATGAAGATATCGCCGCCGGCCTCGATCAACCCATAGGTAAAAACGCGGCTTATGAAGTGGTCTTCAGAAAGGGCCGCCCACTGCAATGCGACACCGACAACAAGACCCAAGCCCATCCCTATAAGGATGCGCGTGGTGAGGTTCATTATTGGGTTCCCATGAGCGGTAAGCAGGGTGCGAGTCGGGTGCCTAGCCTACCTCGATCATCTCAAAGTCTTCTTTGCTGACACCACATTCGGGACACACGAAATCTTCCGGTACGTCGTCCCACGCCGTGCCTGGCGCAATTGCCTCTTCTTCACAGCCTTCGGCTTCGTCATATATCCAACCGCAGACAATACACTGCCACTTTTTCATGGGCCTACCAATAGTCTCCGCATAGGGGCTTACAAGGCGCAGTAAACTACTTGCTGGCCCCTTAAAAATCAATATTTTATCCGCGCTCGCGGCACCTGGCCAATTGCGCCGGAGGCGTAGCAGCAAGTCTGGATACGTTCTAAACTTGCTCGCCGTCGATCACCAATTTTTACCTAAGACTGCCATTTTAAGTCCGCTCCTGGAAAACTATCTACAACTCACGCGCCTGAACCGTCCGGTGGGCAGTTTGTTGTTGTTGTGGCCCACTTTAGCCGCGCTGTGGATCGCCGCAGATGGCATGCCGTCGATTGGGCTAATCGTCATTTTCACCGTTGGCACGTTTGTCATGCGCTCCGCGGGCTGCGTGATCAACGATTATGCGGACCGCGAGGTTGACGGCCACGTCGAACGCACCAAGGACCGTCCACTGGTCACTGGCGCGGTGTCCCCTGGCCAGGCTCTGTTGCTGTTTGCCGGGCTGGTCGCCCTTGCTGGACTGCTCGTACTGTTGCTCAATCGAACTACCCAGATCGTGGCCCTTGTGGGCTTGGGCGTGGCAGCGCTATACCCATTTATGAAGCGCTGGACGTATCTACCCCAAACCGTGCTGGGTGCCGCGTTCAGCTGGGGCATATTGATGGCATGGACCGCCACAGATGGGGGCTTGCCCAGCGAGGCGTTCCTGATGTTCGTCGGCAGCGTGCTGTGGATTGTAGCCTACGACACGATGTACGCCATGGTCGATCGCGAAGATGACCTCAAGGTGGGCATCAAGAGCACCGCCATACTGTTCGGGGATCTTGACCGCTTGATGGTGGGTATACTGCAACTCGCAGCTTTGGTGGCATTGCTGTTGCTCGGAACGCGCCTTGGCTATCAGCATGCATACTTTGTGGGCCTGGCCTGCTGCGGGGGTCTTTTCACTTATCAGCAATACCTGATTCGCGCGCGTGAGCGCGACGCATGCATGGCCGCGTTCACCAACAATATCCAGGTCGGCTTCGCGCTTTTCTGCGGCACTGTGGCCGAGCTTTCGATACGCAGTCTGCTGGCCTAGGTGACGGCCTTGTTAGCCAGATTCGCCGCGGGTGCAGACAGCATCAACCAGCGGATCGCTCACGCGATACGATGGCTGGCCCTGGCAATGGCGCTCATCACGGTAAGCGTGGTGGTGCTACGTTACGTATTCAATACCGGCACCATCGTCATGCAGGAGTCCGTGATGTATCTGCATGGCATATTGTTCATGCTGGGCATTCCCTACGGCCTCAAGCAGAACACTCACGTTCGCGTAGACGTCGTTTATGCCCGTCTGAACGAGGATCAGCAACGCTGGGTCGATATCGCCGGTCACGCACTGTTTCTGCTGCCCGTTTCCATCTTCATTTTCGTTACCAGCCTGCCCTATGTGGCTGCGGCATGGCGCGTGCTGGAAGGCAGTGCCGAGGTGGGCGGTATCCCTGCTGTGTTCCTGCTCAAAACCTTGATTCCTGTCATGGCGGCGTTGCTGTTCCTGCAAGGTCTGAGCGAGATCAGCAAACGCCTTGCCCGGTCCGCCCCATGAATACCACACCACTGGCCATGTTTGCGGTTACGTTCGTTGCCTTGTTGGCCGGGTATCCAGTAGCACTCACCCTGGCCGGCGTCGCGCTGTTATTCGCCCTGGGGGGAATTTTGAGCGGCGCCTTTTCCCCTACTGACCTGGGTTTCGCGCCAGGGCGCCTGTTCGGCACGGTCACCAATCAAACCCTGATTGCGGTACCGCTGTTCATATTCATGGGCGTCATGCTGGAAAAAACTCGCCTGGCCGAAGGGCTGCTGCAAAGCCTGTCTGGATTGCTCCGGCGCTTCCGCGGAGGGCTGGCGATAACCGTGGTTCTGGTCGGCATGCTGATGGCGGCAAGCACCGGCATCGTCGGTGCGACGGTGGTTACCATGGGCCTCATGAGTCTGCCCACCATGCTCAAGCAAGGCTACGATCCGGCACTGTCCACTGGCACCATCAGCGCCACCGGCACCCTCGGCCAGATCATCCCACCGTCGATATCCCTGGTACTCCTTGGGGACGTTCTATCAAATGCCTATCAACAGGCGCAATTGAACCTGGGCATATTCGCGCCGAAGTCGGTCTCGGTGGGAGACCTTTTCGCGGGTGCAATCGTGCCCGGCCTGTGTCTGGTCGGGCTATACCTCGCCTATGTGGCGGGCAACGCGCTCCTGAACCCCAAGTCGATGCCCCGGGCGCAAGTCAGCGATAGCGACCAGCCCAGCTTGGCTGAAACCCTGGGCAATCTTATTCCACCGTTGTTTCTGATCATGGCGGTACTGGGATCGATACTGGCCGGTTGGGCAACTCCCACCGAAGCCGCCGGGGTGGGCGCCGCTGGCGCTCTGCTGCTGGCCGGCGTCTACCAACGCTGCTCCTGGACGGTGCTGCGTGAAGTTTGCGAATCTACGCTTGCGACCACTTCGATGGTTTTTTTCATTCTGATCGGGGCATCCATATTCTCCCTGGTGTTCCGCGGCTATGGCGGTGATGAGCTGGTACAGGCATGGTTCGACGGCATGCCTGGCGGCATGTGGGGCGCGATGGCCGTCGTGATGGTGGTGATCTTCCTGCTCGGCTTTATTCTGGATTTCATCGAAATCACCTTCGTTGTGGTGCCGATAGTCGGGCCTGTATTGCTGGCGATGGGGGTCGATCCGATCTGGCTCGGTGTATTGATCGCGGTGAATCTGCAAACCTCATTTCTAACGCCGCCATTCGGATTTGCCCTGTTCTACCTGCGCGGCGTGACGCCTCCCTCGGTGCCCACAACTGCTATTTACCGGGGCGTGGCGCCTTTTATTGTGTTGCAGCTCGTTATGCTTGGTGCTCTATTCATGTGGCCGGCGCTTGCAACCTGGCTCCCTAACCAGATCTATGGCCATTGAGAACGGAGAAACGCATGCTCGACAACGCAGCCCTCACGACCCTGACAAATTTAGCGATCTGGGACGGTGACGCGAAGCTCGACGCAGACTCCCTGCAGTTCGCCAACGGCAAGCTCACCTTCGTCGGCCACCGAGACGATATGGCGAGCACGGATCAAGCTGTTGATTGCGGCGGTCTATTCGCCATGCCCGGCCTGATGGATGCCCACGTGCATCTGGAACTGAACCCAGACGACAAGAACCCACCGGAGCGAACCGAGGCGGGCATCGCGCCATTGATGTTGGAGCGCGCTGAAGCCATGGCCCGGGCTGGAATCACCACCGCAAGGGACCTGGGCGGTGGCGCCTGGTTCGAACTCGCGCTGCGCGACAATATCGCGGCGGGCAATGCAGTGGGACCGCGCCTGTTGTGCTCCGGCCAACCGATCACTTCGCCTAAAGGACACTGCCATTTCTGGGGCGGCGAAGCCGAAGACCTCGACGCCGCTCAAGCAGTGTTGCAGCGCCAGGTAGACCACGGGGTAGACCTGATAAAAATCATGGCCACCGGAGGGCGTCTCACCAGAGGCAGCGAGCCCACGGACGCACAATTTCCCCAATCCATCATGGACAACCTGGTGGAGACAGCGCACACGCATGGATTGCCTGTGGCCGCGCACTGTCACGGTACCGAGGGCATTCACCGCGCGGCCCTCGCTGGCGTAGACACCATCGAACACTGTTCCTGGGTGGGCAAGGAAGGCTGGGCATCTGACTTTCAAGCCGATATCGCCACGGTGATTCTAGACAATGGCGTTTGGGTGTCGCCCACGGTCAACAGAGGCTGGCAGCGTATGTTGGACAGCACGACCGGCAGCGTGCTGCAGCGCGTGCGCGACGCGTACCGCAAGATGATAGCCCTCGGCATACCCATGGTGGCCAGCACAGATGCAGGAATTCCCGGTGTTTTTCACGCGGACCTGCCTCATGCATTAGTGGTATTCGCGCAGATTGCCGAGCTCAGCGCCGAGACCACGTTGAAGTCTGCAACATCCGACGCCGCCCGAGCGTTGGGCATAGCGCAACTCACTGGCACGCTACAGACCGGCAAAGCGGCTGACATATTGCTACTCGACGGCGATCCGCTGGCTGATCTCAGTGCGGTAACACGGCCCGCGAGAGTTTATTGTGGCGGGCGCTCGGTCAGCGTGTGACTCAGTCGAGTAGCGACGGCCAGCTGGGTTTGCGCTTTTCAACGAAGGCTTGAACCCCTTCCGTATAGTCCGCCTCACTCATCATCTCATTAATCAGCGATTCAGAATGCTGCACAGCGGACGCCACGTCCCGGTGCAGATCGCGGTATATCTGCCAGCGGGTCTGCCTGAGTGAATTGGGGGACACGGTCTCAATCATGTTGCGCACGTACTCGTAGGTACGCGGCATTAACTCTTCCGGCTCGAACAGGGCATTAACGAAACCCAACCCCAGGGCTTCATCCGAGGTGAACACGCGGCTGGTCAACAGGAGGTCGTTGGCGCGGCCAAGACCCATGATGCGCGGAAGCATCCAGCTCAGCCCGTATTCCGCGGGCAGATTAAGCTTGCCGTGAGCCGTAGTGAACTTCACGCCGGGCACCGCAAAACGTATATCGGCGAAACACGGTAATGCCAGGCCTACTCCGGCTGCGGGCCCGTTCAGCGCGGCAATACACGGCTTCTTCAGACCGAAGTGGTAGGCAAAGGCCGCGTCAAACTCTTCCGCGACCCCGTATCCAGGGTTGGCGATGTCCGGCGCGGTACCTGGATCGTAGCTTCCACGTGCAGAGTGGCCCTGCAAGGCTTCGGCGTCCCCGCCTACGCAGAATCCCCGCCCTCGCCCGCTGACAACAATTGCCTGCACGGTATCGTCGGCATCAGCTTGGGCAAGCAGATACCGATACTCCGTATGCAGACGCCCGGTCCATGCATTCATGCGGTGGGGGCGGTTGAGCCATATGGTCGCTATGCCGTCGTCGACCTCAAACTCAGTATTTTTCAATTCCATAGGGGCTCCGCGGGCAATCGGATAGATCAGCGTGCGTTGATATACGCCTGCTCGCTGATTTCGTGGTAGGCGCGAACATCGCGCAAAAACCCCATGTACGAATCATAGATACGCTGGGACAGTTCATTATCTTGCGCCGCCTCGGCCACGACGTCAGCGGCGGCGGTCTTTAGCTCCGCGATGACATCATCTGGCAAACGCCGCAGCTCGACGCCGTGCTCATCGATGAGTGTACGCAACGCGGTGTTGTTGCGTGCCGTAAACTCACTGAGCATATCGTCGTTGATCGCCCGGCTCGCCATTTCCACCATGACCCGCAGATCTTCCGGCAGACTTTGCCAGGCCTGTTGGTTGACGATCGCCTCCAGTGTCGGACCAGGTTCGTGCCAACCCGGGTAGTAGTAGTACTGCGCTGCCGTGTGCAGCGCCAGTGCCAGGTCATTGTATGGGCCCACCCACTCGGTGGCGTCTATAACGCCGGTCTGTAACGCGGTGAACACCTCGCTGCCCGGCAACGACACGGGGATGCCCCCTGCCCGTTTCAGGACCTCGCCTCCGAGCCCTGGGATACGCATCTTCAACCCCTGTAGATCCGCCAACCCGTTGATTTCTTTGTTAAACCAACCCGCCATCTGCACGCCGGTATTTCCGCTCGCCAGTGGCACAAGGCCAAATGGCTCATACAACTCGCGCCACAGTTCCATACCGCCGCCGTAATGCAGCCAACCGTTCATTTCCTGCGCGTTCATGCCGAACGGCACGGTAGAGAACATGGCCGCGATTGGAATCTTGCCTCGCCAATAGTACGCGGCACCATGCCCCATTTCGGCCGTGCCCTGGGCTACAGCGTCGAATACCTCGAACGCACCCACCAGCTCACCCGCACCGTATACCTTGATATCCAGCCGGCCGTTGCTCATCACCTTGAGCTTTTGCGCCAGGCGCTCAGGCGCCGTGCCTAAGCCCGGCAGGTTTTTAGGCCAGGTCGTGATCAGCTTCCAACGATATACTTTAGTTGGATCGGTAGCCTCGACGGAGCTGTCGGTGCTTTCCACGGGCCCACAGGCAATCAGGCCCATAATCGAAGCCGCGATCACCAGGCCTTTATAAAGATGCAACAAAACCGTCCTCCAGTTAATCCAGTGGCTGTAGATTGGCGTATCCCACCATCAGCCATTTCGCGCCCACGCCAGGAAAATTGACTTCCACCTTGGCGCGCTCGCCCCCGCCTTCGATCTGCAGAATGACACCTTCCCCATACTTTCCGTGCTGCACACGCTGGCCCATGCGCAATCCGAGCTCTTCACTTTCCTCGAACAAGCTCGTGCTGGAGGAATCCGCATACGGGCGCTGCACGGCGCCATTCATGCGCACCTCAGAAACAAGTTCCTGGGGGATCTCCAGCAAGAACCGGCTTGGGCGATTGTAGCTGTCCTGTCCGTGCAAGCGCCTGCTCTCGGCATAGGTCAGGTATAACTCACGCATGGCGCGGGTGATGCCCACGTAGGCTAAGCGCCTCTCTTCCTCCATGCGCCCGGGTTCTTCGGCGGACATCCTGTGCGGAAACAACCCTTCTTCCATCCCACCGAGAAAAACCAGCGGGAACTCCAATCCTTTGGCTGAATGCAGCGTCATCATCTGCACCGACGGACCCTGGTTGGCCTGGCGGTCACCCGCGTCCAGGGCGACCTGATCCAGAAATTCCTGCAGAACTGAAACCTCCCCGCCGCTACTGTCTTCGAATGGGAACACCATCTCACCGCTGAACTGCCGACATGCGCTGACCAGCTCCTCCAGGTTCTCTTTGCGGGCCAACCCACGCTCGCCGCGCTCGGCGCGGTGGAATGTCATCAACCCACTGGCGTCGATACAGTGATCGGCCAATTCGTGTAGCGCCATGCTCGCCACCGCTTCCGCCATATCGTCGATCAGCGCCAGGAATCCCCCGATGGCTGTCTGCACCCGTTTATTAAAGAGGCCTTCAGCGAGGCCGTCTTTACACGCCTGCCACAGCGATATGCCCCGCGAACGCGCCACCTGGCGTACGGCCTCGATGGATTTTTCCCCGATGCCTCGTGGCGGCGTATTGACCACCCGTTCGAATGCCGTGTCTGAATGGCGGTCATCCATCATGCGCATATAGGCGAGCGCATTCTTAATCTCTGCCCGTTCGAAGAAACGCTGGCCGCCGTAAATCTGATAAGGGATGCTGGCGCGCAGCATGGCTTCTTCAAGTACCCGGGATTGAGCGTTGGAGCGATACAACACCGCCACCTCATCCGCGCTACCGCCATCGTCTATCCATTGCTGCGTGCGCTCAGCGATGAATCGCGCCTCGTCCAGGTCGTTGTACCCGGAATACAACCGCAGCGGCTCGCCTATCGGCCCGTCGCTCCACAAGTTTTTCCCGAGGCGGTCGGTATTGCGTTTGATGAGCCCATTAGCGGCATCCAATATCGTCTGGGTTGACCGGTAATTCTGCTCCAGGCGGACGGTCTGCACCTCGTTGAAATCATCGGTGAACCGGTGGATGTTCTCGATTTTTGCACCACGCCACCCGTAAATGGACTGGTCGTCGTCGCCCACCGCCATGATGTGACATTGTTTGCCCGCCAGGACGCGCAGCCAGGCATATTGAATGGTGTTGGTGTCCTGAAATTCATCTACCAGGATGTTGTGAAAGCGCGCCTGGTAGTGGCCTAGTAGTTGCGGATCATTCAGCCACAGTTCGTGACTGCGCAGCAACAACTCGGCGAAATCCACAAGCCCGCCTTGATCGCATACCTCTTCGTAGGCCTCATAGATACGCTTGTGGGTGATCTGAAACAGGTCATCGGACACCGGCACATCCCGGGCACGTTTACCTTCATCTTTCTGGCCGTTGATGAACCATGCAGCCTGGCGCGCTGGCCACTTCTGTTCATCGATATCGAGGCTGCGCATCACTCGCTTGACGAGGCGCAGCTGATCATCGCTATCCAGTATCTGAAAGTTCTGCGGCAGCTTGGCTGCATCCCAATGCATACGCAACAGCCGGTGCGCCAGACCGTGGAAGGTGCCCACCCACATCGCGCGCGCCGACATGTTGAGCATCTCTTCGATGCGCGCGCGCATTTCCGCCGCCGCCTTGTTGGTAAAGGTGACCGCGAGGATCGAGTTGGGCGAAAGACCTTCAACGTCTATCAACCAGGCGATGCGATGCACCAACACCCGGGTCTTGCCACTACCGGCCCCAGCGACCACAAGCGCATTGCCAAGGGGCGCGGAGACAGCCTGGCGCTGGGCGTCGTTCAACCCTTCAAGTATGTGCGTGATATCCAAATTGTGTACTCTTGGACAATGTATGAGTCTACCGTCGATAGTCAGTTATGATCCACTTCAAAGCGTCGAAAGCGTCCCGCCGGACCTGCATGGCGCTCTGGCTGTTTTCAGCAGGCTTCACCGCGGCGGCCGCGGCTCAGGACGAAGCCCACCCAGCAGCGCCGGAAGCCGAACAATCCTGGGATCAGTGCGTGGGCGCGCTGCGCGACGATGCGCTGTCACAGGGCATCCCAGCCGAGACCGTGGCCGATGTATTCGACAACGTCTCGCAACTACCGCGAGTAATTCAGGCCGATCGCGCTCAGCCAGAATTTACCGAGACGTTTACCCAATATTACGAGAAACGCGTTACCGATTTTCGCGTCACCCATGGCAGAAATCTGCTTGCCTCCCACAGCCCGCTGCTGGCTCGAATACACAGCCGCACCGGCGTCCCGCCCCAGTATCTGATCGCGTTCTGGGGACTGGAGACCAATTTCGGCGCCTACTTCGGCAAGCTCCCGATTCCCAGCGCGCTCACCACCCTGGCGTGTGACTCTCGTCGAGGGGAATTTTTCGCCAGGGAATTGTTGGCCACGCTGCGCATCATCGCCAACGGCGACATCGAACGCACCGAGCTTATCGGTTCCTGGGCAGGCGCGATCGGACACATGCAGTTCATGCCCACAACCTTTCTCTCCTACGCAGAAGACGCGGACGACGATGGCCGTAGAGACCTCATTGGGAGCATCGACGACGCCCTCACGTCCGGCGCTGCATACCTTGCCGCGATGGGGTGGGAAGCCGGGTATCGATGGGGGCGCGAGGTGCTACTGCCCGCCAATTTTGACTTCGCCCTGGCCGGGTCCGAACAGTGGCGGCCGCTGGCAGACTGGGCGAATATGGATGTCAAAGATGCTTTCGGCGAACCTTTGGCCCACAGCGACATCGAAGCGGCGCTGCTGCTGCCGAGCGGGCACCTTGGACCTGCTTTCCTGGTATACCCCAACTACCGCACCATCATGAAGTGGAACCGATCCGCTTTTTACGCATTGAGCGTGGGCAGGCTGGCTGATCGGATCGCCGGCGCCGGCCACTTGAGTACCGCGTTGCCCGACGTGCGGTTTTCGACCCAGGCGATGATCGACTTGCAGAACGGTCTCAATCAGCTTGGCTTTGCGGCTGGCACACCCGACGGTATTTTGGGACCGGCCACACGCAATGCGATCCGCGATTTTCAACAGCGCAATGATCAGGTGCCCGACGGGTATCCAACCGAGGCGCTGTTCGCCGCGGTTGCGACTCAAGCCGCCGTACGCTAAGCGCCCAAGCAGCTAGTCCGCAAAGGCTGGCATAACCTCGCTGGCGAAGAGTTGCAAAGAACTGCACGCTTCCGCGTGACTGAGATCGCCCCAGGCAAAAGCGTGTATGGTGTATTGCACGCCGGCTTCATCGCGCAGGCGTTCGATGTGCTCCACAATCGTTGCTGGAGACCCGGCGATCAACCCTTCAAAGCCTAGCGCGACGTCGACATCACCTCCGAAACTCGGGTCGCCTATGCCACTGAATTCCACCCCGTATTTCTTGAACAGGTAGGCGAGGTTCTGATGATAAACGGGATATGCCCTGCGTACCGTCGCCAGAGCTTCGGCATCTGTATCGGCGACAAAAATGTGTCGGGTCACGCCGATGGTAGGGTTCTCGACACCCGGATTCCAATTCTCCTCGGCGCCTGCAATCAGCTCGTTGTAGGCGGTGACAGCGTTCGCCACCAGCGGCACGGGGCCGCCAACGACAGTATTGAGGCGATGCCGACCTGCATAGTCGACGTTGCCCGGATACCAAAGCGGTGGGTGCGGCGTCTGGAATGGGCGCTGGGGCATTTTCGCATCCTGGAACTGGTATAAGTCGCCGTGATGATTGACTACCGCTTCGGTCAAGCCCATGCGCAGGATTTCGAAGGCTTCCTCGAAATGATCGCGGGCACCATCCGGATCATGCCCCCACAACCGATGTTCCGCGGGAGAGATCCCCTTGCCCACGCCAACCTCCAGGCGTCCGCCAGACAGGTGATCCACGGCACAGATCTCTTCGATCAACCGTAGCGGTTCGTAAAACGGCAACAAATATACCAACGAGCCGAAGCGCAGACGCTTGGTACGTTGCGACAACGCCGCCATGAACACATTTGAGGACGGCGCGGCATCGAGCCGAACGAAGTGGTGTTCTGCTTTGTGATAGCACCAGAAGCCCGCAGCGTCCGCACGCTCGAGCATGTCTAACCGCTCTTCGTACAAACGATCCAGCTGCCCGTCGCGGAATTCCATGTGATCAAAAATACCAAAACGCATTAACTCTTCCCTATGCATCTCATGAGCACAGCACCGGTCGCATGCGCTGAACGATCTGTTCGGCAGTCGGGCAATCCGCGATTTTTCCTGCGCCTGTACCAGCGTACAGTGCACCGCCCAGGACGTCGCCGGTCGCCTCGTGAGTCGGCGGCATGACGTGATAACGCGGCAGGTCATTGCCGCCGGCGTGCATGACAATCTCGCCCTCTCCCGGACGCTGGCCCATGGGCGGCTGGCCCACTGCATCCCAGGCGCGATAGGTGGAATTAGTCAAAGTTCGGTGCGGCGCGTCCGCCCACTGCACGTCAAAACAAAGTGAGCGCGCGGTATCGTCATCGCCCGCCTCGACCAGCGCCTGCTTATACGCGTCGTGAGCTCGCGATTCCTCGCACACGACAAACCGCGTACCCATCAGCACCCCGGCGGCGCCTTGATCCATCAGGCCACTGGCGCTTTCGGCATCTGCACATCCCCCTGCAGCAATCACAGGTATCTCGCCGGCAACGTGGAGCACGCTAGCCAGCAGTTCCGCCAACGGGATGTCGCTCATGACATGCCCGCCAGCCTCAACGCCCTGGGCAATCAGTGCGTTCGCGCCGGCGTCGAGCGCGCGCCGCGCGATTGATGCGTCGGCAACGGTGGCGATCATCTTTATGTCATTGCGAGTAACGGCTGCCATGGTCGGACCTGGATCGCCCCAGAACAGGTGGACGATCGAAACCCCAGCATCCGTGGCGGCTGCGAGGTGATCAAGTTGTAGGAGATCCGCCCGCAGGTTCACTGCAAACGACCGCTGCGTCATTGACGTCGTGGTGCGCAGTAGGGCCACGGCGTCAGCAACGGTCTCCGGCCAGATCGGCAGCATGCCAAGCGCCCCGGCGTTGGCCACCGCCGACACCAGTTCCGGTCCCGCCACGCCGCCCATGGGGCCTTGCACAAGTGGAACTTCGAGACCGAACTCATCAATTAACGTCGCAATCGCTTTTTCGTTCCGGGACACGCTGATCCTCCGCCTCTAACAAACCACGCGCGCTACTGCGTATCGACGACCGCGACGGCCTCCACTTCGATCTGTAGCTCAGGCATGAACAGACCCTGCACGCCGATCAGGGTCGCCGCAGGCGGCGCCTTGGGATCGAGGCCAAGCGTCGCCATGCCGGCGAACGCGTCCCCGGCCTTGTCCGGCGAGTAGTCAACCACGTAGATGGTGAACTTGACGAGATCGCTCACCGCGGCGCCAGCAGTTTCCAGCCGGGTCTTGAGGCTGGTGAATGCTTCCATTGACTGCGCCTTTAAGTCACCGGAAGACCCGGTCTGACCGGAGATATAAAGGGTCTTCAGCCCGCCCTTTTCCACCGAGACGATTTGTGTGAAGCCTAGTTGTTCGTTGACGTCAATGTGTTCTCTTTTCATCCTCTTTCCTTTTTGCAGCTTAAAGGGTGTGTATAGCGCATGGCCGACACCTTGGGAAGCATGGATTAACTACCGATTTTCGCCATACTGCCGGGAGCCGCACCTTTTTAAACAACTGGTACCTGCGGCGTCTGCTGAATAATTGATCGAGGGATATAGGGCATGAGCGATAACACCGATGACCTGAAAGCACGCGCAACGAAGATTCGCTCGGAGATGGGTGGGGCAGACCGGGTGTCGCGCATGCACGAAGAAGGCAGGCCAACTATCCGCGACCATATTGATGCCATCCTGGACGAGGGTAGTTTCCGGGAACTGGGCACCTTCAGCCGCTCACTGCGCCCGGAGGACCGATCGAGCACCCCTGGCGACGGCAAAATCGGCGGCGAAGGCACCATTGATGGCCGTGCCGTGGCCATTGCCGGAGACGACGTCACGGTGAAACGCGGCTCGAGTTCCGTAGTGGGGTCGCGCAAAACGTCGCGGTTGTTTCATCGCGCGATGAAAATGGGAGTGCCTTATGTCTACTTCGGTGAAACCGGCGGCGGTCGGATCCCCGACCTCATCGGCTCCGAAGGTATCTCGGATGCGGTGCCGTCGCCGGATATCGCTGCGCGGCGACGTGAGATTCCCATGGCCACCGCAATTGTGGGTCAGTCGTTTGGAGGTTCATCCTTTCAAGCGGCGTTTTCAGACTTTACGGTGCAGGTGCGTGGTTCGGTTCTGGCTGTGACCTCGCCGCGTGTGTTCGAGGTCGCCACCGGGGAAATAATCGGTTTCGAGGAACTTGGCGGGGTGGACGTGCATGCCCGCACCACCGGTCAGATTGACCTGGCTGTGGATTCCTACGAAGAAGCTTATGCAGCGATCCAGCGGTGGCTGTCTTACCTGCCGTCCAACGCGCGCGCTGCAGCTCCTCGAGGCGAGCTTATGCCTGCGGAACGCTGGCAGCCAGACCAGGCGCTGGCGGATTTCGTGCCGCAACGGCGCCGGCGCGGTTACGACATGCGGAAGTTTTGTGCAAAGTTATTGGACGAAGGGACTTTCTTTGAACTACAGCCCTTGTTTGCGCGCAACCTGGTCACCGGACTCGGGCGCCTGAATGGCTGGTCGGTGGGAGTGATTGCCAACAATCCGATGTTCAAAGCCGGAGTGCTGGACCCGGATTCGTGTGACAAGGCGATTCGCCTTATGTGCCTGTGCGATGCGTTTAACCTGCCCATAATCTGGCTTATGGACGTGCCTGGCTTCATGGTGGGTCGCAAGGTCGAGCACGACCGCATGTTGTTTAAAGCGATTCGTATGGTCGAGGCATTAAGCAACTTATCGACACCGACGCTATCAGTCGTGCTGCGCAAGGGTTTTGGGCTCGCCTATCAGGCGATGAATACGTCAGGCATGGGCGCAGTGGGTTTTTATTCGTGGCCGGGGGCGGAAATTGGGTTCATGGACCCGGATGTAGGTGTGAACGTTGCGTACGCCGGGCGGCTCGAGGACCTTGAAGGTGACGCACGGGATGCCGAGCACACACGCCTGATCGCGGAAATTGGCGAAGCCACCTCACCATATGAAGCGGCGGGGACTATGCGGATTGATGAAATAATCGACCCCGCGGATACGCGCCGCGTGCTTGCAGAAGACCTGGACCGCCTGGCGGGCCGGTGTATTCCGGCACCACATGAGCGGCCGCTGAGTTACTGGCCTACGTGTTGAATCTGAACTCAATGCTCTCCGGTCGCTCAGACTCGCTATCGTTTGCTTCCGCCCTCGAGAGCATTGCGCAACCCTGGGTCTAAAAGTGCTTAATGCAAGTTCGTCTGGAGATTCCGTCTGGAATAGTCTCCAAATAAGTCACTCAAAGGTACCTGACTTTGGGGTTTCGTACGGCAAACACCGGCCA
>Ga0315336_1002818_pt1 | contig 25137 bp, 28 predicted proteins | sample ASW5metaG_FD_204512 | JGI IMG/M metagenome (GOLD analysis project Ga0315336, IMG submission 204512) | Ammonia-oxidizing marine archaeal communities from Monterey Bay, California, United States - ASW #5 | ecosystem: Environmental > Aquatic > Marine > Intertidal zone | place: USA: California... | reverse complement strand
TTTCTTTTTTAAGTTCTTAATTTGTACCCTGTTTGAAACATTTTATAAACTAAGAAAAATAATATGGTATTTAAAACAATACATACAATGATTCCATTTATAATAGGGGCATCTGAATATCCTATAAAGCCTGCTCTAAACCCATCTATAAAATAAAATATTGGGTTATATTTTGCTAAATATTCTAAAACAGTAGGTAATTTCTCAATAGAATAAAATGAACCAGATAAAAAAGTTAATGGCGTTATAATAAATGCCGTTAAGCCAGCCATGTGATCGAATTTTTCGCTCCATATTCCACCCATAATTCCTAAAAGACTAAGAGCAAATGATCCTGAAAGAGAGAAAAAAATGATATAAAAAAAGTTTGTAAATTTCATATCAATAAAAAAAAATAAAGCTACTATGCTAGCCAATCCTACAATCATTCCTCTAGCAACACCTCCAAAACTGAGGGCCAGTGTTAGTTCAAGATTTGAAAGAGGAGGTAAAAGTATATCTACTATATTTCCTTGAACTTTAGAAATCATAATTGTTGAAGATGTATTCATAAAAGCATTTTGCAAGATTTGCATCATTATTAAACCTGGAACAAGAAATTCAGAATAACTTACGCCTCCTATAACAAAATTTTCTCTATCAATAACAATTAAAAAAACAGTTAAAAATAAAATATTAGTAACAACTGGAGCCAGAACTGTTTGATAAAACACTTTTAGAAATCTTACTGTTTCTTTATTAAACAGTGTCCACAAACCTACCCAATTAGTAGAGGAGGCATTAAATTTTTTTGCATGTAACATTCTTTTAATTTTTTAATTTTTTATATCAAATATAATTAGTTTAATTTATGAAAAAGAAAATACCAAAAAAAATTACTCTAGATAATCTTGAAAAGAGTGCAATTAAATATTTAGAAAAATATTCAGTATCAGAATATCAATTAAAAAATATGTTGAAAAGAAAAATAATTAAAACTTCTTTTTTTTATAAAATTAAATCTGAAAAAGAATATGAATTTATTGATTTAATAACAAATAAATTTAAAAAAATAGGATTAGTTGATGATAAAAAATTTTCAGAGCATAAAGCTTTAATTTATATGGAAAAAGGTTATTCAAAAAAAAAAATATTTTTTAATTTAAAAACTAAAGGTATATCAGATGAAAATATTCGATACGGAATTAATAGTTTAAAAACATCTTATGATAATCCTGAGCTTGCCTCAGCTTTAATATATGCAAAAAAAAAATTTTTAAATTTTAAAAAAAAAGAAAAAAACTTTGATGAAACCAAGAAGAAACTATTAAAAATGTCTCAAGCTGGATTTTCCTATGATATTGCAAAAAAAATAATTAATTTAAATAACGAAAAAGAATTTTTAGAATTAGAAAAAGAAACAAAAAAAAATTAAACTTCTCTTAATCTTCGTCAGAGCCAATGGAGAATTCTTTTCTTCTTTTGCTTATTGGTTTCTTAGCAATTTTTTTCTTTTTATTTTTAACATAAGAAATTGTTGTTTGAGGAAAAGGTATTTCTATCCCACTTTTATCAAAAGCTATTTTTAATCTTCTATTAAATTCTCTTTTAACTAACCATTGCTGCTTGTGAACCGTTGGGATTCTTCCTTTAATAATAATTGAGGAATCTTCAAATTTATCTAGTCCGAAAACTTCTATTTTTCCATTAATTTTAGATTTAAAATATTTATCTTTGTGTAAATCTTCCCCTACTTTCTCAATTGTATCTATAACATGATCAACATCTTCATTATATGATACGCCAATTTCAAAACTATGATAATCTTGATCTTGAGTAATATTTTTAACAGTAGTAACTTCACTAAAAGGAACAACGTGTAAATGACCGTTAACATCTCTTAATCTTACGGTTCTTATAGTTATGGCCTCAACTCTTCCAGAATGTCCTGCTACTTCAACAATATCTCCAATAGTAATTTGACCTTCTAATATAATAAATAAACCAGTTAGAATATCTTTAACTAGTGTTTGCGCGCCAAAACCTACAGCTAGGCCTACGACTCCTGCTGCTGCAATTAAAGGGCCAATTTCTATACCTAATTCTGATAAAACAAGCATTATAACTATAATCAAAATTGCAATAGAAACAAAATTCTTCAATATACGAAAAAGAGTGTTAATTCTTTGTGTTTGAGCCTCATCTTTAGAACTCTCAAGACTATCTAATTTTTTTTTTATTATCGCTGAAAGCGTCTTCCATCCAAAAAAACTTATTAAGATAATGATGAATATATTTATAAAGATTTGATAAGAATCTTTGAAAATATTTAAAAAAGATAAATCCATTTGCTAAAAAAAAAAAATTACAAAAGTATTTCAAATATATTATTATGAACTAGATAAATTCAACAATGTTTTTAAATATTAAAATGTTCAAAATTAAACACTTTTTTATTTTATTAATGACAATTATGATTTTTAACTCCTTTAACTTAAATAAGGTTAGTGCTAGAGATGTCATAAAATCAGCATATGACTTTGATTTTATTGATATTGATGGTAAAAATCTTCCATTGTCTCAATTTAAAGGAAAACCTCTCTTAATATTTAATTCTGCTTCAAAATGTGGTTTTACTTCTCAATATACTGGTATTCAAAAAATACATGAAGATTACAAAACTAAAGGTTTAATTGTAATTGGAATACCATCTGATAATTTCAATCAAGAACCTGGCAATGAAGAAGATATAAAAAAATTTTGTATGGTAAATTTTAATATTACTTTTGATTTAACAAAAAAAAATAATGTTGTAGGAACTGATGCTCATCCATTTTTTAAATGGCTTAGTAAAAATTATGAGGTAAAACCAAAATGGAATTTTTATAAGTTTGTTATAAATAAGAATGGAAAATTAGAAAACCATTTTTCCTCAATGATTGTACCGTCATCAAAACAACTAGTTTCTTCTTTAGATAAAGTAATTAAATAATTTTAATTTTAAATTTGGCGGGCCTGGGAGGATTTGAACCCCCAATACGAAATCCGTAGTTTCGCGTGATATCCGTTTCACTACAAGCCCTTTTTTTTCTTCCTTTTTACACTTATATTTTTATTTTGTAAAAAATCATATTGCTGCCAAATATACTTGCGCATATCATGACAAGTTATTTCTTTTACTTTTCCATGAACAAATGATGTGCTACTTCCTAAAGTTTTTTTTTTCATGAAGTTCTACAAATTTTTTAAAATTTTTTTTATATCAATTTTTCAAGCCAAGTGTTGCAAAAAAACAACATATTTAGCTTGTTTTTGTTATTTAACAAATGATAATACTAGTATAAGTTTTAAAGTAATATATAATTATTTTAAAAATTTTTTTTGTGTCGGGATGTTTTATAAATTTTTAATAATACTTCTATTTTCGATTGTACTTACAAATTGTGCTTTGTTGGACAGAAAATCTGACGAAGTGGTTGATCTTGAGCCTATTCCTGAAGAAACAGAATCAGAACCTTCAATTTTAATCGATGACGATGAAATGATGCCTACAAGCGATGATCCGATAAGTGATGATTTTTCAGTCACTAGATCAGAACAAATGCGCTCTAACCCTAGTGGAACATTTGTTGGTCAAAAAATTGACCCATTAAGAGAAGATTTTTTAGCAGTAACTGAGGCATTTGAGATACATAGAGATTCTTATCAAGAAGTAAAATCTAGAGTGTATGGTTCTTCAACTGAATTTTATGGAACCGTAGCCGCTATTAATACTAAATTACAATTGGGTACAACTCCTGGCAACCCTGTATTAGTTAGACAATATGATCAGGCTCAAGGAGAGCTTGATAATATCGAAGAATTTATGCGTGAAATTAATTTATTAAATCAAAAAGTAAATGCTGACGCCGGTGTGGTGGCTTTGTTAAAAAGTACATTGAATAAAACCCTACGTTTAGCTGGTGCAATTGATCAAGATCATCGTCAATTAGAATTATTAGAAGATAACGTAGAAAAATTAGAAGTTGATATTGCAAGACTTATCAATGAAATTACTGAAGAAATATCAAGACAAGCTGGTTTTGCAAAAATTGAGAATCAAAACATGTTAGTAATGGCAGTAGCAATTAGGAATGGAGAGGCTATGGGTACAGGCATTTTAAATCGTTCATTCCTTGCAGCGCAAGCTTTAGCTGAAGCTGGCTCTCCTGACCAACAATTAGATGTTCCAAAAGTAAATATTACAGGTCTTCCTCTAGTGGTTATTAGATTTGATGACCCTGATATTAATTATGAAAAAACATTGTTCGACGCAATTGGGACAACTGTCGACAAAAAAAGTTCAGCAACATTTGGTTTGGTTGCTGTATCACCAATTGGAAAAAATGAGGGTGAAACAAGAATTAATGCTTCTAAAGTAAAAAAATATGCTGAAAGAGTCTTGAGAAGTTTGGTTAGTTTTGGTCTGCCTTCTAAAAAAGTTGCCTTATCTGCAAAAACAAGTGGTGATGTAGTTGTTCCAGAAGTCCATATATACGTTCAATAGTAATTAAATTAATTTTTATAATTATCAATTAACCTGGTTTTCCCTAAGTTTGCTGCTACAAAAACTCTTAGATTGTTCTTTTTTATATTTTTTTTTGATAAATTATTTTCATTATAAATCTCTAAATAATCAATTTTACTAAAACCATAATTAATTAATTTCTTTTTACCTACTAGTTTTAAATTATTTAATTTACCTTGATTTTTTTTTGCTTTAAAAAAAATTTCTTTTATTGTTTTGAACATATAGGAAGCAATTTTTTTTTGCTTATTGTTTAATAAATGATTTCTAGATGAATATGCTAATCCACTTCTATCCCTAACCGTTGCCATAGTAATAATTTTTATTTTTAATTTATATTTTAAAATTAAATCTTTAATAATTAGAACTTGCTGAAAATCTTTTTGACCAAAAAATGCAAAATTAGGAGATACTTGATCAAACAATGATTTTAAAACAGTGACCACGCCATCAAAATGTCCTTTTCTAAATTTTCCACATAATTTATTAGCTTTCTTAGAAGCTTTAATTATTTTAATTTTTTTACCGGAAAAAATTTCATTTATTTTTGGTATATATAATATGTTAACTTTTTCATTATAAATTTTTTTTTTATCAGAATTCAAATTACTTGGATATTTTTTAAAATCACTTTTAGAATTAAATTGCAATGGGTTTAAAAAAATACTAACAACTACAATATCAGATTTTTTTTTAGCTAACCTTATTAATTCTAAATGTCCTTGATGTAAAACTCCAAGAGTTGGCACAAATCCTATCTTTTTTTTTTCTAATTTATATTTGTTAATTTGCCTTGTTAAAACTTTTAAATCTTTAATTATTTTTAAGTTATTCACTTTTTTTTATTGAACTTTAAATATGTTATATTGTTAGAAGTTGTTTTATTTTTCGTATAAAAATATTCATCACTTGGAAAAATACCTCTTCGTACTTCATCGCAAAATTTTTTTACTGATGATTCTATATCATAACTTTTATAAACTTTTACAAATTTAGGCATTTTTTTGCCTTTATATTCATTTGAGAAACCTAGCATATCCTCAGTTACTAATATTTGTCCATTGCAGTTACCACTAGCGCCAATTCCAATAGTTGGAATAAATTTATGTTTATATTGTTTAACTTTTTTTACTATAGTTTTAGCAGCACTTTCAGCAACGGCTTCAATAACAATTGCAAAAACATTTGCTTTACATAAAGCATATGCATCTTCAACTAGCTCATTTTTTTCTAAAGAATTAAAGCCTTTGATCTTTATATTATTATAATTTTGAATAGATTGCGGTGAGAAACCAATGTGTCCCATTACTTTTATTCCTCTATCAGTTAAATATGAAGTAGTTTCCGCAATTTCTTTTCCTCCTTCAATTTTAACGCCATAACAATGTGTTTTATCTATTACTTTGCAAGCTGTTTCGTAGGCCTGTAGAGAAGATCTTTCATAAGATCCATAAGGCAAGTCAACTATAACTAATGTGTTTTGAACTGCTTTTACAACTGCTTTTCCATGGTTTATCATCATATCGACAGTTACTTTTCTTGTATTCTTCATCCCATATAATGTCATGCCTAAACTGTCACCAACTAGAATCCAATCTACATACTTATCTAATATCTTAGCCATATCAAATGAGTATGCTGTTAAACCAACTATCGGTGTGGTACGATTAAAAAATTTTGTGATTTTGTTTTTTAATTTCATCTTAATATAATTATACCTATTAATGTTGAAAAAATTGTTTAAATCAATTATAAAAATATTTTTTTTGCTACTTTTTTTATTCATAATAAAAAATGTTTATGCAACTGAAAAAATTAATTTTGCAGTTACTACTTCACATCCACAAGCTTCAAAAATCGGAAGAGATATATTGAAAAATGGAGGTAATGCCATGGATGCTGTTTTAGCAGTTCAAATGGCTTTAAATTTAGTTGAACCTCAATCTTCCGGTATAGGCGGGGGCGGTTTTTTATTATATTTTGATAAAAAAAGTTCTAATTTAAGTTTTTATGATGGAAGAGAAGTAGCGCCATCTAAAATAAATAAAAGATTTTTTTTAGATACTAATGAAGATCCATTAAAATTTTATGATATAGCTGTTGGCGGTATGGCAGTTGGTGTGCCTGGTATTGTATCAATGCTTGAACAAGCTCATCAAAATCATGGTTTACTTGAATGGGGCAGTCTTTTTAAACCAACTATTAAATTAGCTGAAAACGGATTTGAAATTTCTCCTAGACTTTATAAAGCAATTAAAAAAGATGAATATTTATATCTTTTTCCTAAAAGTAAAAGGTATTTCTATAATAAAAATAAAAAATATATAAAATTAATTCCAAAAATAAAAGATGAGATAGATCCTAAAAAAAAATTTGATGTTATTAAAAATTATGATTTTGCGAATACATTAAAAATTATATCTTCTAAAAAATCAAAAGGATTCTATCAAGGAGAAATTGCAGAAAATATTGTTTTCGCAGTGCAAAATTCTCCTATTAAAAAAGGCATCATAAACTTAAATGATTTAAAAAATTACAAAACAAAACAAAGAAAACCTTTATGTGGAAAATATAGAGAATATAAAATATGTAGCGCACCGCTTCCAAGTGCTGGAGGTTTTAGCATTTTGCAGATTTTAGGAATACTTGAAGAATTTAGATTATCTAAAGAAAAAATAAATGAGAATATTCACTTAATTATAGAGGCAAGCAAATATTCCTATAATGATAGATATAAATATTTAGGAGATCCTGATTTTTCTGATATTAAAATAAATCATTTTTTATCAAAACAATATTTAAAGCAAATTGCTTCTAAAATATCAGTCAATAAAAAAATTAAATTAAATATTGAAATGAAAAATAAATCTTTTATACCTACTTCAACAACTCATTTTTCAATTGTTGATACATACGGAAATGTTGCTTCAATGACTTCTAGTATTGAAAATACATTTGGTTCTAGATTAATGGTTAATGGTTTTTTGCTAAATAATCAACTGAGTGATTTTAATTTCAAAATAGAAAAGGGCTTATTTGCAAATAATATAATTGAAGCAAATAAAAGACCTTTAAGTTCTATGTCGCCAACTATAGTTTTTGATAAAAATAATAATATAAAAATGGTCATAGGATCTCCAGGAGGAAAATCCATTATAATGTATGTAATTAAAACTATTATTGCAGTTTTAGATTGGGAAATGGGAATACAAGAAGCTGTGGATTTCCCTAATTTCAGTATTTCTAATGATAAAGTTTTAATTGAAAAACAACGATTTAATAAGAAATTTAAAAAATATCTTTCAAATTTAGGGCATTTAACTATTGAAAAAGAATTGAATAGTGGTTTGAATGGCTTTGAAATTAAAGGCAATATTATTCATGGGGCAGCAGATAAGAGAAGAAATGGACTTGTTTTATATAATTAATAAATTTTTTTGTATATTTAATAATAAATTAATTTATAAATATTAAGAATAATTAAACATATTAATTTTTTTTGAATATTTTAAAGTGAAAAGAACATTCCAACCTAGTAAAAGAAAGAGGAAAAATAAACACGGATTTAGAAAAAGAATGGGTACTAAAGATGGTAGGCAGATTTTATCTAGAAGAAGAAATAAAGGTAGAAAAAAAATTTCAGCTTAAAAAATAATGTCAAAAGTTTTGCTTAAAACAATAAAAAAAAGAATTGACTTTATTAAAGTATCAAAAAAAGGTAAGAGGTTTTTTACACAAGGTTTCACTCTTCAAAAATATAAAAGAAATTTATATTCTGAAGAAAAAGATGCTGCGGTTAGAGTAGGATTCACAATTACAAAAAAAATTGGTAGTGCGGTAATAAGAAACAAAATAAAAAGACGTTTTAAAGCAATCATAAAAGAAATTTTAAATAATTACTTAAAAAAAAATTATGATTATGTAATTATTGCAAATAAAAAAAGTATAGTTATGGATTATAAAGAACTAAAAAATGATGTTATAAAAGTAATAAAGTAATAATGGAAATATTAAATAAAATTTTAGTGAAATTATTAATAAATTTTATAAAAATTTATCGTTTTTTTTCTCCTTTTTTTTATAGAGGTGTGTGTAGATTTAATCCTACTTGCACTGATTATACCATTCAATCAATATCAAAATACGGTCCTATTGTAGGTATTTACAAAAGCGCTATTAGATTATTAAAGTGTCATCCTTTTGGAAAACATGGGTTTGATCCTTTAAGCGAGAAAGCAAAAAAATAAAATGAAAGAACAAGTTAATTTACTTTTAGCAATTGTGCTATCTTTGTTAATTCTGCTTGGTTTTCAATACTTTTTTGAATCTCCAAAAATAAAAAAGGAAGTGGAAAGAAAGGAACATTTAGAACAAACTGAAAATTTAATAACGAATAATTTTAATGATTTAGAAGATGATATAACTGGTTATTTAGAATTAGATGATGCATTAAGTAAAGATCAAAGAATTAAAATTGATTCAGCAAAGCTTCAAGGATCCATATCCTTAAATGGTTTAAAAATCGATGACCTTACTCTTAAAAATTACAAAGAAACATTGGATGATGATAGTAAACTTATAACTTTGTTTAAACCAAGTTCAGTTAGAGGTGGATATTTTTCTAATTTTGGCTGGATAAAAGCATCTTCAGATGAAAACTTTGGTTTACCAAATGATCAAACTATCTGGACTACAAACTCAAAAAAAATAACTACCGACAACCCTGCTACATTTTCTTGGACGAATGAACAAGGAATTAAGTTTGAACAAGAAATTTCAATTGATGAAAATTATATGTTCACAATTAAACAAAAAGTTACCAATAATACAGATAAAAATATAAGTATAAGTCCTGTTGCCAAAATTAGTAGAACTGATACCCCTAAAACACAAGGTTTTTTTATTTTGCACGAAGGACCCATTGGCGTTATCGAAGGCATTCTTGAAGAACTAGATTACAAAGACTTAAAAAAAAATATTGGTCCAATTGAATATAAATCAAAAGGTGGTTGGATGGGAATAACAGATAAATATTGGCTGGCTACACTTATACCTGATCAAAATTCAAATGTTGTTGCTAGATATCAATTTTATACAAAAAATAACAAAGAAAAATACCAAGTTGATTATAAGGGAGGTATTATTGAAATACCTTCAAATAAATCAATAACTATAAAAAATTTATTATATGCAGGTGCAAAAGAGGTTAAACTTTTAGATAAATATGAAAAACAGTATTCAATACCAAGGTTAGATTTTGCCATAGACTTTGGATGGTATTATTTTTTAACTAAACCTTTTTTATATGCTTTAATTTTTTTCAATAATATTTTTGGAAACTTTGGAGTTTCAATAATATTACTTACTCTTTTAATAAAACTAATTTTTTTTCCCCTTGCAAACAAATCATATGTGGCAATGCAGAAAATGAAGGAATTACAGCCACAACTTTTAAGAATAAAGGAAGCTTACAAAAATGATAAAGTTAAACTTAATCAAGAAATGATGGCATTATACAAAAGAGAAAAGGTTAACCCAGCCGCAGGATGTCTGCCAATTCTTATCCAAATACCAGTATTTTTTGCTCTATATAAAATTCTTTTTGTTAGCATTGAACTATACCAGGCACCTTTTTATTTCTGGATTCATGATTTATCAGTTGCTGATCCAACTTCTATTTTGAATTTATTCGGCCTTTTGCCATATGATCCAAATTTTTTACCAAAGATAATTAATATTGGAATATGGCCTTTAGTAATGGGAATTAGTATGTGGGCACAACAAAAACTTAATCCCCAACCAACAGATCCTATACAAGCAAAGATTTTTATGTTTCTTCCAATCTTTTTTACGATCATATTAGCGCCATTTGCAAGCGGCTTGGTCATATATTGGGTCTTTAATAATTTATTTTCTATGGCTCAACAAATACTAATAAAAAAAAGGATGGAAAAAGGAAAAAATTAAAAATTTATAGTTATTAAAAATTGAAAATAAATTTATCCACTAGTGAAAGAAAATATCTTCAAGGAGTCCTATCCTTTGACGAAGCCGAAAAATATATAAAAAAATTTAATAATAAAATTTTTGTTATTAAATATGGTGGTAGTGCTCTAAATGATAAATACCTTGCAAATAACTTTGCAAAGGATCTTGTCCTAATAAAAAAATTAGGAATAAATTTTGTAATTGTCCATGGTGGCGGAGTTCAAATATCAGAAACATTAAAAGCTGAAAACTTAAATAGTAAATTTATTAATGGTTTAAGAGTTACAGATAAAAAAACTATAAAAATTGTTAAAAAAGTATTAATTGGAAGAATAAATAAAAAAATTGTTAACCTAATCAATAAAGCTGGTGGTAATGCAATAAGTTTGCCAGGACATAAAAAAAACTTGATTGAAGTTACGCCGCTAGAAAAAAAAATGGGTTTTGTTGGAAAACCTAAAAAAATAAAAATAAAAATTATAAAAAATATATTAAAAAAAAATTATATACCAATCATTGCAAGTTTAGGCTTTAAAGGAAAAAAGGTTTTTAATATCAACGCTGATACTGTAGCTGGCGAGCTTGCATCTTCCCTATCTGCTACAAGATTTTATTTTATAACAAATATTAAAGGTGTTATGGATAAAAATAATAAACTAATTAAAGAAATAACACCTAAGAAAGCAAAAGAACTAATAAAAAAAAATATTATAAAAGGAGGGATGATTCCTAAAGTTGAAACTTGTTTAAACGCTGTAAGAAAATCAGCAAAAGCTGCTGTAATTCTAGATGGAAGAAGCCCCAAGTTGCTTCTAAAAGAGATTTTTACAAAAAGGGGAGTTGGAACGTTAATTGGAAAAAAATAATAATACAAATTTTACTCATTGGTTTTTTGATTTAGACAATACTTTATACTGTGCTAATAGCGGTATATTTGACCAAATACATCAAAAAATGGGTGAGTTTATTTCAAATAATTTAAAAATTAGTTTAAAAGAAGCAAAAATTTTACAAAACAAGTATTTTGTAGAAAATGGAACAACTCTTCATGGCTTAATGGTAAACCATCGTATCAATCCAAAAAAATTCTTAGAATATGTTCATGATATTGATTTTAGTGTCGTTAGACCAGATAAAGAATTAAATGATCTAATAAAAAAAATTTCTGGAAAAAAAATAGTCTTTACAAATGCAGATATTTCATATGTAGAAAAAATATTAATAAATTTAGATTTAGATAATGTCTTTGATGATATATATGATATTGAAAGAATGAATTTCTTACCCAAGCCTAATTTAGAAACCTATAAAAAATTAATATCTACTTATAACGTTAAAAAAGGGATTTTATTTGATGATATTCCACATAATTTATTTCCGGCTGCAGATTTGGGTTTAAAAACTGTACAAGTTTATAATAAAAAACTACACAAAGAATTAAATGGAACATCAAAAAAAATTAATTATATAACAAGTGATTTAAAAGAATGGTTAAAAAAATGGACATAGAACAATTAAAAACAATTATTGAAACAAATTTTAAAAAAATCAAAGAAATTAATCCTCAAACTAAAGGTGAATTACCTGAAGCTATAAATGAAGTTATAAAACTATTGGATCAAGGCAAAGCTCGGGTTGCAGAAAAAAAAGATAATAAATGGGTTGTAAATCAATGGATCAAACAAGCAATACTCCTTAGCTTTAAAACTAATGAAATGGAACTTTTAAAAGGCCCATATACAACATGGTGGGATAAGGTTCCAGGTAAAACAGTAAATTGGTCCAAAGAAGATCATGAAAAAGCTGGATTTCGACATGTGCCTAATGGAACTGTAAGAAAAGGATCTTATATTGGCAAAAATGTAATTCTAATGCCTAGCTTTGTAAACATTGGCGCATTCGTGGATGACAATACCATGATTGACACATGGGCTACTGTTGGAAGTTGTGCTCAAGTAGGAAAAAATGTTCATTTATCAGGAGGTGCGGGTCTTGGTGGTGTTTTAGAACCTCTTCAAGCATCCCCAACCATAATTGAAGACAATTGTTTTATTGGTGCTAGAAGCGAAGTTGCTGAAGGTGTTATTATTAGAGAAGGAAGCGTATTATCAATGGGTGTTTTTATATCTGCTTCTACAAAAATTGTGGAGAGAGATACTGGGAAAATCCATATGGGTGAAGTTCCCCCCTACTCTGTAGTTGTACCAGGAACATTGCCAGGAAAAAATGGTGGGCCTTCTTTAGCATGCGCTGTAATAGTAAAACAAGTTGATGAAAAAACTAGATCAAAAACTTCTATTAATGAATTATTGAGAGATTAAAAAAATAATATAAATGAAAAATTCTGAAATAGATATTGCCCAGAAATTAATTCGATGTAAATCTATAGCTCCAAATGATGCAGGTACTCTAAAAATTGTTGAAAGAGAATGTAAAAGTATTGGTTTTAAATGTACTAAACTAAAATTTTCTGAAAAAGGTTTTGATACAATAGGTAATTTATACGCAGAAATTGGAAGTGGAAAGCCTCATTTTTCATTTGCTGGTCATGTAGATGTGGTCCCCGCTAATAAAAAAGAATGGGCAGTTGATCCGTTTGCAGGAAAAATAAGAAATAATTTTTTACATGGTCGAGGAGCTGTTGATATGAAATCTGCTATTGCGTGTTTTATATCTTCTGCAAGAAGTTATTTAGAAGAAAATAAAAACTTCAAAGGAAAAATTTCTTTACTTATAACATCTGATGAGGAGACTTGGGCAATTAATGGAACAAAAAAAATTCTAAAGTGGTTAAAAAAAAAAAAAATTAAAATAGATAACTGTTTAGTTGGTGAACCTACAAATATAAATACTTTAGGTGATCAAATTAAAATTGGAAGACGTGGAGGGTATAATGGCGTTGTGACAGTTTTTGGTCAACCTGGACATTCTGCGTGGCCAAATAGAACCAAGAATCCTGTTGCCGCTATAATGAAAATGCTGACAAATATAAATAAAAAAGTTTTAGATAAAGGTACGCCTCATTTTCAACCATCTATAATCTCTATTACTTCTATAGATGTTGGAAATAAAGCTTTAAATGTTATACCTGCAACAGCCAAAGGAAGTTTTAATATTAGATTTAATCCAAGACATACTATTAAGTCTATTACAAAATGGATAAAGAAAGAATTTAACAAAGTAGGTTATAAATATAAATTGGACCTTTATGTATCAGGTGAAGCTTTTCTAACTAGACCTGGAAAATTTTCTGAACTCATCAAAAAATGTGTGAAAAAAGTAACAAAAAAAAATCCTAAATATGCAACTGATGGTGGAACATCGGATGCAAGATTTATAAATGCAGAAAGAATTAATGTAGTAGAATTTGGTTTAGTTGGAAAATCAATGCACACAAATTCTGAAAAAGTTTCATTAAAAGATTTAAAAAATCTCACTAAAATTTATAAGTTAATTTTAGAAGAATATTTTAAATGAAGAAAAAAAAAATTATAAAGAATCCATCTGCTAAAGCTTTGAGAACGCCTACATTTAAACCTAAAGTTATTCAATCTAAAAAAAAATACGTAAGAAAAAAAATTAAACTCAGCGAAATAGATGAGATTTAGAAATTAGAAAAGTATATATTTATTTCTATCTAGTTTACTCATACATTTTGATAACTGTTTGTTATAGGTTTGCGCTTGTTTTTCTACTTTGCTTGCTATTTTTAAAAGATCGAGTTTTTTTTTATATGTTTTTTTCCTAAAACCATTCCAGCCCTCATGATAAGCCAAATACTGATTAAAAGTATCTTTTTTCGATATTCCTAATTCTTTATTAGTTTGATCAATATAAAAACCTACAAAATCAACTGAATCTTTAAATCTAATACGTGTTACAAATTTCTTCCTAGTTACTTTTTTATAATGTTCCCAGCTTCCTTTTGTAGCTTGAGAATAACCTAAGCTTGAACTTTCTCTGGCAAGAAGTGGTATAAACCCAAATAATTTTTTTCTTGGAGGTTTTGCATATTGCTTAAAAGCACTTTCCTGATTTATAACACTCATTAGCGTTGCAATAGGTACATTCCATCTTTTTGAACTTTTTTTTGCAGCTTTAAACCAAAAGTATTTTTCATCAAAAATACTGCAAGCATCTCCAGCATAAGTAGGGGAGGATACACATCCTTGCAATGTTAACATTGAGGTAAAAAGAAATAATATTAGAATAAGTCTTAAGAAATACATATATTATAAACGAAATTTTAATAATATATTTGCAATATGGAAATTATAACACTACCAAATCCAATTTTAAAAAAAAAATCCGACCCTATTGATAGGATTGATAATAAAATTAAAAAACTTATGGATGACATGTTAAGAACAATGTATCAGGCTCCTGGAATTGGCCTTGCCGCCCCCCAAGTTGGAATTAATAAAAGAGTAATAGTTATGGATACATCACCAAGACCAGGTTTAAAGCGATATCAGGAAGAAAAAATTGAAAAAAAAAAAGAAATTAAACCAAATCCTATTCAAATGGCTAATCCAGAACTAATTTGGGTTTCAGAGAAAAAAGAAACTGATGAAGAGGGATGTCTTTCGATTCCAGGAATTATGGGAGACGTTATCAGGCCATATTCCTGCAAAGTAAAATATTTAAATAGAAACGGCGAATCAAAAGAATTGCTTGCTAAAGGACTTTTAGCACGTTGCATTCAGCATGAAATTGATCATATAAACGGTATATTATTTATAGATCATTTATCTAAAACTAAAAAAAACATGATCTTGCGTAAAATTAAGAAACAACAAAAGGAAAACGAACAAACAACATAACTATGAAATCTCTTAAAGTTGTTTTTATGGGCACTCCTGAATTTGCGCTACCTGGATTGCAATCCATTCACAAAAACTTTAATTTAATTGGATGCTACACTCAACCTTCAAGACCTGCTGGTCGGGGTCGAAAGATATCTAATTCCCCTGTGAGAAATTTTTGTATAAAAAATAATGTACCTATATTTACTCCAGAAAATTTTAAAGAAGAAAAAGAAATAAATCTTTTAAAAAAAATGGAGTGCGACATTCTAGTTGTTGCTGCATACGGAATAATATTGCCAGAAGAAATATTATCTATACCCAAATTTGGAGCTTTAAATATTCACGCATCTTTACTTCCAAGATGGAGAGGTGCCGCACCCATTCAACGCGCTATTTTATACGGTGATAAAAAAACTGGTATTACAATAATGCAAATGAACGAAAAATTAGATGCGGGTGCAATCGTTTTACAAAAAGAAATAGAAATTAAAGAAAAAAATACATCACAAGAAATTCATGATGAATTAGCAAAAATTGGAGGAAAATTAATTAATGACACATTAAAAATACTACAAAAAGAAGAAAAAATAAAAACTACTCCTCAAGACGAGGCGAGCGCAACTTATGCAAAAAAAATTTCAACAGATGAAGCGAAAATTAATTGGAATAAAAATGGGAAAAAAATATTAAGACAAATAAAGGCATTCAATCCTGTCCCTGGAGCATGGTTTACAGTAAATAATGAAAGAATAAAAATTTTTGATGCAGACATTTCTTCTTCAAACAATAAACCAGCTGGTTTGATTCTAAATAAAAAATTTTCTATATCTTGTGGTAATGGGGATATAATTAATCCTAAAATTTTACAAAGATCGGGCAAATCCCAAATGGATATAAATACGTTTATTAGAGGATTTCGCTTTGAAGTTAATCAAAAGATTGAATAAATATGGCACGCTATAAAATACATATAGAATATGAAGGTACAAACTTAGTTGGATGGCAAAAGCAAAAAAATGGCATTTCTGTTCAAGAAATTCTGGAAAATGCACTTTTCAAATTAACAGGTGAAAAGAAAATAATTCAAGGCGCGGGAAGAACAGACGCTGGAGTCCATGCATTAAATCAAGTTGCACATTTTGACATAATAAAAAAAATAAATACAGATGCTTTAAGAGATGGTTTAAATTCTCACATAAAAAAATTGTACAAAAGAGTTAAAATTTCTGTATTAAAATGTAAAAAAGTAAAAAAAGATTTTAATGCAAGATTTGATGCAAAAGAAAGAACTTATCTATATAAAATTTTAGACAGACGTTCTCCTCCTGCTATACAAAATAAAAAAATCTGGCATGTAAAAAAAAAATTAGATGAAGAATTAATGAAGAAAGCAGCAAAGACACTGGAAGGAAAACATGATTTCACTAGTTTTCGCTCAACCGACTGCCAAGCAAAGTCTCCTATAAAAACAATAAATTCTATAAAAATAATTAGAAAATCTTCAGATATAGAAATATGGATCAAAGCTAAATCTTTTTTACATAATCAAGTGCGTATTATTGCAGGTACTTTAATGATGGTTGGAAAAGCAAAATGGAAAAAAAAAGATGTTGAAAATGCGCTTAAAGCTAAAAAAAGAGGTGCAACCGGTCAAACAGCACCTGCTTGGGGTCTTTTTTTGTATTCTATAAAATATTAAAGATTTTTTTTATGCTGGGATTCCAAATCCTGAACAAATAAATCATAATCATTTAAAAATTTTTTATCAGTACTTTCATCGGATCTTAAATCATCAATTTTTTTCATTGCATCAGGAATTGTAATGTAAGGTTTTTGATTTGTTGTTAATAATTTTTCTGCAATTTCTTTCTTTACTAAAATAAGCTCCTCTTGAGATAAAGAATCTTGGTTTTCTTCAAATATTAATAATCTGCCAAAATGTTTAAGAACATTATCTTGAAAATCAGTATAGACTTTTGCTTTTTCATCCCAATTTCCTTTTTGAAATTTATAAAATAGAGCTCTGTCATTTTGTTTCATTTTAATTGAAGACTGATGAATGGATTCCTCCGGAAAATAGTCTTCTTCGTCTTGACTAGAAGTTTCCTGTTTTTCTTTAACTTTTTCGGCAAGTATTTCAAAAACTTTATTACAAAATTCTTGATTTTCTTTAATAAGCTTTGCTCTTTTTGATATTTCTTCTAAGCCGATATCTTTATAATTATCAAGTGAGCTGAAATAATCCTTTGGTAAAACAACTGGCATCTTATTTAGAGATACTTGTCTAATTTTTGCAGGCGAAGAAAATAAAGCCTGCTTCATTTCACTAAAACCCAGATCCAAAAGTGGCCTTGGATCGTGCTTTAAATCAAAAGCTGCAAGCCATGATTTACCGTAAACTGGGTGAAAACAAACAAAGGCAGCTGCAAAATTATATATTTTTCCAAACACAAGATCTTGGTAGCAAACAAAATCCTCATTAAAAAACTTTTTTCCTATATCGTCTCCTTTTTTATAAATAAGAAGTGAATCCCAAACTTCAGGAGCATTGCTTTTGATTTTTTTTGCAAGTTCCAAAGTTGCCATAACATCTGCAATTGCGTCGTGCGCGTTTCTGTGATCAATTTGATTAACCTTAGTTAAATCTCCTAGTTTAAAACTTTGTTTGTTGTCTTCTCTTAATGGAACAACAATAGAGTTTGGAGCAAATGCGCTTACCGCTCTTGCTAGTTTTAATACATCCAGTCGTCGATTATCTTTGGATGTTGTAATATACGGATAATTTAAAGATTTAAACAACCCTTGGCGCAAAACATCCTCGTCAAAACCAATGCTGTTAAATCCTACAAAACAGGCAGGCGACCATTCCTCAAATTTATTTTTTAATTGTTCAACTAAACTATAATGCGAAACCTCATGAGATTTTAGTTGGTCAATGGATATTTTATTTATCAGTAAAGCTTCCGGCGCCGGAATAACATCTTTTTTTAATCTGCATGAAATATTAATTTTGTCTTTAACCTGAAAACCATCGTCGGTTAAAACTGCTCCAATTTGAAGTATCTGATCAAAATCTTTATTATTGCCACTAGTTTCAAAATCATAAAATACGTAGTTCATTTTTTAAATTGGCTTTCTTGCTTTCATCGCTGTAGTTAATGTGCCTTCGTCTACGTAATTAAGTTCTGCACCAAACGGCATTCCCTGCGCAATTTTTGTAATTTTCACATTACTCCCATTTAATTTATCTGTTATATAGTGAAGAGTAGTTTGTGAATTAACAGTTGAGTTTAAGGCAAGAATTATTTCTTTAATATTATTATTTTCTGCTCTTTGTATTAATTCTTTTATCATTAAATCATCAGGAGTTATATTGTCTAGCGCTGATAAAGATCCTCCTAGAACATGATAAAGCCCTTTAAATGATCCTGTATTCTCAAGTGCCCATAAATCAGAAATATCTTCAACTACGCAAATAATAGATTTATCTCTTTTAGGATCATTACAAATCTTATCTGGAAATTTAACTCCGATATTGCCGCAAACTTTACATTTTTTCAAAGATTTACCAGATGCTAATAACGATCGGCTTAAGGGGTACATAAGTTTTTCTTTATTTTTTAAAAGAAAAAGAACTAATCTACTTGCGGATTTAGGTCCAATACCAGGCAGTTTCGAAAACAAATGAATTAATTCTTGGAGAACATCGTCGTGCATATTTTTTTTTTAAAAAGGCATTTTCATTCCAGGAGGTAATCCTAAACCACCAGTTAATTTGGCCATTTCTTCTTTTGATTTTTCTTCAGCTTTGGATTTAGCATCATTTAACGCAGCTGTTATTAAATCTTCCATAACTTCTTTTTCATCATTTTTAATTATAGATGGATCTATATCAATTTTTTTAACTTCATTTTTACAATTCATAATTATTTTAACCATTCCTCCTCCTGAAGTTCCCTCAACTTCTATATTTGAAAGACTTTCTTGCATTTCCTGCATTTTTTTTTGCATTTCTTGAGCCTTTAGAATCATATCGGAAAAATTTTTATTCATCTTCTTCTTCCTTATCTTTTACTTCTTCTATTTTAGCGCCAGGAAATGTATTTAAAATTTCTTTTATTCTTTTATTATTTGATAACTCATTGATTATTCTATCTTTTTCTTTATCACTTTGCTCTTCGAGAGTAGGTTCTCCTTTTTCCTGAGTCATTAAAATATGCCATTTTTCTTCAGTCCACTCCGTTAATAATTGACCAACTTTGTTTGCAAGATCCTTTGGTGCATCTTTTGTTGGATATAGTTCAATTTTTCCTTTTTTAAAACTAACTAAATGTACATGAGAAAATAAATTATTAAATAATAAAATTTCTTTTTTTTGTAAAAATAAATCTGCAACTTCTTTAAAATTATTGACAATTATGTTTTTTTTAATTTTAAGATTTTGTTCATTATTTTCTTCAAAATTTTGTTTTTTTGCTAATGTTTCAATATTTTTCATTTCCATAACAGTGTCGGAACTTATACCAGTTTGTTTTTTATCTTTTGTCAGATCATCCGTTTTTTTATCTTCATCTATAATAGTTGTTTTGCTTTCATCATTTGTTATTGCTTCTTCTTTTTTGCTCTTAGTATTTAAATTATTAGAAATTTCATCTAAAGATGGTAATTCGGATGCAAAAGCAAGACGTATAAGAATCATCTCAGTAACTATATGCGGCATTTCATGATTTTGTAATTCCTGATATCCTTTAAGAAGTATTTGCCAAGTTTGAGAAAGTTCTGACATACTCAGTTTTTTAGCTAACTCTAGACCTTTTTCTTTATCAATTTCTGACACACCTGGCTCTTCAGAAATCTCAGGAGTTAAAACTAATCTGCTTAACCAGTGTACAACTTCCAATAAATCTTGGATTATTATTCCCGGATCCGCACCATCTTTATAAAGTGTATTAAAAATTTCCAATCCCTCTTTAGTCTTTCCATTCATTAAATTCTCAAATAATATGTAAATATTGGTTCTATCTACTAGACCTAGTAATTCTTTAATTTGTTTTTCAGTTATTTTTTTTTCACCAATAGATAAGGATTTGTCTAAAATTGATAATGCATCTCTAACACTTCCATCAGATGCACGTGCAATAATGGTGGCTGCATTAATATCTATTTCTGAACCTTCCTTTTGGGCAATTTCTTGTAAATATTTTGAAATAATATTAAAAGATATCCTTTTTAAATCAAATCTTTGACAACGAGAAATAATTGTTGCTGGAATTTTTCTAGGCTCTGTTGTACAAAAAATAAATTTTACATGCTCTGGTGGTTCTTCTAGATTTTTTAAAAGTGAACTTACAGCTGAGGTTGAGAGCATGTGTACTTCATCTAATATATAAACTTTATATTTCCAACTTGATGGACTATATTTAATTCCATCCAGCAGTTCTCTCATTGTATCCACTGTTGTATATCTTGCTGCATCTACTTCAAAAAGATCAATTGGGTTGCCTTTTACTTCGGCTTCTCCATTAAATAAGTGTGCTAAAATCCTTGCAGTTGTAGTTTTTCCAACACCTCTTACACCTGAAAATAAATATGCATGCGCAAGCCTGTTGTTTTTAAGAGCGTTTTGAATTGTGGACACAAATACATCTTGGCCTATTAATTCTGACAACTTTTTAGGCCTGTATTTTCTTGCAAGTGCGAGAAAAGATTCTGTCATTTTTTTATATTTTATATATAGGGGAGACCCACAATTATTAGGTATTGCTGCTGGATTCCTCCTCTGACAAAATTAACTAACAATAGCGTCCTCCCCGAATTATTATAGCAGAAGTAATATAATTTATAAAAAGAAAAAAATTATTTACGAAATCTATCCGCGTAATAAGTTCCCAGAATCCTTACAAATCTTGTATATTCTTTTATTTCTTTCAAAGCAGAAACAACCTTAAAATCCTTGGTATCTCCTTCAATATCAACATAAAACTCCGCTTGTTTAAATGTTTCATTAACATAAGACTCTAATTTTGTCATATTTACATTATTAATTGCAAAGCAACCGAGTGCCTTGTGTAACGCAGCTGGAACATTATTAACTGCAAAAATTAAACTTGTTAAAATCTTTCCTTTAGATGAATCTACTTTTATCTGTTTTTTTTGAAGCAATATAAAACGAGTTATATTTTGAAAACTATCTTCAACATTTTTTTTTAAAATTTTTAAATTATAAATTTCACTTGCAAGTTTGGATGCAATTGCTGATTCCGTAGGATTGTTTTCATCACCAACCTCTTTAGCAGCTAAAGCAGTATCAGCAGCAATAATCATCTTAATTTTATTTTTTTTTATAAATCTTCTGCATTGTGACAAGGCATGTATATGACTTCTAACATTTTTAATCTGATTAATTTTAATTTTTTTAACACCTAATAAATGCAACTCTACTTTCATAAAATATTCCCCTACAATTTTTAAAGGAGTTTTGTGCATCAAATTATGAATTTCAGCAACTCTTCCTGCAACAGAGTTTTCTACTGGGATTAATCCAATATTAGATTTATTTGTTCTTACACTATCAAAAACTTCCTCAAAAGTTTCGCATGGTATAACTTTAGCTTTAGAAAATAATTTTTTACAAGCTAAATGTGAATTTGCCCCTTCTATACCTTGAAAAGAAATTGTGTTTATATTTTTAATATTCATAAATTTTCCTTAGTTTTTTCGAAGCTATAGATATATTATCAATTTTTAAATTTTAAATTAATTATTACAAAATATATGAAAAAATTAGAAAACAAATACTTAAAATTAGCAAACGAATGTGCAGATATTAGTGGCAGAATAATAAATAAGTATTTTCGAAAAAAAATTAAAATTGAAGTAAAATCAGATAATAGCCCTGTAACAAAAGCAGATAAAGAATCTGAAAAAAAAATTCGTGATTTAATTATAAAAAAAGCTCCGGAATGTGGCTATTACGGTGAGGAATTAGGCAAATTTAATATAAATAATGAATACACATGGGTGGTTGATCCATTGGATGGAACAAAGGCATTTGTTACTGGCAAACCTCTTTTTGGAACTTTAATAGGATTAATGAAAAATAATAAACCGTATCTTGGAATTTTAAATCAACCAATCTTAAAAGAGCGATGGGTTGGAATAGCAAATAATGAAACAAGGTATAATAATATGAAAGTTAGAACAAGAAGCTGTAAAAAACTTAAAGGATCAAGCATGTATGCAACTTCTCCTATGATGTTTAAAGGAAAAAATCAAAAAGTATATAGATATATAAGAAATAAAATAGGTGAAACTCTTTTCGGTGCAGATTGTTATGCTCATGGATTGATGGCTTCAGGATTTATTGATGTTTTACTAGAAGCTAATCTTAAACCTTATGATTATATAGCAAGCGTAGCTATAGTGTCAGGCGCTGGAGGAAAACTTACAGATTGGAACGGAAATGATTTAAATCTTAATAGCGATGGAAGAATTGTAGCTGCGGGTGATCCTAAAATTCATAAACAACTTCTAAAAATAATTCAAAAAGTAAAATGAAAATTTTTTTGAGTTTTTATATATTCTTTTTATTTTTTTCAAATAGTTTTGCAATTGAAAAATTAGAAAATGCTCATGCGATCAGCATGCATGGAATACCAAAGTATAGTGCAGATTTCAAACATTTTGATTATGTAAATTTTGATGCTCCAAAAGGCGGATCAATTAAACTTCATCAAATTGGAAGCTTTGATACTCTAAATAATTTTATTTTAAAAGGAAGCCCTTCTGCAAATTTATCTCAAGTTCATGACAGCTTATTAACACAATCCTTCGATGAACCTTTTTCAATGTACGGTTTAGTAGCTGAGTCTATAAGTGTCCCTGAAGATAGATCTTGGGTAATCTTCAAAATTAGAAAAGAGGCTAAATTTCATGACGGAAATCCAATTAGAGTAGAAGATATTATTTGGACATTAAATACATTAAAAGAAAAAGGCCATCCTTTCTTTAAATTTTATTATGGAAATGTTAAAACTACAGAAAAAATTAGTGATAATGAGGTAAAATTTATTTTTCAAGGTGAGCGAAATTTAGAACTTCCATTAATCATAGGACAAATGAAAATATTATCCAAAAAATATTGGGAGGATAAATTTGAAGATGTTTTATTAGAAAGTCCTATTGGATCTGGCCCTTACCGAGTAAAAAATTTTAAAGCAGGAAGAACAATTGAATTTGAAAGAGTAGATGATTATTGGGGAAAAAATCTTCCAGTTAACAAGGGAAGGTTTAATTTTCAAAAATTAATAATAGAATACTTTCGTGATGCTACGGTCGCATTAGAAGCATTTAAAAGTGGAGACTATGATTTTAGACAAGAAAACCAAGCAAAAAGGTGGGCCAATGCTTATAATTTTACTGCAATAGAAAATGGTCATGTAAAAAAAGAATCAGTGAAACATGAAATTCCAACAGGAATGCAAGGTTTTTTCATAAATACAAGAAAAGAAATTTTTAAAGATCGTGTTGTCAGAAAAGCTCTTAATTACGCATTTGATTTTGAATGGACTAATAAAATATTATTTTTTAACCAATATGAAAGAACAGCTAGCTTCTTTTCAAATTCTGACTTGTCTTCGTCAGATCTGCCATCTAAAGAAGAACTAGAATTATTAGATCCATTTAAAAATCAATTACCAAATGAAATTTTTAATACAATTTATGAAAACCCTATAAACGATAGTTCGGGTAATGTAAGAAAGAATTTACTAATTGCAGATAAGTTGCTTTATGATGCCGGCTGGATTATTAAAGATGGTAAAAGAATAAATAAAGAAACTGGCATACCATTAAAATTTACTATACTTTTAGTTAGTCCTGAATTCGAAAGGATTGCTTTACCATACGCTAGAAACTTAAAAAAAATTGGTATAGAAGCAAAAGTCAGAACAGTTGATAGTGCTCAATACGAAAGAAGACTCGAATCTTTTTCATTTGATATGACTGTTGTAAGCCTAGGGCAAAGTCTAAGCCCTGGTAATGAACAAAGAGATTTTTGGAATTCTACTTCTGCTACAATAAATGGAAGTAGAAATTATGCAGGCGTATCTAGCCCCGCTGTCGATTTTTTAATTGATAAAATAATTGCTGCTAAAAATAGAGAAGATTTAATATCTGCTACTAAAGCTCTAGATAGATTTTTATTATTTGGATATTATGTTGTACCCCATTGGCATATACAAAATTTTAGGATTGCTTATTGGGATAAATTCGGACAACCAAAAATAAACCCAAAATATGATTTGGGAATAGATACATGGTGGTACGATAGTAAGAGGGTTAAACTATTAGAAACTGTAATAAAATAATATAATTATTTATATATATGTTGTCTTATATTATAAGAAGGCTTTTACTAATTATTCCTACTCTACTAGGTATACTGCTTATAAACTTCATAATTGTACAAGCAGCACCTGGTGGCCCCGTAGAGCAAATAATTTCTCAAATCAAAGGACATAATATAGATTCTACTTCTAGAATTGCCGGAACTGATAAAGGGGATGTTTCTTCACAAAGTACAGGAATTCAAACAAATCAATCTAGTGATACATCTAGCAAATACAGAGGATCTCAAGGCCTTGATCCGGAATTTATTGCTGAATTAGAAAAATATTATGGTTTTGATAAACCCGCATATGAACGTTTCTTTATCATGTTAAAAAATTATCTAAAGTTTGATTTTGGTGAAAGTTATTTCAAAGGAAAAAAAGTAATTGATCTTATAATTGAAAA
>Ga0315336_1002817_pt1 | contig 25140 bp, 18 predicted proteins | sample ASW5metaG_FD_204512 | JGI IMG/M metagenome (GOLD analysis project Ga0315336, IMG submission 204512) | Ammonia-oxidizing marine archaeal communities from Monterey Bay, California, United States - ASW #5 | ecosystem: Environmental > Aquatic > Marine > Intertidal zone | place: USA: California... | reverse complement strand
TCGGGGCAAGTTCCGCCCAAGTGTTGCCACTCAAACGCGCCCTCTGCCTACACACCCAAAAGGGCAATTGGCGTGATGAACTCCTTTCAGTTCACTAGATGATGGTTTCGGTTCCTCGTTCACGTCACGAATGTGGTGCGCGGAGTCGTTCCGCGTCGCCACCATTTGATTGTTCTGCACCCCTGCTTGGAACTTGTCGATTAGTTAGAAATCCGACGAATTCGACTACACCGCTGATCAAGTAAATTACAGATACAAGCCCGGTGGCAACGGAAAGGAGAATGAGGAACATACCACCATACAGGAATGCGCTTTTCACCACGCTCAGATCGCCACCCTCCGTCATCGGCAACACGGGCAACAGAGCAAGACCGCCAATCAACAGCAGGGCAATCGTAGCACCGAGGAACTGACGGCCCGTTTTCTGTATTTCCGTAGTCACCTCCTGCAGAACGATCAGTCCGAGCTGCGCAGCTTGCCTGCTGCTGCACCAGACGTTTGTTCTCCATTCGTTTTCATCAGGCTCTCAATACTTTGAGCAGGTGTGTCATTCTTGTTGCTCGCGGCGGCGACCTGATCGCTTCGACGCATCTGCCAGATGCTTGGATTATTTCGGCAGAATTCCACGAACCAGAAAATCGCCCAGATGGGCAGAGTGCAAACAACCAACGTGCCAAACCATGGAAGGAATTGTACTGCCAGCACGACAGCCAGTGGCACACTGTATTTGAGTACTTGCATCTATGTTCTCGCAGCAGATGGGGACATTATTACTTGCGCAGACGATTTCTCAAATGACGTTCATTGATTTTCCCGTTTAAAGTCAGTCAGGTCATTCGGGAAATCGTAGTGAGTAGTGCGCGCTTCGCGCCGGTCAATTCCCGGATTCGTCCGAAAAAATCTTGACTTTCGGCCATGTCCCTACGTGCGGGTAAAGTATACAAAGTTCCAGGCTGCCTGTCCAAAACAGCTTGCGTTCAAAGTGCTTTGACGGACCGGAGCCCTGAGCTGTTCAGACGATTTTCAGAGACCTTGCAGATGATCCTGGGTGCAAACCGTCCATGGTCAGTCCCGTTCGCGGCGACTTGCCCGGTTTGCGAGGGAATTCAGCTTCAATTGCGGAGTCTTCAAGGGCCCGCAGAGTGCCCGGGAGCCATCTGATCAGGTATGCCGGGCCAGAGGCTGCCTGCGTTTACCGGCGCGATCGAAGCGAGTTCGCGGTTGGCTTTCACCGCAATTCCCGGGAGGTCGTGATGTAAACAGAAAAGACCCTGGGCAATCATCCAGTGCTCGAGTGCGCCACGAGAATCAAAACGAAAAATTCGACCAGGGATCCGTGGAGCCCACGCCCGCGCCTCCCGTGCTGCCGCTGATGGCCCCGCTGCTTGGAGCGAGTACAATGACGCCGACTTTATTCTCGGTAGCGATTTCGTAGTTTCCCTGGTTATTGCCGGAAGCGCTGTTGCGCAGGATCAGGTTTGCCGGTGTGTCCACATCTATGCCGCGATCGTTTCCGATTACATTGTTGCCTTCGATCCGGCAGTTCAAACCGATCACGTGGATTCCCGCGCCGTCTCCACCAAACGAAGTGCCGTTGCCCTCGCAATTGTTACCCTCCACCAGGCAATCGCTGTCGGCCCTAATTCCGTCACCTTGATTCTGCGACGAAGTACATCCGGACACTGTGCTGCCGTCTTCGACGAAAATTCCGTCCCCGTCATTGCTTCGTGCCGTGCATCCGATTACGGATCCACCAGGGTTCGCGTAGATTCCGTTGTCGGCATTCAATCGAACCACACAGTCTTGCGCGGTGCTTCCCTCGCCGGCATCGATGCCGTCGTCTCCATTGTCGATTGACGAACAATTGCTCACGGTGGAGCCGAACGAGGTATGAATGCCGTCGAAATCGTTCTGAATTGCTACGCATCGGCTTACAGCGCTGCCGGAGGATACCGAAATACCGCTCGAGCCGTTGTTCAGCACGGTACAGGACACCACCACATTTCCTGCAGAAGCCAAGATGCCGCTTCCCATGTTGTTGTCCGCTTTACAGTGCATGGCAACACTGCTACTCCCGCATCGCAACCCCGAGGCGCCATTGGAGGACACGCGCAAATCTCGATACTGACCACTGCTCGCAAACGAAGTATTTACTCCTTCATCACCCCAGTCCTTGATGGACCCATTGCGAATTTCAATGCTGTTGACGTTTGTTCCCGGCGGCACGTATATGCCGACCAGCGAGTTGGTGACGCCTACCAGGCCGTGCCCGGCCAGGTCGATGCTGACGTTGCTGGCGTTGACCGTGATTCCGTGGCTGCCGCTCGTACCCTTCAGCGTCCCCGCAAGTTTTACAGTCGCAGGCCAGTCGATGCTCTCCGGGATCTCACAGAGCAGGAGGTTGAGTTGATTGTCGGGAGCCGAAACGAAGTAGTTGTCCGCATTTCCCAGGATGCGATTGCCGGCCACGTAGTTCTCCGCACCGTCGATATCCAGGCCTCTGTCGTTTCCGACGATCTCGTTGTTCTCGATCCGGTTTCGGGTACCGGCCACGTGGATGGCAGCACCGACACCGCCGCCCAGGCCGTTGCCGTTACAAATGTTGTTCCTTACGCGACACTCGGCGTTCACGATGATTCCGAAACCAGGATTGTCGGCAACGTCGTTGCCTTCGATCCGGTTGCCGGCCCCTGTCGTCCGGATCCCCGTGTCGTTGCCGTTGCATGTGTTGTCTGTTACACTACAATCGGTGGCAACCTCGATGCCGTTCCCCGTGTTCGAAAGCGACGTGCAGCCGCTGATATGGCTCGTGGCGCCGGCCTTGATTCCGTCGCCGGTGTTGTGGGTCGTGGTGCACTGGCTCACCGTGCTGCCGGTTATCTCGATCCCGTTCTGGGTGTTGAGCTGCGCGCTGCACCGGCTGATCGTGCTGCCGGTGGAGGCAGCGATCCCGTCAAAGCCGTTGGCTCGCGCTGCGCAATCGCTGATCGTACAGCTAGACGAGGCACCAATGCCGTCAAAACCATTCCCTTGCACCGTGCATTGGCTGACCGTGCAGCCGAAGGTCACACTGATCCCCCGGTTTCCGTTGTCGCTGGCCACGCACTCAATCACCGTACTGCCCCCACCGGCGAAAATTCCGTTGGCCTGATTCGATTCCGCCACGCACCCCCGGACCAGCGAATCGCTCCCGGCGCTGATCCCGTTCTGGTTGATCGAATCCCACCCGTTGGAATACGCCCGCAATCCCGCCAGGACGCAGTTGCTGGAAGGTTGTGGAACATTGACTCCGTGCAGCCCCCAGCTCCGAACGGTTCCATTGCGAACTTCAATGCTCCGGTGACCGGATTGTACGTCAACGCCCACCAATGATCCGGGCACCCCGGCCAGCTCAAAGCCATTGAGATCCAATGTGACCCCGCCTGCGTCGATGGTGATGCCCGCGTTGCCCGCCGTCCCGATGAGGTTGGTGGTGAGGTAATAGGAGCCGGCCGCGCTGATGGCAAAGGGCAGGCTCGAGATCGGCGTCCGTGGTTCGATCTGCTCGAGCGTCTTCATGGCCGGCCCCGGCGCGGCGGGCGGCGTCAGAGGACCTTGCGCACGAGCCGTATACAGGGCCGATCCGAGCAACGCGCCGATGACCGCCGGAATCAGAATGGAAGAGGTGAGACGGCGCTTTAACTCACACTGATTCATCATGATCTCCCGCTGAATTCATGGTTGCTACCTCGCCGCCGCGATCGTGCGCTCTTTGCTGGGCCGCTCCATCCCCGCCTGATGACGGCACTTTCATCTACGGAATTATGTCGATTCACGCCGAATTTTCAAGCGTAAAAAAGGAAACGAATCGGATCCTGTACGTAGGCGTGTCGCCCCGGCGTATATCGGGTACAACTTCGGCCGCTCGTCACCGCGAATATTGAAGACGTGCCAACGTCCTTCGCGTTCGATCCATGTGTGGTCTTTCAGGAAGTGCCCTGTCTCGTGAAAAGCCGCGGGGGGGGCTCTCCATCCGGGTCACGACATTCCGCGGCGCAATTCCTCCTCCCGGTCTCAGCGTAGGCCTCGTTATTGCAGTCGACCCTTTCTGTGCCCGTCGTCAACCACGGGAATCGGCGGGATGCGAACGTAAGCATGATCGGTCGCCGCGGGCAACACGATCAATGTGGTTGTTGGCAGCTTCCGACGACTAGCTGGGGCCGTGTCCCTGTCACCCCCACAATCGATATTGCCCTTTAGAATATTGCAGAACCGGCCGTTCAATCTTACTATAGGTGACAACCATTGACCTATATATGGAAACACCCATTCAGAACAATCAAGTCTGCCTGGCCGTCCTCCCCCTGCAGGTCTTATCGGAGGACCCGCATGTAAACGTGTTCTGCCAGGGATTGGTCATGGACTTGATCACCGACCTTTCCCGCTTTCGCCCGTTTGAGATTATCGCCTTTCAAACCACCCGGGAATTGACTCCGACCGAAGTTCCCGACAGCGATCTGTTGACCGACTTGAACCTGGACTACCTGGTCAAGGGGATGGCGAGGTATACGAAAGACATCCTCCATCTCAACCTGCAATTGATCAATGTCCGCCAGAATCGGGTGGTCTGGTCGGAAAAATTTGATGGCAGCCTTGATGAGTTTTTTCGGATCGAAGATGAAGTTACTGAAAAGACGGTTGGATCCCTTCAGCAGTTTGTAGACATGGATCTGCTCAGTGACCTTCGGAAAAAACCTCTCACGAAACTAAATGCCTATGAGTGCTGGCTCAAGGGCTACGAGGAATTACAAAAAGGCACCATAGAGTCCGACGGAGAGGCCCGTCGTCTATTTGAGCAGGCCATTTCTATCGACCCCCATTATGCGCGGGCCTATTCCGGAGTTTCCCTCTCCTACTTCAACGAATGGAGTTGCCAATTGTGGTCGAGGTGGGATGTGAGCCGAAGTGGCGCCCAGGTATGGGCGGAGAAAGCCCTGGCACTGGATGAACGGGACCACGTCAGCAATGCCATCCTGGGGCGGGTCTTCCTGTATCAGGCTGAATACGAAAAGGCAGAACACTTTCTCAGAAAATCACTGAGAATCAATCCGAACGATCCGGAAACCCTCCTGATGATCATCGTTGGTTTCACCTTCCTGGGCTATTGCAAGGAAGCCGGGGAACTCTTGGAACGGGCTGTCCGCCTGAATCCGGCGCAACGGTTCTGCTCCTTTGCGTTGAGCTCCTTTGTCGAATTCGAGCGCGGCAACTTTGAAACCTCAATTTCTTTGGCCGAGCAACATCAGCTGGGTACACCCTGGGTGGATTTCCCCGCCTATTTGGCGGCGGCGCATTTTCACCTGGGTAATGAATCAAAGATGCACACCGCCTGGAATATCTTCCTTGCCGAGTTTTCTCAAAAAATAAACGGCGGGAAACCGGTAGATACCCAAACAGCTCTGGAGTGGATGGTGAGCATCAATCCATACCGAGGTGAAACCCGGTTGAAACCGTTCTGGATTTTCATGGGACTGGAAGATCCGGAGCGGATTCGGGAAACCAAACCCGACAGTCGTGAGGCAACGCCCCGAAACCAGTTCACTCGGTCGGGAAGCCTTTGGACTTTGTCGTTCAAAGGCGAGCAATATCAATTGTCTGATCTGAAGGGATTCCATAATCTCGCATCTCTTCTCGCCCGACCCCGGGAGTCGATTCACTGTACGGAACTGATGGGGGCGCGCGTCATTGAAAAAGGCAATGAAGTCTTCGACGAGCAGGCGCGATCGTCTTATCGCAGACAGATCAAGGACCTCCAGGAAGCCATCCAAAGTACTCAGGATGGGCAGCAACTGACCGCCTTGCATGAGGAATATGACCAACTCGTGGATCACCTTGCCCGGATCACAGGCAAGGGAGGAAGAGCCCGCAAGGTGTCGGGCACGGTGGAGAAATGCCGGGCAGCGGTCACCCTGCGCATTCGAAGCGCCGTAAAGAAAATTGCCGAAGTTCACCCCGCACTCGGCAAACACCTAACCGCCTCTATAAAAACCGGCGTATATTGCGAATATTCCCCCGAACACGAGACCTCCTGGTCCCTGTAGCAGGCCAAAACCTCCCCTCCTTACATCGTAAGCCGATTCCTTACGCTTATAGGGTGTCTCTTTTGAGGCAAGAACCCCGCATGAAAGTGGGCGGAAATAGTCAATTATCACTGTGCAATTACGGAGGTTGAGATGAAACATTCGAATGAGACGACAGCGCTGTTACAGGACGGTTCCTATTTAACCGATGGCGGAATGGAAACAACCCTGATGTTTGAGTACGGCATCGATTTGCCCCATTTCGCTGCGTTTCCCCTGGTTGAGACAGCCAAAGGTCGAGAGGCTCTGAGAAAGCACTTTTCTTCCTATATGAAGATCGCTGCCCATTACGGGTTGAACTATCTATTGGATGTTCCAACCTGGCGGGCCAATTCCGAATGGGGCTATCGGCTTGGTTATTCCAATACGGAGTTGGCCGAGATGAACCGCCGGAGCGTTGCGATGTCCCGCTCCTTTATTGAATCGGAGTGGACTGGTACCGGCCACATTCTCTTGAACGGTCAAATTGGCCCTCGAGGAGACGGATATGTCCCGGGCAAGACAATGTCGACCCATGAAGCCCAGGCTTACCATGTGCGCCAGATCCGGACCTTGGGCGATGAAGCTGTCGATTTGGTCACCGGCCAGACCTTGAACTACACCGAAGAAGCCATCGGGATTGTGAACGCTGCCCGTGAAGCCGGCGTGGTCGCGGGCATATCCTTCACGGTGGAAACCGATGGGCGCCTGCCCAGCGGCGAGCCGCTTCGCGAGGCGATAGAAAGAACCGATGCGTCGACGGATGCGTACGCTCTGCTTTTCATGGTTAACTGTGCTCACCCGACCCACTTTAATCATGTCCTGCAATCCGATGGCGAATGGAAAGACCGTTTGATCGGCCTGCGCGCAAATGCCTCCACAAAAAGCCATGCGGAACTCAACGAGTCGGAAACACTCGACCAGGGAGACCGGCAACTCTTGTCGGAAGGCTTCCTCGAACTCCAGGACCTGATGCCGGCCTGGCAAATATTCGGGGGATGCTGCGGCACAAATTACACACACATGGAAGCGGTCTGCAAGACCCTGTATCCTGAGCGAGTGGCCCTGAGTGCCTGAAAGTCACATCAAACACAGAGAAGAGAAATGGATGATGAAACAATCATTGCACAGAACGCCGGGAATCTGGGAAGTCATCGGCGTGGGCGTCGCCCTTATCGTTGCATCCTGTACGCTGGTTAGCGACTTCTCCGGCTTTTCACTCCGGGATATACCTTTGCCGGCGCTCCTGGCCTTGGCTTTCTCATCAACCTTTATACATGCCATTTCAGCGGTTGATCTGAGCGTGGCCTATCCGGTGGCAGACCCATAATGTGAACACTCCTCTTCCCTCGATTCACTCGGAGAGGATCTCCCGATATTCTTCAGCAATAATCTCACTCAACGAAACGCCTTCCCTGTTGGTCGCCATGGGGTGGTCGCTCGTTACGGTTTGAAATGCGCTTGCCGCCTCCTTGTATTCCCGGCGGGTAAAATGAACCAGGCCGATGTTGAACCGACCGATCGCGCCTAGAGGTCCTCCCTTGTCCAGTTTCGCATCCGGAAAGCGTTCGATCATCAGACGCGCTGATGCCATTGCGTCGTCGTATTTCCGTTGTTCGAATTGGAGATCAAAGGCGTACAGACACGCGTACGGGCTGAACGTTTCATTCGGAAACTTCCGGGCAGTCTTCTTGAACGCCTCGATAGCATGCTCCGTGAAATTCTCGTCCTTGAGCGTGTGAGCGACGAGATAGAGCTGCCGCGCATCGAGGCGATTGAAATTCTCGGGGTTCTTCTGTTCGCTGATGAGTTTGTCAAGGAACGAAAGGTCCATTCCCTGCTCCGTCAATCGCTCGTAGAACCACTGTCTGGCTCGCAGGGACATGAGCGCATCGCCCATTCGATGCCCCGATGCGTACGGGTACTTCGTGACAAGGTCTCGGAGCGATTCCGTGGCTTTGACATACTCTTCGATTTCGCAGAATGCGCTGGCGAGGTAGAAGTGCGCGTATCCCCCCACTTCGACGCCATTGCCGTACTTGTGGTGCCCGAACTTCTCCGCCGCGAGCGAAAAAGATTCCACGGCTCCCTGGTGGTCTTTGTTCGAGAGTTGCAATTGCCCCATGTAGACGGCGGCACAGCCTGCTCTCCTGTGTTCGGGAAATTCTTCGATCAGGACGCGCCAAGTCGTGAGGGCGGCCTCGGTCTTCCCCTCTTGCCGCAATCGCCTCCCTTCGCGGTAGAGCCCTTCGGGCGTCGCCGCCTCCGGCGAGTAGGATCCTCGCGCCTCCGGCGGAATGGCGGGAAAGAAAAGGAATCCGCCAAGGACGGTGGCTTTCAGGGCGGGGACCATTCGGAGGCCGTCACGGATGGCAGGCGCCCGGAAAAGCGCTCGATTTTGCATGCTTTTCTCCCTATTCAGACGGTTTGGCATGGTGGGTGAACTCTACTTTGCAATGCAAAGTGTTGAGACCGTAAACGGTGCCGTCTCGTTCAAAACCACGAAATCGTGTCTGAGTTGATCTGCATCATTGTCGATGCGCTGAATCGTGCGGGACCAGAGAAGGTACGAGGCACGCTGCTGGAGTGCGCTCCTCGAACACCCCTCATAGGGGATTCTCCGACCCCTGGGTCTGGGAGCATCCCGATTGCCCGTTCGGTCCACGCAGTCTAGCAATGGGTGGAATGAATGCCTGCTGCGAGGCATGAATCATAGAAGAAGCGGGACCACATGACGGGCGTAAAACCGAGACTACAAGGGGGACCGGGCATACCGGCCTCGCCCTACAAGCCGCTGGCGGCCGCGGATGTTCGCACCCTGGCCGATGCGGCCTTCACCGTACTCGACCAATCGGGTGTCGTCGTCTACTCGCCGGCTGCCTTCGAGGCGTTCCGGTCCGCCGGCGCGCAAACCGACGAGACATCGCGGGTTGTCCGTCTGTCACGAGACCTGGTGGAGGATGCGATCGCTTCGAACCCCTCCTCCATCAGGCTTCACGCCCGGGACGGAGAGCATGATGCGGTTCTGGAGGAAAACCGGGTACACTATGGAACGGGCGGGACCGCCATTTACGTCCTCGACCCCGACACCGGGGAACGCCGCCCTTCGACTCTTGACGACGTCATCCTGAATGCCCGCATGGTGGAAGCATTGGAGAACATCCACGTCTTCACCATCAACGTCTTCCCCAACGAGATCGAGAACAAGGACGACATCGACGTGAATCGGTTCTTTCATGCCCTCGACAACACGAAAAAGCATGTCATGGGCGGGATCTACTCCCTTGCCGGTTGCCGGAAAGTCGTGGAAATGGCGGAGATGGCTGCGGGGGGCGCGGATGCGTTGAGAGCAAACCCGTTTGTTTCGTTCATAACGCTGATCATCAGTCCATTTAAGATCGACAAGGACTATGGAGAGATCACCTGTTACCTGGCGGAGAAGGGCCTTCCCGTCGTGGTTCCCACGGAGCCGATCTGCGGCACGACTTCGCCGATTACGCTCGCGGGAAACGTACTCACCCATGTGGCCGAGACGCTCGCAGGCATCGCCCTCGTCCAGTGCGTGAACAAGGGGGCGCCGGGGATCTGCGGGAGTGTCGGGTCCATCACGAATCTGAGAACCATGGATCACTTGAGCGGACCGATCGAGCGGGCCATGGTCAACGCGGCGGTGGCGCAGATGGCGCAGCACTTCCGGATTCCGCTCTATTCCACCGGCGGCACGAGTGACGCAAAGCAGGTAGACATCCAGGCCGCCTACGAAAGCGCCATGTCCAGCCTGCTGGTCGCCATGTCCGGCGCCAATTACATCCATGACATTGCCGGACTCATGGAATTCGATCTTACGGTCTCGTATGAGAAACTTGTCGTCGACGACGAGATCCTGGGCATGTGCCAGCGGGTACTGCGCGGGATCGAGGTCGACGAGGACTCCCTCGCGCTGGACCTGATGCTGGAAAAAGGACCGGGGGAGGATTACCTGGGCGAAGAGCACACGGTGCAGCACATGCGGGGCGAGTTCTTCGAGCCCCGGCTCGCCAACCGTGACAAACGGGAGTCCATGGAGCCGGAAGCCGATGCATTGAGCCGGGCGAGGGCCTTCGTGCAGTCCGTGCGCGAATCAGTTCCCCAGTCCCGGCTGCTGCCGGACATCCGCGGGCGGATATTGGAGACGTATCCTGAAATCATTCAGCGGTAGTCCACAACGCCGCGTGAATCGTTTGTGTCTGTCCTCGAGTGCCGGCCCCCGATCGTCGGGCGTGTGCCCTCGACTTGGGGGGATCCAGGCGTATCAGAAAGCCCGCATGAACGAATCAGGCCATCCCCGATAGGAATGGCGACGTGTCTGAAGCACGCTGGACCAGCCATGAACGACAGAGATCGCTTTATCGCAACCATGCAGTACCAGCCGAGAGATCGGTCACCGATGATGGATTTCAGTTTCTGGGAGGAAACCCTGGTGACCTGGCACGCCGAGGGACTGCCCCGGTCGGTGAATCTGTCCAATGCCGACGAGTACTTTGGCATGGACGGTTTGGAACGATTCGATGTCGGTGGCCAGGGCAGTTCCACGTTTGCCAAGAAGGCCATCATTCCGGATGAGCGTGGCGGCGTATCCGTGGGTCTCTATCCAGCCTTCGAAGAAAAAGTCATCGAAGATCGCGGCGATCACGAAGTATTGCAGCAGGCCGATGGAGTCCGCGTATTGCGCAGAAAATTCATGAGTTCCATCCCATCCCACGAAGCACATCTGCTGACGGACCGCGATAGCTGGAACAAGCACTACAAACCGCGTCTCGATCCCGACGATCGGGGACGCTACCCGCCGGAGGGAAGTGCCTTCGTACAGTGCTGGTCCGAACCCGGTCGTGATTTCATCCTCTACCTTCCGGGAGGCAGCCTCTTTGGTTGGATCCGCAACTGGATGGGAGTCGAAAATGCCGCGCTTCTGGTGTATGATGATCCCGCCTGGCTCGAGGAAATGGTCACCACCATTGCGGATTGTATTACCGGGGTCCTGACGCGCGTCCTGGCCACCGGTGGACGGTTTGAGGCGTGCGGCATGTGGGAAGACATCTGCTTCAATACCGGGCCGTTGCTTCCCCCAAAACAATTCGAAAGGTTTCTCGTTCCACACTACCGGCGCATTACGGACCTCCTGCGGAGTCACGGCGTCGATGTGGTATGGGTCGATTGCGACGGTAAAATCGACGAGCTGATCCCCCTGTGGCTGGATGCGGGCGTGAACTGCATGATGCCGGTGGAAATCGGCACGTGGGGGGCGGATCCCGTCCGATACCGTAAGGAATACGGCAGAGATCTCTTGATGATGGGCGGGTTCGACAAACACATTCTGGCGAGAACTGAAAGCGAGATTGAACAAGAGATCGACCGACTTACGCCCTTGGTCGAAGACGGCGGATACATAGGTTTTTGCGATCACCGTGTGCCACCGGACGTGCCGCTGGGGAATTACATGTTCTACCTGGAAACCGTGCGCGAAAGATGGGGAAATGGGACGGATCTGAAGCCCATGAGTACGAGGAGATTACCGGCATGAATGGCGCACACCGTTTCCACGATCTCCAGGGAAGCAGACTGCTGCAGGCGACTCCCCGAATTTCGTCGAACGCAAGATCTTCGCTTCCCGGGTACTGAACATCCCTGCCTGGAATCGCATTGACCGGCGACGACCAGACCCGCCGGCTCGAATAGAAATACCATCGACTGTGGGAGCGCAGCACGTGCGATCAAGGGTCGCTACGACTACCTGGAATTTTTCTCTGCCGCTTCACGACCCCCTTGTCACACGAATCAAATAAACCCTGACAGGATCAGATTCCCGACTACTATTGTTTCCATGCAGGGCACAAGATGCAGAGATGCGGCGCCTTCTTCAGTGAAACGAATTCCCCGTTGTCGTGCGATTCTCATTGTCGGCGTTCTCATCGGGACCATTCATCCTTGCCATGCGGGAGCTTCCGAAGCGATCAAGGATGGCCCGAACGCATTCTGGCCACAGTGGCGGGGGCCGAAAAGCACAGGCGTGGCCCCTCTCGCCGATCCCCCGGTGGAATGGAGCGAAAACAAGAACCTCCGGTGGAAACGCCGGCTTCCGGGTAAAGGGCACTCGACGCCGATTGTCTGGGGAGACCGGGTCTTCGCAACCACCGCTGCGCCGATCGGCGATGCCCGCGAGCCGGTGCACAGCGACGCAGACGGAGCGCATGACGTAGTCCCCATCACGCATCAGCATGAATTCATCGTTCTCGCCATGAATAGAATTGACGGAACGATCGTATGGCAAAAAACCGTGCATCGAAAATTTCCCCATGAGGGAGTGCATTACACCTCGAGCCTGGCATCCCCTTCCGCGGTGACCGACGGCGAGTTTGTCTTCGCATTTTTTGGTTCCGGGGGCCTCTATTGCCTCGATTGGAACGGTGCGTCGAAGTGGCAGGTTGATCTTGGCGAAATGTACACCCTTCATGCGCATGGTGAAGGCAGTTCCCCCGTGCTTCATGGCGATTCCATCCTGGTTCTGTGGGACCACGAAGGCCCTTCGTTCCTGGCTTCGTTCGACAAGAAAACAGGCGCAGAACGTTGGAGAGTCGCTCGTGAGGAACTCTCGTCCTGGTCCACGCCGATCGTGGTGGAACGGGAGGGGGGTCCGCAGGTCATCGTCAGCGGCTCAAAACGCGTCACGGCCTACGATCTCGCGACGGGAAAGACTCTCTGGCAGCGTTCGGGATTGTCGGTGGAAAACGTGGTCGCGACCCCGGTGGCGGGACACGGAATGGTCTACGCGGGCAGCACGTACGATCGAAACATCGTGATGGCGATTCGGCTCGAACGTCCTGGAAATGAAAACTCCGGGGAGCAGCCGGTCGCCTGGACCCGTACGCGGGGTGCGCCGTACGTTCCGTCATTCCTGCTTTATGGAGACGCGCTCTATTTCCACCACCATTTTCAAGGCATCCTCACGCGGGTCAACGCAGTGACGGGAGAGGATCAACCGGGTCCGATCCGACTCGAAGGTTTGAACACAGTGTTTGGCTCACCGATCGGGGCGGCAGGCCGGGTCTACGCAACCGACGTGAACGGCGTGACGATCGTGTTTCGTGACCACAACAACCCCGAAATTCTGGCGTTGAACAAGCTCGAAGACCGATTCAGCGCATCGCCGGCCGCCGCGGGTGGCGAATTGTATCTTCGGGGCGAGAAATACCTGTATTGTATTGCGGAAGATGCGCAAGAGCAGACGCCTTCCAAGCGCCCTCGAGACCCGAAGGACTCGCCATAGCCGCCCTACTACTCTCGCACATATCTACGCGGCCGCATTTACAGACTCCGGGTCGGCCTTGGAAGGCCAACCTACATTTGTTGAATCTCCGCTCACGGAATGTCCGTCGCCGATCAGAAGAGTCTTGGCCACTTCCTCTGCAGTTGCTACTGCTCACTTGGTCTCTATTTTCAAAACTCCTGCAGGCGGCCAATAACGAGTCAACTTGAACCATGAATACGAAGGCACAGCGACCATGAAAGCAATGACATTGAGCGGCGTGGAAATCGAGGTAAACCAGGACGCTTTGGATGGTTTGAAAAACCGGTTGTCCGGTCCGATCATCCAGGCCGATGATCCGGGCTATGAGGATTCTCGAACCGTATGGAATGCGATGATCAGCAGAAAGCCTGCGTTTGTCGTGCAGTGTCTCGGCACGGCCGACGTGATTGCTTGCGTTGAATTCGCGCGCGCAAACAAGCTCCTGCTATGCATCAAGGGCGGGGGACACAACATTGCGGGACTGGGCACCGCCGACGGGGCCATGATGCTTGACCTCTCGCTGATGCGCGGGGTGTGGGTGGACACACTGAACAAGGTCGGCCATGCACAGGCGGGTTGCCGCCTCGGCGACGTGGACCGCGAGACGCAGGTGCATGGATTGGCCGCCGTGCTGGGATTTGTGTCGTTGACCGGCATCGTCGGCCTGACACTGGGAGGCGGTTTCGGATATCTCACGCGGCGATGGGGATGGACGTCTGACAACGTGCTGGGGATGGACGTAGTCACCGCCGAGGGAGAATTGGTGCGCGCCAGCGAGGAGGAGAATGCAGATCTATTCTGGGGACTTCGGGGCGGAGGAGGAAATTTCGGCGTGGTGACCGGAATCGATTACCGGCTGTTCCCGGTGGGACCCGAAGTGGTCGGGGGACCCGTGGCGTGGCCTGCCGACCAGGCGCCCGGGGTTCTGGAATTATACCGTGACCTGACGGAAAACGCGCCGCCCGAACTTACCCTGGTGACCTTCATACGCCTTGCGCCTCCCGCGCCATGGCTCCCCGTAGAGTATCATGGCAAGCCCATCGTAGCCATCCTGGCTTGCTACAGCGGAGATCCGGATGAAGGCGAACGAGTGGTGGCGCCGATCAAGTCCTTCGGCAGCCCCATCGGCGACGTCATGACGCGCAGGCCATACACACAGCTGCAGTCATTGCTCGACGCGACCCAGCCCAAGGGCCGCCGGTATTACTGGAAGAGTGAATATCTGCCGGATGTGAAACCAGCCCTGTGCGAATTGGTCATGAAGCATGCCGGGAAAATTCCATCCCCTCACGCTGCCGTGATTCTGTTTCATCTGGCCGGGGCTCTCAACGAGTTTCCGGACGATCACTCTCCGGTCGGAAATCGCGACGCGGGCTATGTGCTGAACATCGCGGGCTCGTGGGAAGAGGAAGCCGCCGATCAGCAAAACATCGAATGGGCCCGTCAGGCCTGGAACGAGATGAAGCAATTCTCCACCGGGGGCACCTACATCAACTTTCTCACCGAAGACGAAGGGTCCCAGCGAGTCGAGGCGGCGCTCGGCGGGGGGATTCGACGACTCTCCGAGGTGAAAACGCGATGGGATCCGGAAAATATTTTCCGCACGAACCGCAACATCTTGCCCGAATAAAAGTGTTGGTTTCCGTTCTTTCTCGTTTTGCCGAAGGCGCCGGAACAAGAGTCCCATGCCCAGCATTCCAATCGCTCCGGCATTTTTCAATGAACTTCAACTTCGGATCAAGACCGCCTTACGTAAGCCTTACGTAAGGCCACGTATTTCTTCTGAGGTTAACCCCAGATCCACTGCTTCGAGGCTATCCGACAACTGGTCCGGGGTCCGGGGCCCGATAATTGCCGACGAGGGAAAAGGCTGGCAAAGAAGATAGGCGAGCGCGACACGATTTGCGCTTGTGTCCCGCCGGACCGCCAACTCTTTCGCGCGGGCCAGCCGGCGAAAATTCTCTTCGTTGCCATAGTGCTTTCGGTGGGCGGCAAGCAGGTGATCCGTTGAATCCGGATCCGCCAGCAATAGGTCGCCTTTCCCGGCGAAGAATCCGTTCGCCTGGGGCGCATAGGCGACCTGGGGAAAGCTAGAGTTTACGTGAAAGGCATGGGTTGAATCGTCCATGAACAGCATCGTCTCGTCCCCGACCACCTTCCCATGGGTGCGCGCCAGGCTCCAACCGATCTGGCTGGCGCGAATTTGCGGCAGATCCGAGGTCTGTGCGCACGCGATCGCTTCCCGTATCCGCGGAACCGTCCAATTTGAAACCGCCAGGGAGTGAATGACCCGTGCATCAACGTAGGGTTGGAACACTCCCAGAATATCGGAAACCGGGATCTCAGGATTATCACGATGCAACCAATAAATATCGACGTAATCGCTCTTCAACCGTGAAAGGCTTTCGTTCAATTCGCGCGCGACGAAATCGGGATGAAAGAGAGGCGCGCGCCCTGTATCTTTTTGCAAGGTGGAACCCTTGGTCCCGATGATCACTTCGCCCCGATTGCCATTCGCAGCCACCCATTCGCCGATCGTCCTTTCACTGGCCCCTTCTCCGTTCGCGAGAGACGATCCGTAGATGTGCGCGGAATCCAGGAAATTCCCGCCCCTCTCCGAGAACCGATCCATCACTTGAAATGCCGTTTCCTTCAGCATCGTAGATCCGAAGGACGCGGTACCCAGACAAAGAACGCTGGGTTTCAATTGCATGCAGGGAATCTCGAACTTCTTCATCTCGTTTGGACGGAAGGAACATCGCGACCCGGCGCGAGCGAGAGTGCTTTAGGGGAATCGCGAGGCGGAATAAAGCTAAAAGCTATTTCGGGCATCGACCCGGGAGGGAGATCTGCTGCGTTCCGGTCCGGCTACGCCTTCAACGCACATTGTTCTGGTCCGGAAACGCGATGCGGGGTACCTTGGTATGTTCTATGTCGCGTTATCCTGCGGCAAACGAAAGGAGAATCCAATGGCTGATACAATTCTGCCCAAAGCAAAAAAGTCCGTCGCGCTCTCGGGCGTTGCGGCCGGCAATACCGCAATCTGCACCGTGGGCCGAACCGGAAACGACCTTCACTACCGGGGATATGACATCCTCGATTTCGCGGAGGGAACGGATTTCGAGGAGGTTGCCTATCTGCTCGTCCACGGAACCCTTCCCAACCAGGCCGAGCTGGACGCCTACCGGGCAAAGCTCATTTCCATGCGAACCCTTCCGGAACCCGTCCTGAAAGCGCTGGAAGCCATTCCCGCCTCGGCCCATCCCATGGATGTCATGCGATGTGGTTGTTCGGTGCTGGGCACCTGCCTGCCGGAAAGTGAAGAGCATCCCGAGGACGAGGCTCGCGAGATTATTGACCGGCTACTGGCCAGCTTCGGCTCCATGCTCCTGTACTGGTACCATTTCTCGCAAAGCGGCAAGCGCATAGAGCTGGAGTCGGACGAGGAATCCGTCGGAGGACATTTTCTCCACCTTCTTCACGGCGAGCGTCCCCGCCAATCCTGGGTGAGGGCAATGCACATTTCCCTGAACTTGTACGCGGAACACGAATTCAACGCGTCTACGTTCACTGCCAGGGTGGTGGCCGGCACGAATTCGGATATGTACTCGGCGATCACCGGGGCGATCGGCGCCCTGCGGGGCCCCAAGCACGGAGGCGCCAACGAAGTCGCGTTCAGAATCCTGAGCCGATACGGAAACCCTGGTCAAGCCGAGGAGGACATCAGGGAACGCCTCGCAAAGAAGGAAATCATCATCGGCTTCGGCCATCCGGTCTACACCGTCAGCGATCCCCGCAACGTCATTATCAAAAAAGTAGCGAAAGACTTGTCGGAGGAGAACGGAGACACCGGGCTATACGAGATCGCGGCCCGGCTGGAGCAGGTCATGTGGGATCAGAAAAAAATGTTCCCGAATCTGGATTGGTTCTCGGCCGTCTCCTACCATCAGATGGATGTGCCGACCGACATGTTCACACCCCTCTTCGTCGTTTCGCGAGTCACCGGCTGGGGAGCCCACGTCATCGAACAGCGAATAGACGGAAAAATCATCCGCCCCAGTGCACACTACAACGGTCCGGAGAATCGTGATTGGATCGCGATCGAAAACCGTTGATTGCACCAAAGTAGCCATCCACCTCCGGGGGATGCTGCGGCTGAATGGGTGAAGAAAGGAAAACGAACAGAACCTCGTTCCTGAGCGCGCAGCGCTCTCCGTTTTCAATTCTTCATCGTTGGCAGCCCCCCGTCCCCCGGAGGTGGACGGCTACTTTACCGAAACCAATCGTAATTCAGCCCCGCGGAACGATCCTTCAACGGCAAGTCCACACGCACACCACCCTGCGCGGAAGACTGCTTCATCGCGAGTTCAACCTCCAGGGCGAGGTGCACTCTGCGTCCGGATATTTTCGGGTCGTCCAGCTTTCCCTCAATGCAGTCCATGACATCGGCCAGCAGGTAGACCCCCGTCCATGGATAGAAAAACTTGGGTTTGGGTTCGGGCATCTGTACGCGTCGAGTTCCGTCTGGAGTTTCTACGTCCTTCCAGAGGTTCCAACCATCCGCAATGGTAAAGACCAGTTCGCCTTCTGTGCCGGTCAAGCGGACCGCCGGCGCGCGGCGGCGGAAGTGGACCATGAGCCCCTCCTCTGTAACCATCAATCCCTGCCCCGCAAACTCATCGGTGCCCGATTCGCGCATCGGCGGATCGTTCGCCGCAATAACCCACGAAGGCGTCGCATCCAGGAAATAGGACCATTCCTGCTGCTGGGAATGCGGAGCTTCCGCTTCAATAGACACCAGCTCGCCGATGACCCCGTCCGTTACGAGTTCTTTCGCTCTGCCAAAGGAGGGATGGGAGGTCGTGATCGCTCCTACCGCGAGCGGCACCCCGGCATCGGAACAGGTTTTCACGACCCGGTCGGCTTCTTCCAATGTGTGAGTCATCGGCTTTTCCGTGAAGATCCCCTTGGCTCCGCATTCCACCGCGAGGCAGATAAGATCCGCCCTCCCCTTGCAGTTGGAGGCAATCGATACGATGTCCGGTCTCTCCTTCCGCAACATCTCCTCGGCGTCGGTATACGTGTTTCCAATCCCGTGCCGCTGGTTGTAGACTTCAATGCGCTTGGGATCGCGCTCCGCCACGGCAACCAGATCGATCTCCGGGCGGTCGATCAACGCCTCGACAAAGCCGGCGGGAAGGCCCTCCTCACCGGCATGCTCGTGGTGATACCATTTCCGGTGAACATCCAACGGCGGAGTAGGCCGATCGATGTCATCAACGTGGAAACGGTCCATGATTCGAGGAGCCAGGTCATACAGCATCCCCATCCACCCCAACCCGATCAGTGCGCCCTTGTATTGTGCCATGGTTCTCCCTGTTGAATCCTGGTTACCAAGCGAACTCCTGCCATTGCAAGCCACTCCCTGGAGCACGGGCATCCTGCCCGCGGACCGCGGAGCCAACCGCACGGATTCGAGAGTGTATAGAACCCGCCAATTCTGTACAACTCGCCGGTTCAGCGATATACAAGAATGGAAATCGAAAGTTGATCGGCCGGCCCGGTCACGGCAGTCACTTCGGCACAGACCGGTGCGCGCCCTGGACGGTGCGGGAGGGACCACGGATAATCTGGAAACTTTACGAATCCGAGCAGAAAAACGAAATTGCAGATCGGCGAGGTCCGGGACGTGGCAACCGTGAAAAGTAAACGACAAACCGTCTTAATCACCGGTGTTACCCGTGGAATCGGAGCATCTCTCGCGGAGAGATTGATTGGATTGGACCACACCGTCTACGGCTGCGGCCGGTCCGCTTCCGGAATTCAAGAATTGCGGAAGAAGCATGGGGGTTCGCACCGGTTTCAGGCCCTGGACGTCGCCGAGGGATCAGACGTGCAGGAATGGGCTGATCACTTGCTGCGGGAAGTAGAACCGCCCGGTCTCGTAATCAATAATGCCGGCGTCATGAATCAACCCGCGCCTGTGTGGGAAGTTCCGGAGGAAGAGTTTGTCGATCTCCTGCGGATCAATGTCGTCGGCATGGCGAACATCGTGCGAGCCTTTCTGCCGGCCATGATAGAGCGTGGCAGCGGCATCATTGTGAACATGAGTTCCGGATGGGGCCGTTCGACGGCGCCCGAAGTCGGCCCCTACTGCGCCAGCAAGTGGGCGGTTGAAGGCATGACGCAATCGCTCTCGCAAGAGCTGCCGGACGGGCTGGCGGCGGTGGCCGTGAATCCCGGAATCATCGACACCGAAATGCTGAGACGCTGCTGGGGGGATGGAGCGGCATCATTCCCCTCCCCCGACGAGTGGGCGGAAGGAGCTGCAGAATTCCTCCTCTCACTTTCGATCTCCCACAATGGAGCATCGCTCTCAGTTCCATAGTCCGTAATCCGGGGAGGGAGCAAACAAGTTCGATTTACCTGTTTTCCTCCTCGCCATTTCCATTCCAGGCTGGAAGGATCCGCCGCATGAAAAAATTAGCCATCATCTGGAAGCAGGGAAATGCATCGGCCGGGCTGGAAGTAACGAACGGGGGGCTGGATTCCATATCCATCGCCAAAGGGAAAGGAACCGTGTCCGGCCCCGACGTTCAGTTCGATCCCGGCGAGGAGTGCCGCCTGCACGTCACCCTGGAGAACGTCCGGGAAGATCCAGGCTCCGGCGCAACCCTGGTCACGGTACGAAACCCTGTCACTTCATTCAGCTTCTTTTCGCGCGACGTGGGAAGCAGCCATCCGATTTTTCTTCCGGCAGTTGGCGTGGTGGTCACGGAAATCGAAGATGAACGAGGCTACGATGAGATAGCCCGGGCCATTACCGGGATCGGCGTTCCAACCGCGCGCAGGCGAATGGAAACCGAGCCGGAAGAGAATTTCGAAAATGCATCGGCAAGCACCCGCCCCACCACCTGCCCGACCTGGCTCGGATTGGGTCGCGATATTCGACTCTTTGAATTCGACTTCCCCAAGGCATACCGCGGCGTAATTCGCCCGCGGCTGCACAATACGAAAGTGCCGATGCCGGATTGGGAGAACAACCCGGTGGAATATTCTTTCGCATTGGGTCGGGGAATTACGGTTACCCACAACAACACGCGATGGCTTGAAGACCGGGTACTTCCCATATTGCACGGAACCGTGCCGGACGAGGAAATTCAGTACGAACTCACGGCATTTGTTGCACTTGAAAAAAGTCCGCTCACCGCATCAAACGTCGCGGGCACCCACTGCCTCGTTTCCTATGCCAACGGAATCGGCGCGACCCTGACCGACGCCCATAAGGAGCAACTTGAAGTTCTGAATGAACAGGAACTGAATCGTGACGAAGAGCCGGTTCTCTTTATCAAGGCCGATGCGGTCAACTCCGGTTCGACGCCGCGCTACGCCTGGATACAATCTCCCGTGCCCGTCCACGTCGTCGACGGATGGAGCGGACCCAAGTGGGCGTTCGATCGTGATACCGGCTTCTGCATGCTGGAGAACGGCAACGTATTCTGCGTGATGCGGGTAAACGGTCAACCGGTCCCGCAACCGGAGATGGGCGTGCTTCTGGATCCGGGCGAAACAGCGTCGTTCGAAATGCTTCTCCCTCATCGCCCCATTACCCGGGCGCGCGCCCGGGATCTCGCCGGGCGACCGTTCGAATCATGCATCGGTGAATGCCGCGAGTACTGGTACAACAAACTTTCCGAAGGCGCGATGCTCCATTTGCCGGAGCCGCGCATCGACGAGATGGTACGGGCGGGGATTCTGCACCTCGATATGGTCGCCTATGGCAGTGAACCGGATGGGCCCGTCAACGCATGCACCGGAATGTACACCGCGATCGGAACTGAAAGCGCGCCCATCATACAATTCCTGGACTCGATGGGACGCCACGACCTGGCCCGGCGCGCACTGATGTTCTTTCTGGAGATTCAACGCGACGACGGATCCATGATCGCCTTTGGTGACTACCTGGTGGAGACCGGGGCCGTACTCTGGAACCTGGGCGAACATTACCGCTACACCCGGGATGACGACTGGGTCCTGCAGATCGCGCCCAAAGTCCTGAAAGCCTGCGACCATCTCACCACCTGGCGTAAACGGAGCATCGATGAATCATTGCGCGGCAAAGGCTACGGCATGATTGACGGGCAGGTGTGCGATTATCCCGACCCCTACCGCCACTTCTTCCTGAATGGATATGCGTGCATGGGAATTCAGCGCGTGTCCGAAATGCTGTCAACGATCGACCCCGCTCGATCGAAAGAACTCGCCGCCGTGGCGGACGCCTGGAGGAAAGACATTCGGGAGTCGTTCTACGAGTCCATGGCAAGATCCCCGGTAGTTCCACTGCGAAACGGGACCTGGTGCCCGACCGCGCCGCCCTGGGCCGAAGGAACCGGCCCGGTATCGACGTTCGCGGACAACGTGGACTGGTACAGCGAGGAAAGATACAACTACTACAATCGAACCGGCGCGCAGTTCTGGGTCCGGGATTCCATGCTGGGACCTCATTACCTCGTTTTTCAGGAGATCCTGGAACCCGGGGAACCCGCCGCCGAATACATGCAGGAATACAACACGGACATGTTCATGAAGCGGAACGTGGCCTCTGCACAGCCATACTACAGCCGGCACACCTGGATTCACCTGGTGCAGGGAGAGGTCAACTCGTTCCTGAAAGCATACTACAATTGCATGGCGGCCCAGGCGGATCGTGAGACATACACATTTCCGGAAGGCATTCAACGGTCGGTCCTCGCCATCGAGAAGGAAAGCCCTCACAAAACACATGAGGAAGGCTGGTTCCTGCTCGAAACTCGCTGGATGCTCTATATGGAAAGAGGGCGGACCCTGAAGTTCCTGCCCGGCATCCCGCGAGCCTGGCTGGAACACGGGCAGTCCATCGAACTGGAGCAGGTCGCAACCTACTTCGGAAAAGCATCCTTATCCGTGGAGTCCGTTTTGAATGACGGGGTAATCCGGGCCACGGTGGAGTGCGCCACGGACCGCCGGCCGGATCGCGTCGAAGTCCGGCTGCCTCATCCCGACGGAAGAACCGCATTGAATGTTGAGGGTGGAACGTACGACGCGAGCGGGGAGTATGTTGTCGTTGATCCGTTTAAGGGTCGTGCAGAGATCGTGGTTCGGTTCTGAAACTATTGTCACACAAATCCCATGCCCGGGCGGCGGACGTTTTTTGCGTGGATTCTTAATTCCATTATTCATTCTGGCGGTGGCTTCGGCGCTGGTGGCGCCGTTCTGGTCGCTGCTTCCCGCATACGTCGAAAAGAGCCTAGGGCAACCGCCTACCCTCACCGGCGTGCTTTTCGGCACTTGCATCATTTCATCCGGCATACTCTTTCTCCCGGGTGGAGCAGTGGCGGACAGGATCGGCTCGCGGCGAACCCTGCTTCTCGGTTTTGCCGGACTGGGGCTCTCCGGATTGTTCTTTATGGTTTCGAGCAGGCCGTCGCTGTTCATGCTGTCGGTTGCGGTGGGCGCAGGAAGCGCGTTTCACGTCACTGGATCCATGAGTTACCTGATGCGAGCTGTTTCCACGGCGCGACTGGGCGTCGGAACCGGCGTATTCTTTGTGTCGATGACGCTGGGAATGAGCGCAGGCAGTTTCATTTTCGGGCTCGTGGCCGACCGATGGGGATACGGGCCGATGGGATGGATCGTGGTGGTCGGAATGCTTGCCATTGTCTTGTTCGGCTGGTTCGCCCTGCCGGAAGTCGGATCGACGGCACATGAAAAACTCTCCGTCTCGGAACTCATGCGCGGATACCGTTCGATTCTCGGAAATACCCAGGTCCGCTGGCTTCTCGCGGTGCGATTCCTTCCCACCTCGATGTGGGGCGCCGCCTCCGTCGCATTTCCTTACCTGCTGTTCATCGCGACCGGCAGGAATCAGACGCCCGGCTTCTACGCCGCAACAAGTCTTGTGGGCGCAGCTGTCGCCCAATTCGTCACCGGAAAATTCTGCGATCGATTCGGGATTCCGCGTACCGTGCGCGTCGTCTCGGTGCTGATCCCGATCACGACGCTGCTGACGGGGATCTTCTCCGGCTCGTTTGTCGGCTTCTGGATCTGCGGAATCCTGTACACCGGCGCAGCGTGGGCTCTCTCGACCACGATGCCTCCTCTCATGAATTCCGTGGTCGGGCGGACCGAAAGCGGACGCATTGTCGGGGCCACGCACGTGGCGTGGGCAGCCGGCATGGCCTTCGGCCAGATTAGCGCCGGATGGCTGGTCACCATCGATCCGGCCGCATGCTACTACGTTGGAACGGTGCTGTGTTCGCTGAGCGTGTACTGCGCGTGGCGAGTCACTTCGAAATAGCGGGAACGGTCATAACTTCCCGAGCTTACGCCACATTTCGTGGGTCGATTTCTGGTGGTTTTTCTTCGCTTCCACATCCACGACGGAACTCGCCCCGAAAAATACGATCCCCAGCGCGCGCCGCAGCCGGTCGGATCGATTGCCGCTGGTGCGATGGATGGTCAGGCAGTGATGCACAATCAAATCACCGGGGTCCACCACAACCGCCCTCTCATTCGCTATGTCTTCCGGACTCAGGTCCGCAATGCCGAGAGAAAATCCGAACGACGAACTGGGCTCATGGGGTCGCAGACCCTTCCGATTCGATCCGGAAACATAATGAACGCATCCGTTCTCCTCATCTGCCCGGTCTAGCGCAATCCAGAAAGTGATCGCATTGCACGGCTCGAGACAAAAGTAGAACCCGTCCTGGTGAGAGGGCGTGCCGACTCCGATTCGCGGCGCTTTGCCAAACATCTGGAATCCGTTGAGTGCCGCATTGTCGCCAAGAAGATCCTTCGCGAACGAGACAATCGTATCGTCATTCGCGAGGTCTCGAAAGTAGGAGTCGTGCTCGTGCAGGCGCTCCAGGCGCATGAGCGTCCGAGGATCGTCGCGATCCTCGAACATCGCAAGATTGTCGGGCAGCGATGGGAGGGTGTCCCGTATATACCGGTCTAGGTTCGCGACGACTTGGTGCACACGATCGGGAGAGAAAAACCCGCGGATTACGCAATAACCGCTCTCCTCAAAATCCTTTGCCGCGCTATCGAAAATTGTGGGTTACCTTTTGTGATCGTTTCAAGGAGGCATAATCACGCCGATGGTCAAGAGCAGATTGGCATATACCCGTTGATCGGCCGACTGGATGGTGAGACATACGTCCTCTTCCTTCGCTTTTTCATAAAACGCGAATCGCTCGACCTCCTCGAGATCCGACGGCTGCCGAGAGCGGTCCAGGAGTTTCCGGTACTCGCTCCAAACCGGCGGGTCTTCCGATAAAGCATATCGCCCCTCGCGAGAGTACTCCATAACCACGGCCGCTTCGACTGGCATCAGGGTGAGCAGCGATTCGAGAATCTGCGTGCAACTCACCACCCCCGGAGACAGGTTCAACGAAACAAGTACCGCGTTCGGGCCTAGCGCTGTCGAGGCAGGGTAGTTTCCGTCTGCGATCAGGACTTTTGACCCGTGCCCTGCCGTTCCGAGAGCCTCCAGGATCTCCGGGTGTATTAAATTTCCTCTAAGCATCTTCTACTTCATTGTGCTGAAGGTTGGTCAGGCAAAAAGTAACTCACACACTGCTCAATGGTAAAGCATGCGTTCAAGCAACCTGGGTCACCAGGACAAATCCCGGAACGATTTTTCGATATTCGGGGCATACGAGCATTTTTTTCCGCGGG
>Ga0315336_1002816_pt1 | contig 25141 bp, 26 predicted proteins | sample ASW5metaG_FD_204512 | JGI IMG/M metagenome (GOLD analysis project Ga0315336, IMG submission 204512) | Ammonia-oxidizing marine archaeal communities from Monterey Bay, California, United States - ASW #5 | ecosystem: Environmental > Aquatic > Marine > Intertidal zone | place: USA: California... | reverse complement strand
CGCATTGTCGGCTATTGGTCCATAGGCGTCCACCGACATAGTGATGCCGATGGTGGCCAACATCCCGATGGCCGCAACCGAGATCCCGTATAAGCCTGCTAAGTTATTCGAGACTAGCGTAACTAAGGCAAGCACGATAAGGGGAGGGCAAACGCTCTCCAGGCCCACCGAAAACCCGGCAATGACATTGGTCGCTACTCCGGTCTCGGAGGCATCGACGATGCGCCCGACTGGCTTGGTTCCCGTCCCGGTGTAAAATTCGGTAAGCAGGCCGATGGCGATCCCGCCCGCTGCCCCAAGAAGGATAGCACCGAATACGCCCGATTTTATGCCAATAGCATCCGTAACGAAATAGGAAAAGATGATAAACACACCCGCTGCTATGAAGGTCGATATTCGGAGAGCCGCAGCCGGTTTTGAGGATGCAAGGATTTTCATCGATCCAATTCCAATTACCGATGAAACGAGACCAAACATTGGCAGAATCATGGCAAGCGCCATCGCCCCTTTATTGGTAGTGCCAAGAAAAACGCCCGCCGTTGACCCGATGAAGATCGTCGATATTACTGCTCCGACGTAGGACTCGAATAAATCGGCACCCATGCCAGCCACGTCACCTACGTTATCGCCCACGTTGTCAGCAATGACGGCAGGATTTCGCGGGTCGTCCTCGGGAATGTTCTCCTCGACCTTGCCCACAAGATCAGCACCCACATCAGCCGTCTTGGTAAAAATGCCACCACCAACACGGGCAAACAACGCAATTGAGCTAGCCCCCATCGAAAACCCAGTGATGGTGGTGACATGGCTACTCACGTTGAGAATATCTAAATACCAAAACAAGAAACCGACTCCCAGAAGCCCTAGGCTCGCGACAGACAATCCCATCACGGTACCACCGTAAAATGCCATCGAGAGGGCCCCCGGCTGACCTTTATCAGTTGCGGCGGCCGCCGTGGCTAAATTTGCCTTGGTTGCAGCCTTCATTCCGAAGAAGCCCGCCAGAACAGAACACAGGGCACCGATGATAAACGCAAGGCCCGTACTGAGATTCAAAAACGCCCAGAGAAGAACAAACACTACAGTGACAAAAATGGCGAGAATTTTATATTCCCGCCGCAGAAAAACCATAGCGCCTTCGCTGATCTGGCCCGCGATTTTTCGCATCAAATCGTTGCCATCGGGCTGAACCGAAATCCACCGGTAAATCAAGCCGGCCAATGCCAATCCTGCGATTCCAAAAACACCTGCCCAATTCGAAAAAGCGATCATCGTTTTCTACTACCTCCCCTCCAACTCCGTCATCTGGCTAAATTGCCGAACCGGGCAGGCACCGCCTGCTCATACCTGAAGAGGTGCGCAACCCAACGAGCGGATTTTGTTATTTGTTTTGGAATACCCATTCCATCGCACGATCGGCTGCAGACTGGGCTCCTTCGCGGGCTGACTCCATTTCATGCTCCGAAAATGGTGAAAGAACCCAATCGGCGCCATCTATACCCCTGGGCCTTACACCTAAGCCTATCCGGAGACGGTCGAATTTTCCCGTAGCAAGGGCATCGATAATACTCCCAATCCCGTTATGCCCGGCGTCTCCTCCCGTCGATTTAAATTTCACCCGGCCCAGAGCAATGTCCATATCATCATGAAGTACAAGCAAATTCTCGGGCCCGACCCCCTCGGCGTTGAGCAAAGACTTAACCGCCCTGCCAGACTCGTTCATGTAGGTCTTAGGCTTCGCTAGGACAACTTTGCTACCGCGAACCGACCCATACCCCACCAGCGATCGGGCGGCTATTTTCTTGATGGGAATCCGGAACATCTCGGAGAGTATATCCGTCGCCCAAAACCCAAGATTGTGCCGTGTGAATGCATATTTGGCCCCCGGATTTCCAAGGCCAACGATAACGTTTATAAGTCCCCTCGGATCACCGAATCAGACATTCAGCCTTACCGTTCCTCTGATTTCGCAGCATCGCCGGAGGATGCTTCGGCGTCGCTTCCCTCGGTTGCCGTCACAGCCCCCTCTTCTCCTTCAAGCAGACCTTCTTCGCCTACGACCTCCTCCGGAACCTCTTCTTCTTCCTCGACCGGAACGATGACGGTAACGATCGGATCATCCGGGGACGTGATCAAAGTGACTCCCCCCGGAATTGTAATTTCCCGAACATGAACGACATCACCTATATCCACATCGGAAATGTCCACCCGAATTTCCCCCGGAATGGCGTTTGGCAAACATTCCACGTCCAACTCCCGAAGGAGCACCGAAAGCACACCGCCTTGTTTTAGGCCGACGCTTTCCCCATCGAACCTGATCGGAATACTGACACGAATATTTCGATCCATGTGGATTTCGAGAAAGTCCGCATGGATGATCTCATCACTTATGGCGTTGCGCTGCAGGTCCTTGACCAAGACCGGCCGGTCCGATTTTTTCTCACCCGCGACTTCAAGCTGAATGATGGCGTTCGCACCAGCCCCAGTGGTAAATATTTTCTCCAAATCCGCGGGATTGATGGTCACCGGAGTGGGGGACTTAATTCCGTAAACCACCCCTGGCACCAATCCCTCTCGGCGGAGACGCCGCGCTTCAGATTTGCCCACCTTGCTCCGGGGCTCCACTGCGAGAAACATATTATCCATTTTCATTTCTCCATCCAAGCAGTCCGGAATTTATGGCCGCATTACTCGAACAAACTACTTACCGATTCGTCCTCATGAATGCGGCGGATAGCCTCGGCCAGAATTTGACTGACCGAGAGTATTTTAATTTTCTTGCATGTGGCACCCTGCCCGGTCAACGGAATTGAATCACTGGCCACTAACTCCTCGATTGGAGAATTTTGAATTCGGTCTATGGCAGGCCCTGAGAGAACGGGGTGGGTACAGGTGGCATACACTTTTCTGGCACCAGCATCCACAAGGGCCTGGGCACCCTGAGTCAACGTGCCCGCAGTATCCACGATATCGTCCACGATTAGGACGTCGCGGTTTTCTACGTCTCCTATGATCCGAAGAACTTCGGATACGTTGGCCCGCTCCCGCCGTTTATCAATGATTCCAAGCCCCGCGTCGAGCCGCTTGGCATATGCACGCGCCCGCTCAACCCCCCCGGCATCGGGAGAGATAACGGTCAAGTCCTTCATCCCATCAAGGTTCCGAAAATATTCTGTGACCATCGGACCGGCGAATAGATGGTCAACCGGGATATCGAAAAAACCCTGAATTTGTCCTGCGTGGAGATCTAGCGCAATTACACGGTCGGCGCCAGCAGCCACCAAAAGATTGGCGATGAGTTTGGCCGTTATAGGAACTCGAGGCTGCACTTTTCTGTCCTGGCGCGCATAGGCAAAATACGGAATGACTGCTGTAATTCGCTCGGCCGAGGACCTACGGCACGCATCCATCATAATCAGCAATTCCATAAGATTCGAATTGCCGGGCTCGCACAGGCTCTGAACTGCAAAAACGTCAGCCCCTCTAATATTTTCATGGATTTGCACAAACGTTTCTTTATCGCTGAAATCAATTATCTCGATTTCACCCCGATCGATACCTAGGGTTTCGACAATCCTCAGGCCTAGATCCGGGATAGAGCGGCCCGAAAACACTTTTAGCTGATAGCCCTTCACCCCACCTCACCCCACAAAACCATCTGGTGCAAATACAAAAGAGGGCTTTTGTTACTCATTTCGGGATCTCCGGTCAAGTGGCTTCAAGATAATTTCGTCAAAAAGTATTGCCTCTGGCGAGCAAGTGAGCTTCCTTAATCGAAAACCTAAACATTATCAACAAATTACACAGGATCTGAATAAATCCCCTGTACTGGAAAAGGCGAATTTGAGCCGAACAATTCAAGATGCCTACATCATACCTATACTAGGAGGGCGCAATGAGCGCGGGCGCGGCACCTTGATGGACTCATGAAAATTCGTGGATGCCGCCGAGGCAGTCAATGGCTTCACCAAATGGACCAGCCAACGCGGGCGCTGGGAGAAAATCAAACCTGCCTGCCTGGCGTCCGATTGATTCCGAAAAAGACCCCACAGGGCTGGGCCGCTTCCACTCATCCGGGCCCACCGGGCACCGGAGGATAAAAGGGTTTCCCGGCACTCTTTCAAAAGAGGATACCTCTCGAAAACAACACTCTCCAGATCGTTTTCATACTTAGGGATTTTGATTTTTTTTGAGTGAGAGTTAATTGTAGACGCTCTCCCTGTACTTTTCAAATAAGTTCGCATCCATCTGTACACCCGCTCGGTAGGGAGGGAAAATGGGGGCTTGACCAACAAAACCCAGCCCGATCGAAGGGGTTCCCGCGAGGAGACCTGCTCACCCCGTCCCCGACACATGCCTGCCGGCCCAGACAGGAGAAAGGGCACATCCGAGCCAAGTGCGACCGCAATCCGATATAGCTGAGCTGGAGAAAGCGCCAGCCCCCAGAGGCGGTTGAGCCCCCAGAGGACCGCAGCCGCATTTCCACTCCCTCCCCCCAAGCCTGCACCGACAGGTATATGTTTCTCCAAATTTATGGATGCCCCCAGGGAGCAGTCTCCAGCTTCAGCCCGGAGTGCCGCAGCCGCCCGGTAGGCGAGATTCTCGTGTCCCGAGGGAACCTCCTTTCGGTCCGCCGAAACCCAAATTCCCCGTCTAGCCGTCTGGATTCGAATCCGGTCGTAGAGGGCAACTTGCTGCATCCAGGTTTCCACCTCGTGGAATTCATCCGGCCGGAGACCGAGTATTCGCAGGTCCAGATTGATCTTTGCCGGAGAGAGGAGGAACACTTCCTTCTTTAACTTTAGATCCCTCACCGACCCGCCCCCGGCAGAAGGGGGAACACCGCGGCCCCGGGCGGGATATCGAGCCAGAATAAATCGTCCGGAAACTTCCCCGACGCCTCACTGCCTTTTGGACCAATATCGAGCCGAAGCCGGCGGCCGCGAGGGACATCCTCCAGCTCCACCCAAAGCGGCCGATGCTCCGCCCCGAACCGAACGAAAGGCCCATAGCGAATCCATATGGCCGCCCCCTCTTCTCCGATTCGCACTCGGCGGGGCTCCCATCTTCTGGGGTCTAAATACGCCTCTTGACGCCGGTCCAGCCCCGCGCCCGCTGGCAGGTCGAAACGGACCAGGTTCACCTCCTGATCCCAGCCTACACGCGCCGCCACGGCTCCGTCATTCAACGCCGGCAGGTCCCCCCGAAGGATTCGAATCATCAGGGCTGGGGCTATGGGGATACCCAGCCATTTCGCCATGGTCTCGCTGTCAGCTCGACCCACAAAAAATCGACGATCGGGCACCGAGTAGGCCCTAAGCCTATTTTCAAACGCCACCACAACGAATACAGGCGATCCAAAGGGTGAGAGAAACTCAATTCGCAGGGCACTCGGCATCTTCCAGAGAAGCACCATCTTACCGGTAAATTCATCCCTGCCCTCTGCCCAAAAACCTTCCGAGTGCGAATCTGAATTCCCTTCCTGGAGTGATTCCAGCTCAACACGAACAATGGATCGGAACGAGATGGATAGACGTCTCGCCCGAAGGCGCGAAACCACTTCAGTGGCTTTAGGAAGCGGCGACTCCCGTATTTGTTCCCGATAAGAGCAACCCGCCAAAACGAGGAGGGCCGCGACCGCAGAATACACCCAAAAATGTTTCAATAAATCTACTTTTTCTTCGGGGGCACTTTAACACTCCCGCCGTATTTGAGAATCTTTTGATATACCTTCCTGCTCTTGGGATCAAATTTATAGGATTTTTTCCACTGGATGAGTGCCTTAGGGATATCCTCCAAAGCCAGGTAAATGTCGCCTAGGTGATCGAGGATAACAGCATCATTGGGTATTTTGTTCACAGCATGCAAAATTTTTTTCAGAGCCAACTCCAGCTTGCCTTGTCGGTAGTACACCCATCCTAGAGTATCGAGAAAGGCTGCGTTGTTGGGCTCGAGCGCTAGCGCCCCATTGACCAGTTTCTCGGCCTCGGCAATTTTCAAGTTGCGCTCTGAAAACATGAAGCTTAGCAAATTCATGGCATTGGCATGTTTAGGCTGAATGGAGAGAACGGACCGCACCATCTTTTCTACCTCATTCCATTGTTGAAGCTCATAGTAAGCAACGGCAAGATTGAAACGGTATTTCGCTTTCTTGGGATTCAAGCGAACCGCGGAACGGTAAAAGGGGACCGCGTCCTTGTAGCGTTTTTGCTGGGCCAAAAAGGCTCCACGAATAAACGGCAAGCGGTCACTTTTTGCGTGACTTTTGGCCGCCCTATCCAAAATTGAATCGACCTTCTTCCAGTTTTCCTTCTTGCCGTAGAGCCTCGCCAACTGAATATATGCTTCAAGTGCGTCGGGTTTGTATTCGAGAATTTTCTGGAGGTGCTGTTCCGCTTGGGTTAGCTGATTCAGCTCCTCGTAAATCGCGGCTACATACCTAAGAACCACATCGTCCTTCGGCTTCCGAGCAAGGACAAATTGGAATTCGCGAAGAGCTCGCTGGAAATTTCGCCGGTCAAAATGAAGGAAGCCAAGAGTCCGGTGAATAACGAGATTGTTCGGCTCTTCCGCGATTAGGCGCTCATACTCCTTGAGCGCGTCCTTGAGATTATCCTTTCGAATATACATCTGCCCCAGACGGCTTCGGGCAAATCGGTTTTTTGGATCAAAGCGCAATAAACGCTTATAAGTCCTTCCTGCCGCCGTGAACTTTTGCCTTCGCTCATATATCCGGGCAAGTAACAAAAGCGCCTGTCTATGCCGGGGACGCCTTCTCAATAGAATTTTGAGATCTTGCACAGCCGGATCATATCTCTTGATTTGTGCGTTGGACTGTGCACGGTAGAAGCGGCTGAGAATGTCTCGCGGATTAAGCTCAATGAGCCGGGTGAAAGTCCGTATCGAATTCTCGTACATTTTTAGCTCCAGATAGGCCGTTCCCAGCAAAAGCCGTGCTTCACGTGCATTTGGATTAATTTTTAAAAGTTCTTCATAGGCCACGACCGCTTGTTTGAGCTTCCCGCGGGCAGTGAATATCCCACCCATGAGAAAAAAGGCCTGTGAATCAGTGGGATCTATGGAAACTGCCTTGCGAACCAGCTTTTCTGCCCGACTTAGCTTCCCTTCCCGAATTAGGATAGATGCCAAATGGGTGAGCAAGTGTGGAGATTTGGGATCCTGCTCGAGAGCACGGGCGTATGTCTTGCCTGCAACCCTGAGATTCCCTTTCAACTCGCTCAGGTAACCCTCTATATAGTTTTGGTAGGATTCCGCCGTCCCCGAAGCAGACTCTGTTACACTCGCATTCAAGCCGATCTCATGGTGGGTTTCTGCACATCCCCACACCATCACCGCGAGGAAAAAAACCGGCACGATGCACGGAAAAACCTTTCTCATTCCTACTTCTCCCGCTCGTTAGGTTTCTCCTTGTCTTCCCAGAGAACTCGACTACTCAGCCGCTTAATAAGATGTTTGATGCTTTCCCGCAGTTTGGGGTCATCAAATGTGTCCAGCGACTCCAAAATGGCGATTTTATCGCCAGAAGAAACCATCGCCTCCGGAGGTAACATCCTGGAGGCGTATTGTGAGTGACCGCTTCGATCTATCCGAGTGCTGTCCGCCGCTCCCCCACCGGCCTGTAGCTGGATGGTTTTAATTTCATTCCCCTCCAAGACCTCCCTCAGTTTAGCCAGAATTTCCCCGCTCATCAGGTGAAGTTCCTGAATCCAAGCTGGGTCCGACACCTCGACTCGCAAAATGCCACGTTTAAAGGACACTGGGCGGGCCACTTCAGCCACCGCTTCACCTACAACATCCCCCCATATTTTAAAAATGGGATGGCTAGATAGATGATGGCCCCATTTTTCTGAACGGCGCAGTTGATTGAAAACTCTTCCTAAATTCTCGAGTCCCCGCTGTCTCGCGGCACACATATTCCTGCCTCCTCCACAGCTTCCACCAGCACTTGGGTCTCCGCTCAATCTTTCTCCAAGAGGGACGCAATGGCCTTCATCACCCTATCTACAATTCGAGTGCTCGAATCCTTAATATTTTCGACTGCACATTCTTGGCTCAAATCCAAGGGAGCGCCGAATATAACCTCTATATCGCCACCTCTTCGGGGAAAAAATTTCCCGATCGGGATAATCTGCTCAGTTCCCTTGATCGCAACGGGAATGACAACTGGCCTCGCAGTACGGATGATTTTCCCCACCATTCGGTTCCCACGTCCCAATTTTCCGTCCCGGCTCCGAGTCCCTTCAGGATAGAGAATGACCATATCATTCCGGGCAAATTCCTCAATGGCGCGGATGGCTGGAAAATCAGCCTTTCCGCGCTTAATTGGAAATGCGTACATTTTCTTAAGGTACCAGCCAATGAAAGGAATTCGTAAAAGCTCTTCTTTCGCACCCTGTCTCACCACTGCTTTTGGAAATTTAGTTAAAATCGCCACAGGAAGGAGAAACACATCGAGTGCGGAGATATGATTGGACAATAAAAGGACACCCCCATCCAGGGGAATATTCTCTCGTCCGATGAAGCGGACATTTCCGGCCCATCGAAAAAACCAGCTCATAGGGTAAAAGGTAAAAAAAATAATGACCCGCTCGATCCAGAGGCCTTTCCCCCTCATAATTTTGTGTCCTTTCCTTTTGGACTCCAGCCGGCAGCGACTTATGGCGGCGCCTGCCAGCAGGAAAAAATGACCCTCTGGCAGCCGCTGAGACATTATACATTCCCTTTCCTTTTTAAAATGTACTTCTTTTTCCTGGCCCATCTATTCCTGCCCCGGATCAGGGCCCTTGCCCTGGGCAGGAACGAGTGCCATAATTCGTCCTCCCGCCCCATTAAACCCTGTATGGCCTGCCCTTCCTTCTCCGGAGCTGCTTAGTGGCTTCCCTCAATCCTCGGATTTTCCGCGAATACGATATTCGCGGCGTCGTCGATAAGGATCTCACGCCGGGGGACGTACGAATTCTCGGACAGGCGCTGGGCACTCATTTGGACGGGAAGCACGCGGCGCAGGTTGCCCTCGGACGGGATAACCGCCTCTCATCTCCCGTTTACTACCAGGCCATGATCGAAGGATTGTGCACTGCCGGATGCAACGTTACTGGCATCGGGATGGCTCCCACTCCCTGCCTCTCCTTCGCAACTCACCACCTCGATGCCCCGGGCGGGATACAGATTACCGGCAGCCACAATCCCCCCGAGTTTAATGGGTTTAAAATCACTCGGGGAAAAGAATCCATTCACGGAGCCGAAATCCAGAAAATCCACCAAATCATCGACAAAGGCGACTTTCATACGGCGGACGTTCCCGGTCTATTTCACGAAGAAAACATTGAAAACGCATATATCGAACGTGTCACCGGGGATCTGCACCTAGCGAGGCCAGTCAAGATGGTCCTCGACGCGGGAAACGGCTCCGCCGGCCCTCTCGCGGCTAGGGCCCTCCGTGCAATTGGCGCGGAAGTCGTTGAGCTATTCTGCAAGCCTGACGGCACCTATCCCAATCATCATCCGGACCCCACAATCCCAAAAAATCTTGAATCCCTAATCGCTGCCGTAAAGGAAACCAAAGCGGAGGCCGGCATCGCTCTCGACGGGGACGGAGACCGAATCGGGGCGGTCGATTCGAACGGGCGAATCATTTGGGGAGACGAGCTTTTGATCCTGTACGCAGGCCCCATACTCGCCCGGCGGCCGGGGGAGGCAATCGTATTCGACGTCAAATGCTCATCCCGGCTGCCCAAGGCGATCAGGGAGATGGGCGGGCGACCTGTCATGTCGCCCACCGGGCACTCGCTCGTCCGCGCAAATCTCGTAGCCGAAAACGCCCCGCTGGCGGGGGAACTGTCCGGTCACATATTTTTTGAAGACGGTTACCTCGGCTATGACGATGCAATTTACGCAGCGGCCCGCCTGCTCCATCTCCTCGCATCGGGTAGGCAGACTTTAGCTGGACGGATGGCGGATATCCCCGTCTCGATCGCTACACCCGAGCTTCGGATCGGGTGTACGGACGAAGAAAAATTCGAAATTGTCGAAACACTCCGGGCCCATTTTCAGGAGAAATACAAAACCATTGAGGTTGATGGCGTGCGAATTAACTTCAAGAAAGGGTGGGGCCTTGTCCGCGCCTCAAACACCCAGCCCGTGATCGTATGCCGCTTCGAGGCCGAAGACGAGGAATCTCTTCAGGCCTACCGAGATGAGGTGTACGCCCAGCTCGAGACTTTTCCCTCGGTGGATCTGCCTCATGGGTAAAGCCCGCCGGCTCTACGATTGGGTTTTGGGCTGGGCGGATTCGCACTACGGAACCTCCGCCCTGGTAGCCCTGGCGTTTACCGAATCGGTCTTTTTTCCGATTCCGCCCGATCCGCTCCTAATGGCGCTCTCGCTGGGGAAGCCGCGACGCGCCTTTTTCTTCGCTGCTGTATGTTCGGCAGCCTCGGTCATCGGGGGCGTGGCAGGCTACTATGTCGGCCTTCTTCTTTTCGACGCCATGGGCAAGCCAATTCTGACCCTCTACGGCGCTATGGACAAATACCTCCTTGTACAGTCCTATTACCGCGCCTACGACGCCTGGGCGGTAGGGATCGCAGGATTCACCCCAATTCCATACAAAGTATTTACTATTTCAGCGGGCGCCTTCCGGATTAGCTTCATGGTGTTCGTCCTAGCATCGCTCGCGAGCCGCTCTGCCCGATTTTTTCTCGTCGCCTGGCTCATCCAAAAATACGGTGGCCCGATTCACCATTTCATCGATCGACATTTCAACCTTCTGACTATTGTCTTCACCGTCCTGGTTGTCGTCGGTTTTCTCTTTCTCCGCTTGGTGCGCTAGGAAAAATGGCGAAACGAAACGTGCCCCTCTGGGCCCTCATCATGGCCGGCGGCAGCGGTACGCGGTTTTGGCCCGAAAGCCGCGCCGGGCGACCCAAGCAGTTCCTCCCCCCGGGCGGAACCAGGCCGGGCAAAAAGACCGGGAGCGAAACAGACTCCCTCCTCCTCCAAACCGCCGCGCACCTCAAGGGGCTCATCCCCCCCGAGCGCATACTCGTCATCGGCTCAGCCAACCACCGCCACATCATCCGGGAGATCCTCCCCGAGATTCCAGCGCGAAACATCGTCTTTGAGCCCGAAGGGAGGAACACCGCCCCCTGCCTCGGCCTCGCGGCACAAATTATCGAGGCGCGCGATCCGGGCGCGGTCATGGCGGCGTTTCCCGCCGATCACCACATCTCCCGGCCCTCGACACTGCGGCGCCTCGTCCGGGTAGCGGCCAGCCTCGCCCGGGACCGGGACGCTATCGTCACCCTCGGTCTTAAGCCAACCGGTCCTGCGACGGGCTACGGGTACATCCAACGAGGAAAAATGCTGCCTGCTCCCGGCCGGACCGAAGCCTACGCCGTCCGCCAATTCATCGAAAAGCCCTCCCACGCGCGCGCCCAGCGCTTCGTTTCATCCGGGCACTATTACTGGAACGGCGGGATCTTCATCTGGCGCGCCGCGCGGGCGATCCGCGAGATCGAGCGCGGCCTTCCCGAAACCGGCCGCCGCCTTGAGCTGGCGGCCGAGGCCCTCCGAAATCGAAAGAGCGTCGCCTTCGCCCGACACTTTAAAGCTTGCGATGCGATCAGCATCGACTATGCCGTCATGGAATCCGCCTGCGATCTCATCGTCCTGCCCTCCGACATGGGGTGGAGCGATGTGGGAAGCTGGACAGCGCTCCGGGGCGTGCTGCCCCTCGACGGGGCGGGAAACGTCTGGATGGTCCCCAAGGGGGGGCACGTCCACGCAGAGGGGACGCGTGGGCTCATCGTCCGCACGACAAAACCCCTCGTCGCCGCGCTCGGGGTCGAGAACCTAATCGTGATCGAAACCGAGGATGTCCTTCTCCTTTGCCACGCCGATAGCGCACAATCGGTGGGCGAGTTGATCAAAAAGCTCGGCAAAAAAGGGTTGAAGCGCTACCTTTAAATCCGGAGACCGGAATGAACGAAAGCATCACCTGGGCGCAGGCAGCCCTGCTGGGCATCCTCCAGGGGATGACCGAATTCCTGCCCGTAAGCAGTTCGGGCCACCTCGTCCTGGGCCATGCCCTCCTCGGCTTCGGCAAGCCCCAGCTTCTTTTCGACATCCTTCTCCACGTGGGAACCCTGGCGGCCGTCCTCGCCTTCTACGGAGGCGATTCCTGGCGGGTGCTCCGCGCCTGGTTCCTGTCCCTGGCCGGGAAAAACACCGACCCCGCCTCGGCGCGGACGGCCTGGTTCATCCTCCTGGCCTCGGTCCCGGCGGGCTTTGTCGGCATCCTCTTCGATGATTTCATCGAAGGCCTCTTTGGCAGCCCCCGGATGACCTCCCTAGCGCTCCTAGTCACTGGCGCCTTTTTGTTCTTCGGGATATCCCCCTCCGCCCCTGGCGGCCGGGGCGAGAATGAGATGACCTGGCGCGACGCTCTCATCATCGGTCTCTGCCAGGCTCTCTCCATCACGCCGGGCATCTCCCGCTCCGGGGCGACGATCACCTCTGCCCTTTTTCTGGGAATCGACCGCGAGATGGCCGCGCGCTTCAGCTTTTTGCTTTCGATTCCCGTCATCAGCGGCGCATTTGCCCTCAAGGCCAGGCACCTCGCCGGTACCGGGGGGGGGGATCTGCTCCCCTTTTTCATTGGCGTCGTGATGTCGGCGGCGACAGGCATCCTCGCCCTCGGCTGGCTCATCCGCCTCATGAGAAAGGGAAATCTTAAGGGGTTTGCGTACTACTGCTGGGCGCTCGGCATCATGGGTGTGATTTATTTCTAAAAGCAGCCTTTTACCCGCTTCCAAATTCCCCTTTTATAAAAATAACGCCCTCCCGGTTATCCGAGAGGGCGTTATTGATTTGAATTCTAAAATCTATCTCTAAAATCTATCTCTAAAAACTACCTCTAATAAACTCTAGCGCATAAGCGAGTAGGGCCCGGGAATCCAGAGCTCGGATTTTTGCGATTCGATGAGGGCGAGCGACCCGGGGCTGGGCCAGTTGGGCATATCCCGCGTTTTGGTGCGAATCTCGTTTCGGTGGACTGGGTCCTTGTAGGCCCAAATGTGAATCCACTCGTTGAGCATGCCCGACTCGGTCATGAACGCGGCGGCCAGTGGCGAGAGCTCCTCGCGGGCGGCGATGTTGGGCTCCCACAGTTTTGCCATTTCGCCCTGCTTGCCAGGAAAGAGGGTGTAGGTGCGCACCTCGTAGACGCCGCCAAACTCGCCGAGCCGGGGCTCGGGCAGGAAGGCGGGGGTGGTCATGAGCTTGGTCACCTGTTTTCGGAGAAGATGGCCGGTGGGGGGCGGCCACCAGTCGTACCCCAGCGCTTTTTCGCGGGTCTCCTCGCGATGGGCGGCGTTTTTGTACTCCCAGATGTGCATGACTCGGTTTAGGTCGCCGAACTCGGCGTTAAAAATGCCGACGAGGCGAGAGAGGGCCTGGCGCTTTTCAAAAATCTCCCCGAATTTCTCGTAATATTCCGGCACTCCCCTCGGAGGTACGGTGTAAATTCGCATTTCATAAATCATTCGATAGCTCCTTTCCGTTAAAAAAGAAAAACTGCCAACATAATTACGAATTAAAAACTAAGCCAACAAGAATCCGGGACTTGCCGGGACCATCCCTGAATTTTTCAATCTTATTAATGTTGCTTTTATCGAGCTATTTTGCCCCACATTCTACTCGTTGGCGGTCTAAATGCCACAGATTTTGCCATTTTGGTTCTCAACGATGAACTGCCCCTGTTTTCACGACACAGGGTGGGATTCTGGCCGTCCCTGCGAGTACGAGGGCTGCACCTTCGGTGTCGTCTCCTGCTGCGATCAGCAGATCGATTCTATCTCCTCCCCGCGTCTTTACGCGAGGCCAAACCGGCCCACTCGTTGTGAGCCGGAGGCGCCTTCCCCGGATGTTGCTCGGACGGGCATACCGGGGATGGGGGCCAAAATTCTAGGACAGCCTGGCCGAACCTCCGCAGCCTACTGGGGAGACTCATGATGATCGAGAGGGCCAGCCAGGGGCTGGTTTACTTCTCCGAATTGAACAAATTCAAATGAGGAAAAAAATGGAACCTCACAAAACCGCTGAACTCCTCCAGAAAAACATCGACTTGGTAACGGGGGAAAGGGCTCAACAGTACGGGGATAAGAAAATCAATTTTGACAATATCGCCCGCCTCTGGAGTGCCTATCTGGATGTGGATATTTCCCCTACTCAGGTGTGCATCCTCATGGCTCTTCTCAAAGGAGCTCGCATCAAAACGGCGAGTAGTTTCAAGAATTGCGATAATTTTGTGGATGGCGCTGCTTATTTCAGAATCGCCGGGGAGCTCATCGATGGCGGAAAATAATTCACGCTCCAAAGGCGCAAAGGCCATGCTCGATGGTTCGTTTGGCAATTTATATCTCTATACCTCCAACGGGAAAACGTACGCGCATCTCAGCGGTACGCTTGGCATTTTGTGTCTCAATAACTCCAGCGGAATAAACAAAATAAAGCTGACCAGGAGTGATGGCCCAATAGGGAGAAAGAGTGAATACACAACCAGTTAGAAGTTCAGCATATAGAATGGTAAGGGCACATCCCTAGAAACAGAAACCCTCTTCGGCGTCAGTCGGGGAGGGTTTCTGTTTCTCACTCACCCAGATACGGTTTCTTCTCCAGCGGCAGCCACGCCCCCGATGAACCGGCCGTCATCGGCCACCGATTTCGTCACCGACACGCAGGACGACCTAGACCTAGTGCATAAGCGAATCCGGCCCGGGAACCCAGATTTCATTGTTTTGGGAAACGAGAAAGGGTCTCGAGCCGGGAGGCCAGTTCGGCAACTCGCTGCTTTTTTTGCGAATCTCAGCTCGGTGGTTAAGGTCATCGTAGGCCCACATGTGAATCCACTCGTTCAGTGGACCCGATTCTGCCATGAACAAGGCGGTGAGTGGCGAAAGTTTTTCTCGATCCTCGATTGCCTCAGTCCATTTTCCTAGGACATCTTTTATCCTACTGGGAAGGGTGGTGTAGGTGCGAACCTCGTAGACATTTCCGTTTTTGCCGAGCCGGGGCTTAGGACAAAACGGTGGCGTGGTTACAATTTTGGTGGTCTGACTCACCAGAAGGTCCCCAATGGGGGGAGGCCACCAATCGAATTTTTGCGCCTTGGCTCGGGTCTCCTCGCGGTGGCCAGCGTTTTCGTACTCCCAAATATGCATGATTCGGTTCAAATCGCCGATTTCAGTGTTGAAAATACCGACCATCCGTGAAAGCTTCTGACGCTCATCGAAAGCTTCGTGAAATTTCTTGTAGTACTCCTGAACCGTGCCGACTTTGATCGCATAAATCCGAATTTCGTAAATCATCTATCTCCCCTCGTTTGAAAGTCCCCAAAATTGAAAAACGTGGGAGCGTACCATAGCCAATTTTTTCTCATTCGCCTAAATACGCCTCCCGGACCTTGGGTGAGTTGCGCAAAACCACGGGGCTGCCATCCATGACCACCCGTCCCGTTTCCATGACATAGCCCCAGTCCGCAAAACCCAGTGCGAGATGGGCATTTTGCTCGACGAGAAAAATTCCGGTCCCTTCTTTCCGTATTTTGTCCAAGACTTCGAAAATCGTCTCGATGATTTTCGGGGCAAGGCCTAGAGATGGCTCATCGAGAAGAAGAAGCCGGGGCCGCGCCATGAGCGCCCGGCCAATGGCCAGCATCTGCTGCTCGCCGCCGGAAAGCGTTCCACCCCGCTGGAGGCGGCGCTCGAAAAGAATCGGAAAAAGGGAATATACATAATTCAAATCCTGACGCTCCTCCCCCGGGTCATTTTGCAGGAAAGCTCCCATCTCGAGATTTTCTAGTACCGTGAGTCCCGAAAATATACGCCGCCCTTCGGGCACCTGGGAAATCCCCTTTCGGACGATTTGGTCGGGCGAGAGCGCATGGATGACCTCACCCTCAAAGCGAATGGAGCCCCGCGAGATTCGGTTCACCGCGCTGATCGACATTAGAGTAGTTGATTTTCCTGCGCCGTTGCTTCCAATGAGACAAACCGCTTTTCCAGAGGGCACCTCCATGGAGACGCCTTGGAGAGCATGAATCTGCCCGTAGAGAAAGTGAATATCTTCAACTTCAAGCATGGGAAGCCCCAAGGTAGGCTTCGAGGACCTTGGCATCCTGGCAAACCTCGGCGGGGGTACCTTCCGCGATTTTGACGCCATGATCGATGACGATAACCCGGTCCGAAATACCCATGACAACTTTCATGTCGTGCTCGATAAGCAGGACAGTCACGCCGCTCTCCCGAATAGCGAAAATGAGATCATTCAGGTCATTTTTTTCCCGTGGGTTCATTCCTGCTGCGGGCTCATCCAATAGTATTATCTGCGGTTCGCTTGCCAGCGCACGCGTAATCTCCAGCCGGCGCTGATCGCCATAGGAGAGCGAGTCCGCCCGTGCTCCAGCGTTCAGATCAATACCAGAAAACCGCATTAATTCCATTGAAAATTCTGCAGCTGCCCGCTCTTCATTCATCACCCCGGGCGTCCGCAGGATGGCGCCAACCGGACCTGCTCGAAGTTTCCCGTGCCGCCCCACCATCACGTTCTCAAGGACAGTCATGGCCCCGAAAATTCGGATGTTCTGGAACGTCCGCGCGATGCCGAGACGTGTTATGGCGTCTGATTTGAGGCCGACGATACTCCTTTTGGCAAATTGCACATCGCCTCCTGTCGGCAGAAAAATTCCAGTGATCACGTTAAAGGCGGTCGTCTTGCCCGCGCCGTTCGGGCCAATCAGACTCAGAATCTCGCCGGGCCGCACTTCAAAATCCAGTGCATCGAGTGCCACCACGCCGCCGAAGCGCCGGATGAGCCCCCGGCATTCCAGGAAACCGCTCACGTATCACCCCCAAGATGTGTTTTTTCCCTACCCCTTCGCACATCGCCAGGAAGGACTGCGGAGGCTGGAAGCCGCTGGCCGTGCATCTGGAGGAATCCCTGAGGTCGGAGAATCATCATCAGCACCATCGCACCGCCCAGGAGCATCGGTCGATATAGGGTTAGCTCCCGCAGGGCCTCGGGCAATACAGTGAGCACCAGCGCCCCGAGAATGACCCCGGGAATACTGCCCATGCCGCCAAGCACCACCATGCAAAGGATGATCACGGATTCGAAAAAAGTGAAGCTTTCAGGCGAGACAAACGTCTGCTTGGCCGCAAAAACCACCCCCCCGATTCCAGCCCAGGCGGCCCCGAAAGCAAAAGCAGTGAGCTTCGTATAAGTGATGTTGATGCCCATACATTCGGCGGCGGTTTCGTCCTCGCGCAGCGCCGACCAGGCACGCCCGAGACGGCTCCTGTTAAGACGCCCGACAACAAACATGGTCATAAAACAAAGGAAGACGACGAGATAGAAGAAGTGCATCGGCTGGTAGAGCCTCATCCCCCCAATAGTAGGGCGGTCAATGCTGAGAATACCGTTCGGGCCATTGGTTAGATTATCCCAATTATTAAGGACAAGGCGAATGATTTCCCCGAAGCCCAACGTAACAATAGCCAGGTAATCCCCCCGGAGGCGGAGAACTGGAATCCCTAGAAGCACTCCAAATGCCATCGACAGCGCACCGCCGGCAAGAAGCGCAGGCCAAAAGGAAAGGTCCATCCATGAATTGAGCAAGGCGTACGTATAGGCGCCAACAGCGTAGAAAGCAACGTAGCCCAGATCCAGGAGCCCCGCGAACCCCACTACGACATTAAGGCCCAAGGCGAGCATAACGTAGATGCCGGTGACGACGAGAACATCCGTCGTGTAGCGGTCCAGCACCCAGGGAAGCGAAAGTAGAAGGAGAATCATAACTAGAATTTTCTTTCGATCTCCCACCAACCAAGCCGCTTGGCCCCACATCCGGCCCAACGCACACCACAAGCGGGCCACCATCTCCCCCGCCGGGCCCGTCGTCATGGCTGTCTGGAATAATTTTATCGCTAAAAGCATGAACGAGCAGGCGCCGCCAATCAAAACAGCGTTCCAAGGGCCTGAGATGGGAAGTGCAAGGAAGGCAAACCAAAAGCCCGCAAGTAGCACACTCCAATAGCTCACAAGCCCTATACCCTGTCCGAACTGTCGGAGCTGCCGAGGATACCCTCGGGCCGGAAGATGAGGACCACCACCAAAACGGCGAAGGCAAAAACGTCCTTGTAGATCGCTGATACGTAGCCCGCCCAAAAAGTTTCCAGCATGGCTAGCAGAAACCCGCCGAGCAAGGCACCCGCCACGCTCCCGATACCCCCTAGGACAGCCGCAGTGAACGCTTTGATCCCAGCTATAAAGCCGATATAGTGGTTGACGAGGCCATAGTACATACCCACCATAACTCCCGCGATCGCAGCAAGGGCCGAACCGATCGCGAAGGTGGCAGCGATAACACGATTAACATCCACGCCGACCAAGGAAGCCATGGTCCGGTCCTGTGCGGTGGCCCGCATCGCCTTACCCATTCTGGTTTTCTGAATAAATAGCTGCAGCACGGCCATGACACCGACGGCGGTGGCCAGGATAAAAATTTGGAGGCCAGAAATATAGGCTCCCATGAAATTGAACCCACCAAGAGCTAGTAGGCTGGGAAAGGCCTTGTCCCTAGCCCCCTGGGCGACCTGGACATAGTTTTGAAGAAAAATGCTCATCCCAATAGCACTGATGAGTGGCGAAAGGCGTGGAGCACGCCGAAGGGGCCGATAGGCGATGCGCTCTAGAGTGATCCCGTAGGCGGCACAATAGATCATAGGTATAAGAAACACGAGAACAAGGGTAAGGGTGATGCTCATCCCTGTAATGCCCATCGCCCCTAAAACCGCCAGAGTGGTGATGCCGATATAGGCGCCAATCATGTAGATTTCGCCGTGGGCGAAATTAATGAGCTTTAAAATTCCGTAGACCAATGTATAGCCGAGCGCGATAAGAGCATAGACTGAGCCAACGACAATTCCGTTGACGAGCTGCTGGGTGAACATGCATGTCCTCTCGGCAGTTGTTAGAAAAAAGGGGGAAGACTTTTTAGCCTCCCCCCTGAATTGCTGAATTAAATACCGAAACGATTAATTAAGCTGGACAAATTTCCCTCCCTTGACCTGCCAAAAAACATAGGGGCTCTCGAGAACATCACCCTTTTTGTTGAACTGAATTTTCCCCAGGGCCGTTGCCCAGACCTTGCTCCGTATGTGGGCCGCAATTTTACTTCCCTTGTTGGAACCTGACTCAGCAATCGAAGCTAGTATCATATTCGCCGCAACGTAGCTATAAATAGTGTAGGCACCCACCTCTTTTCCAAATCGCTTGCGGTGCATCTGGATGATATTTTTGGCCTCGGGAATTTTAGACTGATCAGGCGAGAACGACAGGTAGGTGCCTTCAGCGGATTTTCCAGCAATTTTGTAGTATTCATCCACAAATACACCATCACCGGACATAAAGTCGGCCTTGATCCCTAGCCGCTCACGCATCTGCTTGACCAGCAAAATAGCCTCCGGGTGGATTCCGCCAAAATATACGACCTCGGGCTTTTTCTGTTTCATCGCCGTGAGGACGGGCGTGAAGTCTTTATCCCCCTGAACAATACCACTGTAGAAAACCGGCTTAATCCCTTTGGCCCCAAGAAAACGCTTGGTCTCATCGGCGAGACCCTGGCCATAAGTGGTTTTATCGTGAAGGATCGCCACCCGCTTTTTTCTCAGCTTGTCGACGATGAAGGCCGCAGCTACCTCACCCTGCTGATCATCCCTTCCACAAACGCGGAATACAGTAGAGAATCCTTGCTCAGTAAGCTTTGGGTTGGTCGAGGCAGGCGTAATTTGAACGACACCTGCTTCAGCATAGACTGTCGAGGCCGGGATAGAAACCGAGCTATTGAAATGACCCACGACGCCTACGACACCGGAATTTACGAATTTATGCGCGATGGTGACGCCCTCGCGAGGGTCATGCCTGTCGTCTCCCCAGAGGATTTTCACTTTCATCTTCGTGCCGGTGACAGAGACGCCACCCCGGTTGTTCCACTCCGATACGGCGAGCAGCACGCCACTCTTAAGCATTTCACCGAAAGCCGCTTGATCTCCCGTCAACGGGCCAGCGACACCGATTTTCAACGCCGCTGCATTCGCTCTCAAAGGAGCAACCAAGAATGTAATGAAAACCAGAAAACCGACTACGCGCAACACCATTCGGAACATTTTCCACCTCCACCTATTCCGTTCGCTGGATGAACCAATATAATCAGGATGCGCCGGAGAACAGCGCACCCAACTAATGCTGGTCAAAACACCACAGAAAATTAAGAAAATCATATCACGCGACCTTAAGAACGCAAGGAGGTCCTTTCCGTCAAAAAAGGAGGACCAAGAACCCCCGCTCAAGGCGCCTTCACTCGCTCAATGTATTCTCCCGTTCGGGTGTCTATTTTGAGAATATCGCCCTCGTTCAAAAAAAGAGGGACATTGACCGAAGCACCCGTTTCGAGTTCTGCCGGTTTTGTGCCGCCCGTGGTAGTATCTCCCTTAAATCCAGGCTCAGTCTTGGCGATGGCCAGATTGACGAATGTAGGGAGTTCTACCGAGATCGCCTCGCCATTATAAAACATAATTTCGCATACGGACTCCTCTTTCAGCCATTCAACACTCTCGCCTATACTTTCTCGGGTGAGAGAGGTTTGCTCGAAGTCGGTAGTATCCATGAAAACATACATATCACCGTCGCGGTAGAGATACTGCATCTCTTTTTGAACGATATTGGGGGAACTCACAGACTCTCCCGAGCGGAAGGTTTTCTCGAGCACACGCCCTGTTTTGAGCTTTTTTAGCTTTGTCCGGATAAACGCTCCACCCTTTCCCGGCTTGACGTGCTGAAATTCGACTATAATGTATGGTTCCCCATCTAATTCGATTTTGAGCCCATTTCTGAATTCACTCGTCGAGGGCATTCGCCTTCAACCTCCTTGCGCATCAAGCGCATTATAAAATAACCAGATCCTTGGAAATAGACCGGGTAAGCACTTCCCTTCCCTTTTCGGTCACGACCACCATATCCTCAATTCGCACCCCGCCCCAGCCGGGAAGATATATTCCCGGCTCAACCGTCACTACCATGCCCGGCTCCAACTTGTCCTTCACTCCAGGCGCCAGGCGCGGTCCTTCGTGGATATCCAGGCCTACCCCATGACCCGTTCCGTGGCCAAAGAATTCGCCGTAGCCCGCCTCCCGGATAATGTTACGAGCGGCGGCATCTACCTCCCCGCAACCTGTGCCCGGGAAAATTGCGTTCACCGCAGCAATCTGTGCTTTCAGTACAATCTCGTATATATCGCGCCCTTTCTGCGAGGGCCTTCCAAGCGAAAAGACCCGGGTCATGTCAGAGTGATAACCGGCAACAATAGCACCGAAATCGATGGTGACCAGGTCTCCCCGGTGCATTTTTCTAGACGAAGCCACTCCATGAGGCAATGCCCCCCGAGGTCCCGAAGCCACAATAAAGTCGAAAGCAGCCCTGGACGCTCCACTCCGCCTCATGGCCATTTCTAAGGCCAGGGCCACTTTTTCCTCGCTCACACCAGGACGTATCATCTTGACAATTTCGAGGAGCCCCTCGCAGTTAACCTTCGCCCCTTTACGAATAAGGCGGAGTTCTTTTGCATCCTTTCGTAGGCGGAGACGCTCGATGAGGTCCGATACTGGTTCTAAACGAATGCCCTTGGCTGCAACCTTGAGGCGCCGAAACAGCGCATAGGTAAGCCACGCCTCTTCGAAGCATATCTTTTTTACCCCCCTCTTTTTAGCCTCGGCCGCAATCCCGGGAATGGGATGATTGTGCTCAGCGAGCTGAAACGGTTTTGCCACCTGGCGAGCCGCCTGGGAACGGTACCTAAAATCCGAGACGAAAACGGCAGAACGAGGCATAACTAGGCATCCGCCCGCCGAACCGGTAAAGCCAGTTAGATAGCGGATGTTTCGAAGATCAGTCACGGCCAGTGCCGGAAGGCCTTCCTTGCGCATTAAGCGCCGAAGAGCCGACAGGCGTTCATTCATAAATCGACACCGGGAGGAAACCCAGTCTCCTTCACCTCACGATCAATGGCCGCACGCAGAGCCGAAAGATAGCCGTAAAGTCCCAGTCCGATGAACGAGCCGGCGACGACGGGGCCAATTATTGATCGATGACGAAAGTCTTCGCGCGCAAGCACGTTGGAAATATGGACCTCGTATACGGGGAGCTTGATGCCGCCAATGGCATCTCGGAGTACCACGCTCGTGTGCGTATATCCGCCCGGATTGAAGATGCAGGCGGCGCACTCCCCTCTTGGTAGAAGGCCCGGTTCGGGAGCCTTCACCCCAGATGCGCGCTGAAGAGCATTCACAAGCTCCCCCTCCACATTGGATTGAAAGCAATCCAGGTCAACACCCTGTTCCTTTGCAAAGGATCGGAGAGCTCCCTCCAGTTCGGCCAGCGTGGTCCCTCCGTACACTTCTGGCTCCCGCACCCCGAGAAAGTTTAAATTCGCGCCATTAAGTAATAATATCCGCACCCAAATCCCTTTCAAATAATATCCACACAAACCAAAAATGATCGTAAGTCAGCCGACAACGAAGCGTCAACGATCTGAGTGTGGATGAGGTGAAGGTCTAGCGGACGGGAGAGCCTCCAGTCAATGCGGGTCCCCACTCCGCCGCAGGTACACACTGATTCGCGCGCACCTTCCCTATTTTCTCCATAAGAACAAATTTCGGAATCCCACGGCGGGTTTTTTTGTCACGGGCCAATGCGGCCTCCAAGGCACGGCGACTCGGGGGATTCCGCATCACAGTGGGAAGGCCAAACCGCTCCAGCAGGGCGACCAAGCGAGATGCGTCACCATTACTGCATTTTCCCGCCGAGGCGGAGAGTCGCACCGCAGCGGCCATGCCAATTGCTATAGCTTCTCCGTGTAGCATTTGATTCGAATAACCTGCAATCCACTCCACAGCATGGCCCAGTGTGTGGCCGAAGTTGAGCGTCTTGCGAAGGCCCGCTTCACGCTCATCGGCTTCAACAACGCGTGCCTTGATTCTGCAATTAACGGCAACGACGTGCTCCATAGTGCGCACCTCCCTCCGCGCCACTCTAGCAGCATTTTTTTCGAGGTATAAAAAGAGACGCTGGTCCGCGATGGCAGCATGCTTGACTACCTCGGCTAAGCCCGCGCGGAAATGACGTTCAGGAAGCGTGGTCAGTGCACCCAGTTCGGCGAAAACCGCTGATGGTTGATAAAAGGCGCCGATCAAGTTTTTCCCCGATGGATGATCAACAGCGGTCTTTCCCCCAACACCGCTGTCAACCTGGGCCAACAAGGTAGTGGGAACCTGGATATACGGCATCCCTCGCAGGTAGGTGGCCGCCGCAAAACCAGCAAGATCGCCGACCACCCCGCCTCCCAGCGCGACAATTCCGCACCCACGCTCCATCCGAAGGGCAGCAAGTTTGTCAAATATTTTTGACAGATGGGAAATCGATTTGCTCCGCTCACCAGCAGGTACAGCAAAAATCGAAGCTTCGCTCCCAGCCAAAGTAAGCGTTTTCAAAACGCTGGGTCCTTGGAGTCGGGAGACATTCCGATCGGTGACAACAAGAGCCCTCCCGCCGGGAAAATACCTAACCGCCGCCTCCCCAAGTTTTTTGAGGATGCCTTTCCCAATTAAGATCGAATAGCTCCGGTCCCCAAAATGGACGCGAACCTTTTTCATGTCGCCGCCAAGGCGCGGTAGGCCAAACCAGCCCCAGTTGCTGCGATAGGCGAGAGACTGTCGATAAAGTCTGGATCGAAATCGCCGTCTGGAATCTTCACCTTTCGGAACGGCTGGGATAGCTCCACCGGTATATCCAGCGAGGCCGCCAGATAGGCCGGAAGCCCGTCCAGGTGGACCCCACCGCCACTGAGAACCATGCGACGAATTTGGTCCTTGGGGTAAACTCTGGAATATACTTGACAAGACCGACCCACCTCACGCGCTAGGCGCTCTACCTCGGTCCGGATAGCCTCTGCCGCCGCCCGGGGGCTGGGAGAGGATGTGAGCCCAACTTTTATGCCTTCGGCTTCCAGGCGCGAGACACTCAAGCTCTCGCCGATGGTATGGGTAATCTGGGCCCCACCGAAGGGAATTAGGCGTGTCATTAAGGTCCGGCTTCCCTGAATGATATGAACCAGGGTCTCCGAAGCACCAATGTCCACCAGAACGGTCGGAACGCCATCCTGGTCCACGCATGAAAGGGAAAAAGCGCTTTCAATCGCTAAGAAGTTAAGATCCACCAGCATCGGCTCGAATTTCAGATGCTTGAACAAATCGACGGCATCGCGAATCGCCTTCTTTTTGACGGCAATGATTAAGTATTCATCCATCATTTCCCCATCAATTTCGACCTGCCTAAGTCGTTGGCGACGGAGGCGGGTCTCCTTGAGAGGAAAGGGTAAAATTTGAGAGACTTCGGCATCTAAGGCCTCATCGAGTGCGGGGCCCTCAGCCAAGGGTACATGAACAGTCCTCATGATTGCCGACGCACCCGATAGGCCGACCGCCACTTTTCTTTCCTTAATCTTTTCGGCCGTGACCAGTTCCTCGACCGCACGCATCACCTCTTCATGATCACGCACCTCCCCATAGCCAACCGCTCCATAAGCAAGAGAGGCCATCCCCAGCCGGGCAAGGGCTACCCCTTTTTTGTCCTGGACTAGCTGGACCAGCTTTACTGCATGGCTGCCAATATCGATAGCGACAGGAAAACTTTTTTTACTGAACACGGCCTCGGGTCCGGGCGGGAAGGATCACCATGTAAAATAGATGGGCACCCTCATAAACGTATAAATCATCACTACCATATACTATCATCCCGGTAAAATCCGCCGCCGGAACATAAGTAGGACAACTACCCCCCAGAGACCAAGCCCGGTCACTAGCTAGCCATCCCGAGAAGAACCAACCCCGCAGCAATTGAGATGGAGCGGGGCCATCGACTAAAGAAAATATAGACGATATGCCCCCGGTCGAGCTGGCCTGCAGGAATTAGATTTAACGAAGTCACGAGAATATCGCACCTTCCGGCG
>Ga0315336_1002815_pt1 | contig 25147 bp, 22 predicted proteins | sample ASW5metaG_FD_204512 | JGI IMG/M metagenome (GOLD analysis project Ga0315336, IMG submission 204512) | Ammonia-oxidizing marine archaeal communities from Monterey Bay, California, United States - ASW #5 | ecosystem: Environmental > Aquatic > Marine > Intertidal zone | place: USA: California... | reverse complement strand
TTAGCGTTCGCGGTACACAATCCGACCGCGATTCAGGTCGTAAGGCGAGACCTCAACGACAACGTTGTCGCCGGGAACAATTCGGATGAAGTGCTTCCGCATCTTACCCGCCACATGGGCCAGAACGACATGACCATTCTCAAGTTCCACACGGAACTGAGTGTTGGCCAACGCTTCGGTCACGCGGCCCTCGACTTCGATGGCCTCTTCTTTTGCCATGAAACTCTCTCAATTCATACAGATCATCGGATTCACTCTATTCTCCACCGGACCGCAAGTGGATCAGCCGTGGCGCATTCTAATCCGATTGCCGATTTCAACGCCAGTCCGCCTGACGGAAACAGCACATGTCCTCGCAAAAAGGACCAGGCATGATACGCGCCATGTGCAAGGCCATCAGGTCGATGACGCCCCTTCGGAATTCCAAGCTGTCTCGTAATCGACAGCCGGTGAGACACATGCGGTGTGCGCAATCCAACAGCCGGCAACGATCCACGGGAGACTCGGCACAAGCCGATCAGATCGGCGAAGTTGGACGCCCCAAGCCAGATGCATCTAGCCCAAACGGCTAGAACTGCTCGGCCTTGGTGGTTGCCTTCTTATAGAGCGGCAAATGACGATAGTAGACTTCCAGCGTCATGATCGCGAAACATGTCTCCATCAGTGCCCCCCCCACAGAGGCATGGCCACCAGCGGGCTTCCAGCTCCCGGCCAAAGGACCATTCTTGACCTGCGACTCGACCAGGCGATCACGCATCACGTCATTCCACTTCTTCCACTCGTCCCCACCCCAGTGATGCATGACCTGCGTCGCATAATAGTTGTAGTACATGTTGTTGAGGCTGGGCCCCTGCTTGGACAGGTACTTTACGCCGCGGCCCAGAGCCTCGTTCTTCTGGTTCCAACCCAGATACATGCGGCACAACAGACCCACTGAAGTTGTTGCCGGCCGATTGGCAGCCGGCTTGCTATAGCCGTACTGAGCACCACCATCGGCTGCCACGACATCCAGGAAATGGCTCGCGCCGCGCATCACGTTGACAGGCACCGTTAATCGAGAACTGCGGCCACTCTGCAAAGCCATGATTTGCCAGCCGACCACCGACGTATCGCCCGTTTTGCTGCGGGGCTGATAGCGCCAGCCTCCCGTAGATGGATGCTGGGCTCGAACAATGAAATTCAAAGCCTCTTGCGCAGGTCTCTTCAGTTGTTTCATCGACTGAAACTCGAGTTTGCGATTGCCCGTTTTGTCCTTGCCAGACTTATTCACCAGATAAGCCCCCAAAGCCATCCCGTAGGCCTCGGTCAATGCAATGCCTCCCAAGCCTTGAACGTACATACCTTCATTGCGTTTCACGTCGCCCCGCAAGTCGAGCCCATCTGCCGTCGGTTTCGCATTCCGCAACAGGAACCCCAGGCCATTGCCAACCGTCTCACCATATTGCGACTTGCCGAAGTTCGTATGCCCTGCTCCCAGATAGGCCAGTACGGCCATGGACGTCGCGCCCATGGGATTGTCGAGCGTACCGGATTTGGCAGCCTGGCCCACCATTGTGTAATTCCAGCCTCCGTCCTTCTTCTGAATCGTCGAGAGCCATCGCAATCCACGGACGACCGCCGCCTCACTCGCCTCGCTGCCGCCTTCAGCCACAGCCCGCTCTTTGCGGCCAGCCACCGAACGCCCACCAAAGTCCCCCTTGGGCAGTTTCACCGACGGGCCCGCAAGGTCCGGAAGATCGACATCAATCGCCGGCTCCAAATCGTTGACATCCAGAGTGATCGTCGCGGGGACATCGACCAACTGGTCCGCACTGACCTCCAGGTCCTTCGGAGCAACGTCCGACGGATCAATTTCCTCTGGCTGCTCCGCCGCCTCGACAACCTCCTCTTCCTTTTCGTCATCCAGTTCGTCGATCGGGGCGCTGATGATGGCCAGCAACTCTTCCTGCACCGAGTCCGGAAGCACCCAGAATCCAAGCAGGATCAACACCAGACTGTGGACAACCACGCTCACAGTAAACGGCAGGACCACGCGCCGGATGCGGTCCTTCACCGGTTGTTCCGAATCATCGTCTTCGATTTGTATCCGCGTCGCTTTCCGTTTGCGCGTCTTGTTGGCAGCGGCGGGCTTGTCGGGGCGTTTCGGACTCGGCTCAGCCACCGCAGGGGCCGGGGCCGCAACAACCGGGACGGGAGCCGTGGGAGCTTGAGCAGGCGGGGCCGTTGGAGCTTGGGCAACCGGAGCCGCAGCCGTGGGAACTTGAGCAGGCGGAACGGGAGCAACCGGGACCGGGGCCATTGGAGCTTGAGCCACCGGGGCCGCAGCCGTGGGAGCTTGAGCCACCGGAACGGGAGCAACCGGGACCGGGGCCATTGGAGCTTGAGCAGCCGGGGCCGCAGCCGTGGGAGCTTGAGCCACCGGAACGGGGGCAACCGGGACCGGGGCCATTGGAGCTTGAGCAACCGGGGCCGGGGCCGTGGGAGCTTGAGCCACCGGAACGGGGGCAACCGGGACCGGGGCCGTGGGAGCGGGACCAGACGCAGGCGGAACAGGGTCCGGCCCTTCGCGCGGCGGCTTGCTGGGAATTTTCTGGAGCACTTTCGGACCGGGTCCGCTTGGGACTGGAGCTGCAGCTCCCTGGGAAACCTGACCACTATTGACGGGATTGGCAGGCAAGCCCGGCGTGTCGTCTGGCGGTCGCTGAGAATTACTGGAACTCGGCATGGTTTCGGAAACTCGCAGAATCAGATGCGACCGGAACAGTGCTTTCAGCCAAAGGAAAAAAACAGCGAACGCTGCTCCCTTTAGCCTACGATAAAACGCCGGTTCGTCAAGTGCGGTCGGGGTTTACGACCAACACTCGGTGCGTTCAGCCGTCGCCTTTTGTGGAAATGCCTAGATCCTGCACACTCAATAAGGATCGAAACGGTAAATCCCGCCCGGCAAAGTTCTCCGCTCCCCCCTGGAGTCGATCGACGACTCCCACGACCTGAATCACCTGGCAGCCATACTCTTGCGCTCGCTCAACGGACTGCAGTGCGCTGCCACCCGTCGTCACCACATCGTCCACGATCACGACTCGATTTCCCGGCTTGACGGGTCCTTCGATATAGCGATTTGTGCCGTGCCCTTTGGGCTCTTTGCGCACAAGAAAACCGTCCAGAGAACGTCCCTGGCTTGCCGCAACCGCCAACACGCCACCAATGATGGGATCGGCCCCCATGGACATGCCACCGATTGCATCGAACGCGATGTCGTCCAGCAGTTCGAGCAATCCAGCGCTCACCAGGCTCAAACCTTCGGCATGTAGCGTGATCTGTTTCCCATCAAGGTAATAAGCAGACCGCTGACCGGAGGCCAGCGTAAATTCTCCATGTTGCAAAGCACGTTGCTTGAACAACGCGACCAACCTCCCGCGGTCATACATTGGCCAGCTTTCCCACACCGATGAATCTCAGGGCCGATAGACGACTCGTTCGGCCGCGACCAGACGCGGATCATACCCGACCGGGATCGTCGAAGGAATCTCGAGCCAGTTTTCGGGCCGGTCGGGTTGGCATCAGCGGCGGATGATGACTTCTGACCCCACTTCCAGCAGATCATAGACTTCAGCCACATCGGCGGCATGCATCCGCACACACCCGCGTGAGATCGCTCGACCAATGCTGGAAGGCTCGACCGTTCCATGGATCCCAAACCCCTCTCCCCATCCCAGCCAGCGTTCACCGAGCGGGTTTTCGGGATTGTCTGCAGCCACAACGCCGTCGGGACCGTAATAGGTTGGATTCCGCAGTTTCTCCAAAATCGTGAATTGGCCGTTGGGAGTTGTCCCTGGCTTGCCGATCCCGATGCGGTATTGGTGTACATAGTAGCCATGCGCGTGGAGCGTGAGTTCAAACCGGGAAAGTGACACAACTGCGGAAAACGGGCCTTTGATCACTTTGAGCTTTTGACCGGGGCGGATCCGTTTGGGATCGGTCCGATTGAGCTTGGCCAGATACTCCCAGGGCACCTCATACTTGCGGGCAATCAACCGCAACTGGTCACCGGGCTGCACGATGTATGGTTTGATGTAATGCGGTTGTGGGGAGGAATAGATGGATCGCGCCGTCACATCCAGACGCTTCTGGAGCACCTTTCGCCAGGCGGGTTGTTTCCAATACAGCTCCGACAATTGGCGATGGGCACTCAAGTAGTCGCCCTGCTCCATCTGCTGGTCGATTGCCGTCAGCAGTTTGCGATCGACCGATTCCAAGGCGGAGTTGACGTTGCCAGAACGGCCCGCGTCTCCCACGGCGGTGTCTCGTTGTGTACCGGACGTCGACACGAGCGGCGTCCGCGGTTCAACCAGCGGCCCGGGTTCCGTTTGCCCGGCCACGTCAATGGCATCTTGAAATCCCAAGCTGCCAGCGGAGGACCGAGGTTGCTTCACGGCTTCCGATGCGTCTTCGGTCTGCGTCCCCGGGACCCGCAACTGTCCCGTTTCCGCGTCGACCAGCTCGATCGGCAACCAGCCCTGCTTCCAACTAACGACGATTCCGAGAACCAGCAGACAGCAACCGCAAACCCAATTCCGGATCGAACGCAATCGGCGTCGTCTCATCTTTGGTTCATCCTTGAACAAGGCCGCATCGACAGGAAAGATGGCGAAACTCCGGAAAAACTCACCCCTGGGCAGCCCGGAATGGCGGGAATCTAACACAACATCCGAATTCACACCATGCAAGTCTCAAGCCATCGCGACGGCGGTGCGTTGACCGTCGCTTTGAGGAACGCGTTCCGGTGGTCTCAGGCCAATGATTGCCTGCTCGCGGACTCAGGAATCGCTCTCATCCGACGGCCAGCGAACGGTCCCACTCCGGGTGCCTGTCCCAACACGGTGAACCGTGTTGCGGAAACTTCTGACGCGTGCCACATCTGTGGCACCTGGAAAAAATGGCGGGGCAGCACAGTCGACGTGACAAACCGGTAATGCTGGGGCAAGTACTACAAACGCCCATACTGGAAGCCTTCCGCTGGTGACATCTCAGCCAACCTGTTGCCCATGTTCAGTGGTGGGTGTCCCAGACTTCCCAATCCATTCCGCTGAACTGCGCGTGTTGTGGTGATTGCGCAAGCATGCCGAAACAAATTGGACAGTCTGCGAATCGTGTCCTAACTTAGAGCAGAAATGTCTGTCATGTCTTGGCCGGCGCGTTGTTCTTGCGCTGCCGCGCAACATGGGATGTACGACTCCCCAAAACCTCAGCGGACAGCAACACGATGATCCCGGCATCTTCGTTTTATGTGCCGATACTGACGACTTCGGCGGCCTGTGCAATCGGCACCGCCGCGGCGGTCTACTTCCGCCTGCACAGCGCCGAAGCAGCCGTGTATGCGCTGCTGGGATGTCTGCTGTGCGGCGGAGTCACCTGTGGATTCCTGAGGCAACAACTGTTGCTGGCCCGGCAACGGATTCGATCACCGGAATTCAGCAAGGGGCACAGAAACTCTGGCCCGCAGGGCTTGTTTCAGCCTTTGCTTGACGAATTTCATGCTCTGACGAACACACTTCAGGCCGATTTGGAATCCAAAGATCAGGCGTGTTCCGAGCTGGAGTTGCGATCCCGAATCCGTCTCAAGACTGCACAGCGACTGGAACACGCGCTGCAATGTGTTGGACACGCCGTGGTCGTCACCGACACCAACGGCGAACTGCAGTATTGCAATCGCGATTTTCTAACACTGTATCAAGCGACCGACGGTGACGAGAACATCGATATTGACCAGATTGAACCTCTGACTTCGTTGTTGCGTAAAACCAGCACGCGGTTGGCCGCGACAAATATGAGACAGACCGAATTCGACCACTCCTGCGATGGGGAGATGGTCCGTTACCGAGCCACCAGCAATAGTCTGGTTGTCGACGGCACCCTGCAGTCAATTGCCACTGTCATCCGCGATATCCGAGACCAGCGTAAGCAACAGTCCCGACACGCTGAATTCGTATCCGCTGTGTGTCATGAGCTGAAAACTCCGATGGCGAGTATTCGGGCCTATATCGAACTGTTATTGGATGAAGATGTCGAGGAACCCGAAGAACAACGCGAGCTGTTCACTTTCATCGAGACCCAAGTCGATCGGCTGACACGGCTGGTCAACAACATGTTGAATCTGACACGTATCGAGAGCGGTGTCATCGAGATTCAACGCCAGGACTGCGAACTCAACGACGTGATCAACAAGGCTATGGACGTCACTCAGGCTCCTGCAGACGAAAAACGGATTGTCTGTCATCGATCTCTGAGCGGCCTGTTCATGCCGATACATATTGACCGAGATCTGTTTGGTCAGGCGTTGATCAACCTGTTGTCCAATGCCGTCAAATACACGCTGGATGAAGGCACAATCGACGTAAAGAGTCGAGTGGACGGCCAACGGGCGCTGATCGTCATTCACGATACGGGAATGGGGATCCCCGCCGAGTCGCTGCCACACATCTTCGATCGGTTCTACCGTGTTCCGGAAAACAAGTCCGTGGCGCCTGGTACCGGTCTGGGACTCTCCCTCGTGCATTACATCGTGACGGAATTGCACAACGGAACGATTGAAGTCGAATCTGAGGTTGGACAAGGCACACGATTCCTTCTGACAGTCCCATTGGGACACCAGAATGCTCGGGTAAAAAAACACAACCAGCAAGTTGCGATTGACTGACCCGACAGCCTGCCGTGTTCACCATGCGACCTGCTGAAAATGCGATTCCATACATTTCAAGGCCAAACCATGCCAAGTCGAATTCTGGTTTGCGACGACGAAATCCATATTCTGCGCGCCGTGAGTATGAAGTTGCGCAAATCGGGTTTCTCAGTTGAAACCTGTAACAACGGAGAGGATGGCTGGAATTGCGCGTTGCACTTTGCCCCGGATGCCATCGTCACGGATTACCAGATGCCAGTCTTGAACGGGCTGGAACTCTGCCAACGAGTCCGTGCCCACGAGACGATGCGCGATATTCCGGTGTTCTTGCTAACAGCCAGGGGCTTTGAACTTGACCATGAGGAAATGAAGTCCCGCTACCTGGTAAGCCAGGTGATCGTCAAACCGTTCAGCCCCCGCGACCTGGTCTCGGCCATCCAAAAACACCTGGACCAACTCGACGCACTGCGAGGCCCTGCTGACAGCCCTCAAACCTGAATCTGGAATCGCGTCACAATGCGAGAAGCACTGGCATCCGTGCATTTCTGGACTTACGCTCTGATCGTAGTCAGCCTCAGCCCGCTGGCCGCAGTTCTGGGTGCGAGCTGGGGCTGGACGGCCGGTTCGGCAACCTTTGTGGTTCTGGCCGGCCCCACATGCCTGGCGGCATTGACGACCAGCGTCTGGATCGCGCGTCTGATTACGTGCCTGGCCTGTATCGGCTGTTTTCTGGAACCAACAATCGCTGTCCGCACCGTTGAAGACGTTTGGCCCGCCTTCCCCACGTCGGCCAGTTGTGTGTTGCTGTCGCTGAGCGTGATGATCAGTTCCGTGACCGACCGGATGCGCCGTCGCGTGCACGCTCTCCAGTCGCAGAACACGGAAATTGTCCGCGAACTCTACCAGTCAACGCACCATCAGAATCCACCAACGACGCAACAAACCCCGGTGACCGAAGACGAGACCTTGAATTACCCCATGCTGCTACTGTCCATCCAGGACATCGGGCGTCGCATTTCCACCAATCTTGAACTGGAATCCCTGTATCCCACGATCATCAATTGCGCCAAGACAACGCTCGACTGCGGCTCGTGCCAGATCCACCTCTGGACGCTCGAAGAAAACAAACTCGTCAACCCGCTGGCGCTCCGCCCGCGAGATCCACGTCCCTACACTCCCCAGACAACATCAGGCATGGCGGGATGGGTGATTGCGAATCGGCAGATGATCACGCGGCAAACAATGGAACAAGATGCGACCCTGGAATCGATCCTGGCACAAGACCTGCACCCTCCCGACGCCATCGCACCTCTGAGCGTGGGTGGTGAACTGTTGGGATTGCTGGTTGTTGACCAGATTCGTGAAGATTCCAACACGTTTGTCAGGCTGCTCTATATTCTGGCGAATATCTCGGCGCTGGCCATCAAGAACGCGCAACTCTTCACGCGCATCGAACTCATGGCGCACCACGACGGGTTGACTGGCTTGTTGAACCACAACACGTTTCATCAAGAGATGGGGCGGTTGAGTGATCGGTTCACGCCGGACTCAACCCTGAGTGTCATCATGGGAGATGTGGATCATTTCAAGAAGATCAACGATGACTTCGGACACCCTGCGGGAGATCATGTGCTGCGTGAAACAGCCAAGCTGTGGAAGGCGGTCCTGCCGGACGAGGCCCTCATCGCTCGCTACGGGGGAGAAGAGTTCATCTGCGTACTGCCAAACTATGAACTGTCCAGCAGCATCGAACTGGCACAGGTCCTGCAGCAGACTCTCCAGGATTTTCCATTCAGCTTCGAAGGTCGCGTTATCTCCGTGACCGCCAGCTTCGGAGTCACCGAGCGAACCAGCAAGGACATGAGCGACCATGTGTTGATTCGCCAGGCCGACGAAGCCATGTATCTCTCGAAATCCAGGGGCCGCAATCGTGTGAGCAGTTATGACAACGACCACGGTCATACGCCCGATCGCCCCCGACCACAGACGCAAAGCTCACATGACGATATTCCAAGACCAACGGGACAAATATGAACATCCATACCGAAGTCTTCGGCGACGTCCTGGTCGCTCACACTCCGGAAGAACTGACCGACGAAGCCGTCGACAGCTTTGAGAACTGTATCTATCAGCAGTTTGAATCCGGTTTGATTCAGGTCGTCCTACAAATGGACCGCAGTGAAACATACGACAGCGCCGGTCTGACGGCACTACTCGACCTGCAAGATGAACTCCGTTCTCGAGGCGGCAATTTGAAAGTCAGCGGCCTGGGCGAACCGGGCAGAAAAATATTTGAAGTCACCCGACTTGACCAGCGATTTGACATTTTTGAGTCCGTAATCGACGCGGTCTCAAGTTTCCAATCTGACAACTGATTCACCGCGGGCCGTCACCCGCTCATCGACACTCCTGAATCCGATCGTTGCACCGTTCACGGAATCGTCATGTCTTACTCACTTCTGGAACCCCGACTCCGCCTGGGCGAATTGCTGCTCAACCACGGTTTCCTGACCGCTGAGCAACTTGGCGAGGCGTTGGAGGCTCAGACGGCAGGCCCCGACAGCAAGCTGCTGGGCGAAGTGATACTCGAACGGGAAATGTGCACAGAAAACCAGATTCTGGAATGCCTGGCGATCGAATTCGGCATTCCGTATGTCCAACTCGACAACAGGATGTTCGACACCAAGGTGTTGGACATGCTCCCGCGGGAGTTCATCGAAAAACACACGGTTCTGCCGCTGTTCAAAATCCGAGATGTCCTGACAATTGCCGTGGCGGAGCCCACGGACGTGTTTCTGCTGGATCAACTGCGCGATATTGCCGGCTGTGATGTGCACTTGGCGTTTGCCAGTTCCAAGGACATCCGGCGTATGCAACAGACGTATATGCCGAACACGCGCGTGTTCGTCATCGACGATATCATCGACGACGCAAACAGCAGTGCCGTGGAGTTGATCGAAGAGTCGATTGACGACATCGGGCTGGACGCGGAAGCGGCCGACCAAAGTCCGATCATTCGACTGGTGAATTACATTGTCTACAATGCCGTGCGCGACGGTGCCAGCGACATTCACATTGAGCCCACAGAGCGTCAATTGCGGATTCGGTATCGAGTTGATGGGGCTCTGTTCTTGTCACTGGAACCGCCGATCCACCTGGCACCCGCGGTTGCTTCGCGGCTCAAAATCATGGCCAGCCTGGACATCAGCGAGCGTCGACTGCCCCAGGATGGACGCATCCACGTGCTGATGGAAGGCCGCCCCGTCGACCTGCGCGTGAGCACTCTGCCCATGCCGTTCGGCGAGAAAATCGTCATTCGCATCCTGGACAATCGCAGTATCAATCTCAGTCTGCAGGAACTCGGCTTCAGTTGCCACATTCACGATCGCTTCGAACAACAACTGAGTTTGCCCAATGGGATTGCACTGGTCACAGGCCCCACAGGCAGCGGCAAGAGCACAACTCTGTACGCGGCGCTGAACGCCGTCAGTGATTTGGAACACAACGTATGTACGGTTGAGGATCCTATTGAATTTCAATTGGAGATGATCAACCAGTTCCAGGTCAACGAACGCATCGGCCTGACGTTTGCCACCATCTTGCGGAGTCTGTTGCGGCAAGACCCGGATATCTTGATGGTCGGTGAAATCCGCGACCAGGAAACCGCACGTGTGGCCATCCAGTCGGCGCTCACCGGCCATCTCGTATTCAGCACTCTGCACACGAACGACGCCTGCAGCACGGTCACACGACTCCTCGACATGGGCGTGGAAGGCTATCTACTCGGTTCGTCGCTGAACATGATCCTGGCCCAACGACTGTGCCGCAGAATCTGCAATCGCTGCAAACAAGCCTACGATCCGCCCAGCCCCATGCGAAGATCCATCGAACAGATGGACCTGGAATTCGACGAATACGTAATGGGCGTCGGTTGTAAACGCTGCCGCAACACAGGCTATGCGGGACGCATTGCCATCCACGAATTGCTGGTCATCGACGACCCGATGCGGGACATCATTTCGAGCAATCCCAGCATGCAGGCCATCCGCGACTACGCCCGCCAGAACGGCATGGTGCCATTGCGATACGACGGACTCAGCAAGGTTACCGAGGGCATTACGACAATCGAAGAGGTGTTTCGCGTGAGTGATGAAGGCTGGATCCCACAGTTGGCATCACAACCCGACAAGAACATGTCCACAGATCCGCTTCCTCAAGATCACAAATGAGACGCTATGGAGGTCAACGATCTACTGCATGCGGCCGTCGATAGCCGCGCATCCGATATCCTGCTCGCAGCAGGTGCGCCTCCAATGTTTCGTGTCCGCGGCGATTTGCAACCGGCCAATCTGGAACCACTGTCACCCAAATCGATCGAAGCGATCTGCCGCCAATTGATGTCCGTCGAGCAACACCACACGCTGGAACAACAACAGGACGTGGATTTCTCAGTCTCCATTCCTCGATTGGGGCGATTCCGAGTCAACGTTCATCTCCAAAAATCAAGCTACGCCACCGCGATCCGGCACATCGCCAGCCAGATCCTCACTCTGGAACAATTGGAGATGCCAGATACTCTCGTCGATCTGACGCGACTCAGATCGGGGCTCGTCCTGTTGACCGGTCAGACAGGCAGCGGCAAGAGCACGACGCTGGCGGCCATGATCGAAGAGATCAACCAACGAGATGCCAAACACATCATCACGCTCGAGGACCCCATCGAGTTTCAGTTCACCCACAACATGTCGTTGGTCGAGCAACGCGAAATCGGCACAGACTGTCCCAATTTTGCATCCGGGCTCAAGCATATTCTCAGGCAAGATCCCGATGTGATTCTCGTCGGCGAAGTGCGAGAATTGGAGACAATTCGCATCGCCATGCAGGCGGCTGAAACGGGGCACCTGGTATTTGCCACGCTCCATTCCTCGAGCGCCTGGGGAGCCGCAGAGCGGATTGTCGAGGTCTTTCCGGCAAACGAGCAAGCACAAGTCCGGGCACACTTGTCTGATTGTCTGAAGGCCGTGGTCACACAACGCTTACTGCCTGCCGCCGAAGGCCGTGGACGCGTGGCGGCTCAGGAAATCCTGATTGTCAATCGGGCTGTTCAAACCAACCTGCGCGAAGGCAATTCTCATTTGATTCCCGGACTGATGGGCATCGGCCGTCGTAACGGCATGTTGACCATGGAACAAGCCATAAAAGAACTGGCTCTCAACGGCCGCATTCTGCCCGAAGTCGCCTCAGAACACTTGAACGAGCCCACTGAGAACGCGATCGCGGTCTAAGTTGCCCCTCGCAGACTCAAATGTGCAAGGCCCTGGACTATGCAATTCACCTATCAAGCCCGAGACACAGGTGGCCGGATTCGGGAAGGTGATCTGACCGCAAACAGCGCGGACGATGCATCGCGACTGTTGCGCCAGGAGGGTCTCTATCTGCTGCGTATCGACGAGGTCACTCGTGGGTCGCGCACACAGGACATGCCGCTGTTCAAGAAACGGATCAGCCGCAACGAGATCATCTACCTGACCAGTCAGTTGGCGGTGCTGGTAGACGCGGGCGTGCCTCTGGCAGAATCTCTGGAAGGACTGGCCAAGCAGAACGAGAACCCGACACTCCAACAGATGCTCACACAAATCCAAAAACAGGTGGAATCCGGTGACGACCTGTCGGCAGCACTCAAGCGGCACCCCCGCCACTTCGATTCGACTTATGTCAACCTGATCAAGGCCAGCGAAGCCAGCGGAACGCTGTCCCAGATGCTCGATCGCATCGCGACCGAATCGCGGTCGGAGTTAGAAACGCGGCAGAAGGTACAGGGAGCGTTGATATACCCGGGAGCGATGCTGTTGATGTGCATCGGCGTCAGCATCTTTCTGCTGATCTACGTGTTTCCCAAACTGTTGCCGATGTTTGCCACGAAGCAGATCGAGATTCCCTTGCCGACGCGCGTGATGATGACGGTGTCCGATGTCCTGACTCACCATTGGTACTGGGTGCTAGCCGCCTGTTGTTTCCTGACCGCTGTGTTCGCTTACACTCGGAAACAGTCCTGGGGCCGGCTCGGTCTCGACTGGCTTTGGATCCACGCTCCCATCCTAGGACCGATGTTGAAAAAAGTCATTCTGGCGCGCAATTTGAAAACTCTGGCCATAACGATCAATGCCGGAGTCCCTGTGCTGCAAGCACTGGAGCTGACAGCGGGCGTCTCAAACAATCGCCTGTACGAGCGCTCCTGGAACGAAATCGGACAACACGTCACAACCGGAAAACAGATCCACGAAGCGTTGTCGGGTAACAAACTGTTCCCTGCGACCGTCAAGCAGATGATCTCATCAGGCGAGGCGACTGGAAAACTGGGGATGATCCTGGAAAAGGTCAGCCTGTACTACGAGCGAGAAACAAAGAACGCGATCAAGTCCGCCACAACTCTGATCGAGCCACTGATGGTGTTTCTGATGGGCGGCGTGATCGGCACCATCGCCTTGGCCATGCTGCTACCCATTTTCAAACTCAGCAGCGCCGCGCATTGAACAGCATTGAATACAGGGGCGACGGCCCGCGATTCAACCCGCCATGTTCTCCAGAGAACACCGCAGGCTGAGCCGACTGATGCTGGTCGCTGAGTTCTCAGATTGCCCTGACGGGTACCATCTGTTTCACGCCGCGTCATGCCGCGTCAGAAATCGATTCGTCATCTTCCAGCAGGCACTCCGCGCCAGCATCGGCTTCCAGAGCGTCCTCGTGCTGTTCCAGAGCCGCATCTTCGTCTTCCAGAGTATCTTCTTCTTCGTCATAAACCAGTTCGTAAATGCTGTCCGATGCCTCGGTCAGTATTGCGAGGATATTCTGGCTCTGCACATTGGTAGCCACGCCCTCGAGCAATTCGATGACCCGATCGACTTCCTCACTGGTGATCTCTTCGAATTCCTCATCCGCTTCAACTTCGCCGTGATGCAGACTGTCCTCGCTGGACATACCAACCTCCTTGAGTTCCATCTCGTCATCTGTCCCATCGGCAGCCTCGAGGACTCGACCGACACCACAACAGGCAATTGCCGCGTCTCAGCCCCGCTCGACCCGACTCGGGTTGATCACCCGGCGCGCCAAGCCATTGACAGTCCAGCGGCCATCGTCGGGTGTGTCTTTAGCTTGGATTCGCCTGACAGGTCAAGACCTTTCATTGAGCAACCGGTGTGTTCCACGGAAGCGCTCGCGGTGTCCTCTCATTGGCCATCACGGCACCTCGGTTTCCCTTCCCGTTCCGCACCCCAATCCGTTTCAGAAGCGGGCGGTGGACGCCGGACCGATCCGGCTGCACGTTGTGCCCCGCGCGCCGTGTCTTGCGTGTTTGAGCCGTCGACTGGCGAGATCGTCACGCATCAACTGACCGCCATGCGAAATGGCACTCACCGCCGTTTACAGAAAAACAGGGCAAAACTCATTGACAATTCACACGCTGAAGAACACGATTGGGTTCATACCGATTTCGTGAAATGCGTTCGACGCAGTTTTCGTACAGTCATGGCTTGGCGGCCGGCATTGGCCGCCCGCTGTGAACGGCCGGAGCGTTGCCCGACGCAGCGTCCGGTGTCAGCGTGACCGTGATGGGAATCGGGGTGATTCAGCCAGCCTGAACACAAGAATCCGGAAGAACCAGTTCGCGACGCAGGGGACCTTCAGCCTCATAAATGACCGCATACGGGCGCTCGACACCAGAGACAGTGAGTCGATCGCCCGTCGTTACACCGACGTTCCGACGGGTTCGGTCTGCGCCGCACCGGTCTGGAATCTTTCCGTGTTGCTTGACTACTGGCCACCACGCCCGTAGAATCAGGCAAGGTGTATGTACGGCGCACACGTTGCCGTTTGGCAAATCTGGGCCGTGATGATGGACATTTCAATCGAGAGGCGCGCGTCATGTTGGTTTTATCGCGCAAAAAGAACGAGAGCATCGTGATCGACGGTGAAGTCACGATCACTGTCGTCGAGGTGCGCGGCGATAAAGTCCGTCTGGGAATCGAAGCGCCGCGGGAAATCCCCATTCACCGCAGCGAGATCTACGACGCAATCGTTCAAGCCAAGGGGAATGACAACACGACGGTCTCCACAAAGGAGTCCTAGACGACTTGACAGCTATCGGTGAGGCACTACAGTACGATTTCTTCTGTGGGCCCCATCGTCTAGTCTGGCCTAGGACACCGGACTTTCGCTCCGGTAACGGGGGTTCAAATCCCCCTGGGGTCAATTGACGCAGGTTCGAGTCACATCGACTCGAACCTGTTTTCATTTCTCCCGGTACACGTTCCGACGGCGGGAACGGCCCGTGTGACCGCAACAACCCCTGTCTGGTTTCGACAGAAGAAAGAGGCCCATGGACCCAAATGAAAGCTGGAGGCATTTGTTTGAGAACTGGCCGGAGACGATCCCCAAGGCAGGAATCGTGGTCACGCGTTTCCAGGAATCGATTGTGTTTGTGGACTTTCTGATTTCGAGTGGCATCGTACTCCTGGAACGGGAACAACCGGATGGCGCAGGAGCCCGCAAGGTGATGCTGCCTTACGCGGAAATCGCGGCCGTCAAGATCACAAACATCCTGGACCTGGCCCGGTTTCAGGTGATGGGATTTCAGACTCCCTATTAGGCGGACTCGCTTGGGGAAATGGCTTCCATCAGCCGCTGGTAGAACCAGCGGCCCGCTGCGCCGGCGCTGCGCAACTCTGATCGCCGCGATTCACGTCAGATACAGCCAGCGGGACAGTAGCAGGGTCGGAACGAGTAACGCCACCACAGCACCGGCCATCACCGGTTCTCCCGTCTTGCAGTAGACCAGCGTGCCGTCCAAAATCACCAACGATAGCAACATGGTCTTGACCGCCAGTTGCACGTGTGCGGCGTCCGGCGTGAGGATGGCGAACAGCATCCGCCGATTGATGATCAACCCCATGACCGCCAACGCCAACACCACCTGCAGATTATCGACTTGCTTTGGTCCGATAAGATAGACGAACGGCAAATAGGCCAGCCACACGATGCCGGCGTTGACCACCAAGGCAGCCAGCAGCAATTGACTGCGTTGGCTGGTTCGCGCTTCAGCGCGCCCGAACCACGTCAAGCCAGCCACGTAAACCCCCAACCCGATGGCAACGGGTAGTTGTGGCCGAGCCCACAAGAACAGGTCGCCGGCGGCTGACGCCCCCAGCATGACGTTCAACATCCGGCAGCCTCCCATGGCCAAGGGCCCCACAATCGGCAGGCGTTTCAAACCACCGTCATAGGCCATAATGCAGGCGATCAGCATCAGGGCCAGCTGCAAGCTCGCCGACCCAACGCACCAGGCAGCCAATGTCCCCAGCAACAACAGTAGGCTCCCCAAGCTCACCGCCATGCGACAAGAAACCCGTCCAGATGGAATCGGCCGCTGGCTGCGTTGTTCGGCGTCCACGCGCCGATCAAATACATCGTTGAAGACCATCCCCGCCAGATACAGACAGCCGGAACAAATACACAACAAGGCCAACTGGAAGCGTGGGTCCGGCTGGCCTGGAGAAGGACTCAAATCGACGTGATTCAGCAGGAATCCCAAACCGATGTCCGCCAGCGCGGTAAACACGGCGGGAAATCGCGTCAATTCGAGATAGGCCTTGAGTCGATGCATGCGCCCGAATCCACTCGTTGAATCGGCTGGTCGTCAGGAAACCCGGTCAGACTACCAGATTGCCGAACAGGCATCGAGTGGACGGCGAGACACCGTCCAGGCCCCGCTCAACGAAAGTCGCGGGAAACCACCGGTGTCGTTCCCAGATGACCTGAGAGATCTTCCAGATGATCCACCAACACGTGAATCACACCATCCTGCCGCTGCAACGTGCCCCGTGCCAGCAGACCTTTTGCGGTCGAGGCAATCGTGTGAAATCGTCTCCAGACATCGACGCGCACAATCAGATTGGCAAATCCCGTCTCGTCCTCCAATGTCACGAATGTGACACCGTTGGCTGTCCCGGGTCGCTGCCGCAGTAGAACCAAACCGGCCACTGTGACCCGGCGTGCGGTGGGCCAATCGCGCAGGCTGTCAGCCCGGACCGCTCTCAGATGCCGTAACTGATCACGCATGGGTGCCAAGGGATGCCCCTTGAGACTCAGACCGCTGGACCGGTAGTCGGCCACGATCTGCTGCAAGGGATCCATCACCGGCAGTTGGGCCCGGGCTTCCACCGAATCACGTTCAGCGAACAACGGACCAGCAGACACACGCCGTCGGGCATTCCAGATGGCGTCCCTGCGGTCACTGCCCAACGCAGCAAAAACATCGGCACGCGCCAGCCGGGTCATCACCGATCGACTCAACCCGGTCCGCTCAACGCAATCGGCGAACGATGCATACGGTTGGTGGCCGCGTTGAGTGACGATCCGACTGGCATCCGTCTTCCGCAAGCCCTTCAACAACCGGAATCCCAGTCGGATCCCCCAATCTCCCGCGTGTGAACCGCTCCCAGCTCCACGCTCCAATCGACAATCCCACACGCTGTGATTGATGTCGATCGGCCAGACGTCCACAGCATGCTTTCGAACATCGGAGACGAGTTGCGCGGGTGCATAAAAACCCATGGGCTGGCTGTTCAGCAGGGCGGTGGTGAAGGCCGCCGGATAATAGCACTTGAGCCACGACGACGCGTAGACGATGGCCGCGAAACTGGCCGCATGGGATTCCGGAAATCCGTACTCACCGAATCCCTGAATCTGCCGAAACAACCGCTCGGCAAATTCCAGCGGATACCCATTCCTCAACAGTCCATCGACCAATTTGGAACGCAGTTGATCGATCACTCCCGGCCTGCGCCAAGCCCCCATCGCCCGCCGCAATTGATCTGCTTCACCGGGAGAAAATCCAGCGGCCACTACAGCCAATCTCATGGCCTGCTCTTGAAAAATGGGGACTCCAAGTGTCTTGTGCAGCACATCGCGGATCCGATCATCCAGATAATCGACCGGCTCTTCTCCGTTACGCCGGCGCAAGTAGGGGTGCACCATGTCTCCCTGAATCGGTCCAGGGCGCACAATGGCCACCTCGATCACCAAATCGTAATAGCAGCGAGGCCGCATGCGGGGCAACATGCTCATCTGAGCCCGACTCTCAATCTGGAACACACCCACCGTATCGGCTCTCTGAATCATCTCGTAGACACGCGGGTCTTCCTGCGGAATATCTCTCAGCGTCAGACGGCGGCCATGACAACAATTGACGTCCTCCAGGCATTTGCGGACAGCCGTCAGCATACCCAGTGCCAAGCAGTCCACCTTCAGTATACCCAACGTGTCCAGATCATCTTTGTCCCACTGAATGACCGTCCGCGGCACATCACGGGGCGACCGGACCGGCGGCTGGGAATCGATTCCCGAATCGCCCAGCGCCGCATTCTCAATCGGCACCAGCTCCGACAAGGGCCCCTGAGTCATGACCATGCCCCCCACGTGCTGCGACAGGTGGCGTGGAAAACCGATCAACTGGGGAACCAATTCCAACAGCGAGCGGTGAATTTCCGAATCCGAATCGATCTTGGATTCCCGTAACGGGCTCTGCAATTCCTCGGTCGTCGCGCACGCGCCCAGGGACCGCGCCAACAGATCGACTCGGTCGCCCGACAGCCCCAGTGCCTTGCCGATGTCGCGAACAGCCGAACGTGGCCGATAGGTGATGACCTCAGCCGTCATGGCCGCCCGATCGCGGCCGTACTTGCGATAGACATACTGCAGAACTTCTTCCCGACGCTCGTGTTCGAAATCCACGTCGATGTCGGGAGCCTCGTCGCGCTGCTTACTGATAAACCTCTCAAACAGAACATCGATCCGATCGGGATCGACGCAGGTGACTCCCAGGCAGTAGCACACAGCCGAGTTTGCCGCAGAGCCGCGTCCCTGGCACAGAATCCCGCGGCTGCGCGCAAAACGCACCAGATCCCAGACTGTCAGGAAATAGGCTTCGTACCGCAGTTCGCCGATCAACTGCAGTTCATACTCAATCAGCTTGCGAACCTTGGCTGGAATGCCCGCCGGGTAGCGTGCATTCGCTCCACGCCAAGTCAACTGGAACAAGTACTCTCGAGCGGAAGTGCCGGCCGGACAATGCTCTTCGGGGTACTCGTATCTGAGCTCATCCAGTGAGAAATGACAGCGATCCGCGATTTCAGCCGCGCGCTCCACAGCATCCGGCAGTCCGTCAAACAGATCGCGCATTTGCTCGAATGATTTCAGATGGCGTTCAGAATTGGAAAATCGCCGATGCCCCAGGGCTTCCACAGAACACCGATTCCGGATCGCGTTCAACACGTCGTGAAGTTTCTGTCGTTGTGGGACGTGATAGTGCACCGCGTTGGCGGCCACCAGCGGCAGCTGGACATGATGGGCCGCCGCCTGCAACCGTTCGAGTCGCTGCGCGTCATCGGCTCCCTTGTGCAATTCGGCCAGAACATAACATCGGTCGCCGAAGGTGTCCCGCAAACGCGTCACTCCAGCACACCACTCGGCCTGACCGAGCACATAGCCGCCTGTCAAACAAGCAATCAGGTCGTGACTGCAACTGACAACATCGGCCAGCTCTAAATGACACTGGCCTTTGACCGCTCGCCTGCGCCCGACGGTGATCAATCGCGACAACTGACCGTAACCAGCCCGGCTGGTGGCCAGCAGGACGATTGGAGGAGCATCATGCAGATGGATCTCGGCACCGATGATCAGCGGGATTGCGTGATTCCGAGCTGCGCGATGCGCTCGAACAACACCGGCCAGGCTGTTGCGATCGGTGATGGCCAGCGCGGACAATCCAAGCTCAACCGCTCGAATCACCAGTTCTTCGGGATGAGAAGCCCCGGTCAGGAACGAGAAATTCGTCAGGCAATGCAATTCGGCATAACACGTGGCGGACCGACCACCCATAACTCCACCACAAACAGTCAGACGCCACGCCGGGGCGCACTTCAGAACAGATCCGATCGGGAGCATTGGCTGCGACACCCGCCGCCGTCTCCAGCAATGAACGCCCATTCAAGTTGCCGGCGCGGAGACGCATTATACGCCCCGCGCAGCGGGAATCCAACGAGCGAACGCCGTTCGGACACCGGAGCTTCAAGTCAACGGCGATCCAGCCGTTGGCACAACGATTCCAATCGTTGAATGAGCTCCGGTGATGCGGGATAAATGTATGCGGGCGCTGTCGTAGGCCGCGCATTCCGACCCGCCGCTGGCGACCGGGCACGGGTGACCATCAACGTCCCGTCGGCGGCACGGGACAACGGGATCAAATAGCTCTGTCCTGGATCGGCCAGACGTCGATCCAGATTGCCGAGAACCAGCGGGCTCGGGAGCGGCTCGTCACGCAACCACTGCCGCACCACGTCCACCCGCCCGATCTCTGGCTGGACGACACGCCCCAAAACAATCACTTCGGCCTGCGCAATCTGACGGAAGTTCAAGGTCACCGGGTTGGCGGTTTGTGCTGCCAGGCCCAGCAAGACGATCCACCACAGGATGCCCACCACCAGGCTCAACGGCAGCAACCAACGCCCCGTGGTCCGACACGGATCTCCCGGCTCAACGCCCCGTCGCTGCCCGCCGTCCTCAGGTCCTTTCGGGATGGGCTGGGACTGGTTCAAATCAGAGCCTTGCGACTGGCATGCTAAAGTGTGCGGGACGCAGTGGATGCCGCTCGACAGCGACTCACACCTGCGAAATCACTGCTACGAGCCAACTCATTCGAACGCCCGCTCCGTTTCGATGACGTAATCGTGATCGAATACGACTTCGAAGTCGTAGATGTCCAGAAAGTCGCTCAGTTGGTCTCGCTCAGTCTTTTTCATTTGACCGCGCTCGATCATTTCAAAGACGATCCGACCAAAGTCTCCCGTATCCTGAATCCTCCATTGCCGAAACACGGTTTGTGTCATCAGTCCAAACTGCCGTAATGCCAGCCTGCGCACTCCATCCAGCAGCTCTTGCCCCGTGATGTGTGATTCGTCGGCCTCAACGTCCGACGACTGGTCGGCGGACTGTTCATCACAGCTGCGGCCCAGATGTTCTTGCGAATACCGCAGCGCAGCGAAAACGAACTTATAGGCGTTCGGGTGGAAATTCAGTCCGGGCACTGTTGGATCTTCGGCTAATGTCATTGCACTCAACCACTCTCTGCTGCACAACATTCCAGACTGGTAACGACACAAAATCCAATTACAACATATCAGGAATCTGGCACGACACAATCCAAGCTTTCTCAACAAATCGTGCACAAACCGATCTCAGCGGTGTGCGCTGGCCCTGAGCCATCCCTTCAGGACTCGGTCGGTGCCGGCTGGGAATCTTTGGAACCATCGCGGTTGGACACCACGGTGAGGATTTCACTTACGTCGGTCATAATCCGGCGTCCGCCATCATAGAGTACCACCGCTTTGCGAGCCAATATCTCGAGTCCAATGACCTTGCCCTGACCTTGTCGCGTCATCACCAAGGCTCCCACCTTCGGCAAGTCCCGCCGGTACTCAGTATACGTATCATATTCGTAGCGCAAGCAGCACTTCAGCCGACCGCAGCGGCCGGAAATCTTATTCGGATCCAGGGTTGCTTTCTGCAGTTTTGCCATCTTCATCGATACCGGAGGCATTCTCCGCAGATGCGTATTGCAACACACGGGTTTTCCGCAGTCACCATAATCCGCCAGCAACTTGGCTTCATCCCGAATCCCAATCTGCCGCATTTCGATCCGCGTACGGAACTCTTTGGCCAGGGCTTTGACCAATTCCCGAAAGTCGACTCGTTTTTCGGCGAGGTAGTAAAACAGAATCCGCTCGCCGCCAAAAATCCGCTCGACATCGACCAGTTGCATCTGCAACTTGCGTTGGCGAATCATTTCGCGACAGCCGTCAAACTGCTCCCGCTCCTGCCGACAAAGCTCATCCCGCGAGCGGCAGTCCTCGGGCGTAGCGCGTCTGAGAATTCGGCCCTTGCCGTCTCCGCTGCCCAGCAATTCCTGGGTGCGTTCACTGGCGTGACAAAGGACCTGCCCCCATTCCACACCCCGGTCGCTACGAATGATCACCTCATCATTTCGACGAAAGCGCTGGCCACCCTTTGCCGAAAACCGGTGAACATTGCGTGTCGCGCCGTAGCGGACGATGTACTGATTCTTCATAAACGCCTGACAACCTGAACCTCTGTTGCGCGGTTCCGACGGTGCGAAAACACGACACACTGCCACATCTGCCACGATTATACACCGACACCCGGCCTGCGCGCCAAGAGTCCATGCTGGGGAAATCCCAGAGCGGGCACGGAGATGGGGAGTTGGATCGCCGAAATCCGCGTGGGAACCCCGCGCTAGGCGGACCGGATGTGGCCCTGTTGACGCCCGGCAACGCGCACCAGAGCGTCCAACAGGCCCTCCAGGCACAGCCCGACGGGGATCGCACCGGCAATCTGTTGTTGCGCGTCCAGTGAACACTCAATGAGTGCGGCCACGATCTCAACCGAGGGCTCCACTGCTTCTCCCAGCGCCTGCGCCAATTCTTCCGCTTGCGGGATCGCCGCAGCGGGCTTGGCTCCCAGGAGCTGCAACAATACGGCGCGATAAAATTCGGTGACGAAATCGAGCAACCAAGCCGTTCCCTGCCGCTGATCGATCCCCGCAGACTCAAGCTTCTCCACTCCTGCGACCAGCCGCACCGCCAGGCCAACGCTGTCCATTTTGGCACCTTGCGCAAGTTCACCGTGCAAGTCCTCCCGCAGCGAATGCAGTTCGCTGCCCAGCAGCTGACTCGCCGTCGCCAGGCTGCCCTGGCACAATCCGCTGACGGTCTCCGCGGAACGATCGTCCTCCGCCAGCCCTTGCTCGACCAACAACCGGACCACATCCGTTGCCGCCAGCGGGCGAAAGTGAACTTGCTGACAGCGCGAGCGGATCGTGGGGAGAATCCCGTCAGCGTTGTTACAGATCAGCAGCAACAGCGAACCGTTCGGCGGTTCTTCGAGAGTCTTCAGCAGAGCGTTGCCGCTGGCCTCGTTCATCAGGTTCGCATCGTCAATCACGGCGATTTTGCGATTTCCCAGCATCGGTTTCCGTGACAACTCGAAACACAGGCCGGCCTTCCCGCGTTGTGGCTTGGGGCCCACAAATGCTTCGATCGGCAGATCCCGCTTGCCATCGGGAGCGGTGATCAGGAACAAATCAGGATGGCTGCCGGCCAGCACCTGACGGCAACCGGAACACTGTCCGCAGGCATCAAGCGACTGATCGTCGATCTGGTCACACAACAAACATTGAGCCAGAGTCAACGCAAATCGTTTCTTGCCGATCCCATCAATGCCGGCCAACAGGTAGGCGTGCGACAAACGGCCTCGTTCCAGAGACCGGCGAAACATGACCACCTGCTGGTCATGCCCGAGCAAACCGTTCCAAATCATGATAGCCCTCGGCAACAACGATCATGTGTGATGCGAACTGGCCCTGCGGCTGCGTCACCACACACACTTCCTGACACGTCATGAATCGACCACGGATTGTGTATGGGCGGATGGGCCATCGTGGGGTCGCAACCAGCCCAACACGTCACCCACTTGCAGCACCGCTCCTTCGAACAGTCGGATCGGCCCCATCCAGCCACAGCGGTCGGCAAAAACGTCGAAGCTGATTCCATGGATCAAGACTTCGACCAGCCGGTCACTGCTGCTCACCTCATCACCGGGTCGAACGAGCCACGAACTTAAGTGAATCTCATGTTGATTTGCTCCAAGCTCCGGCAGGCGAATCGGCCAATGGTCGGAATCGTCCGCTTGTCGCGCCTTCGCCATCCAACGCTCCTCACTCGCGGCCACGGGAACGACGATGCCCATCACCGGGTACAAAACCGCGCCGACCCACAGCCGTGCCGTCAAAACCCACGCGACCCGGACCATGGCAGGACCGACATCCCGGAACTCCGCGAGACTTCCAACGGATACCGAGCGATTGGCTTGCGTTGATCGACCCTGTCAGTCTGACCGGCTGCCGGCATGTGCTGGCTGGTTCTTCCATCTGTTCGGCATCGCGAGGACATCCGGTCGCGGTCACTGGAGAACGGCCTGGTCACACCGTGAGGTTCGAGCGTCAAAAACACCGCAGACACAGCACCGTCCTGGCACCATACCCATTTCTGGCCGGACCCCGGCCGGTTAATCCCGGAAAATTCCGGCGAAAAGACGAATTCGGACGCGAATCGGCATTCTGACAAATTGCGGTTTCCCCTAGAATCCCGCCCCGCACGCCAGCAGGACGCCGGCCGATGCCCGCCAGCCTTCGAGAAAGGAATCGCGATATGACGACGAGCTCCCCGAATCGCGGTCTCATCCGCAGCAACCGCGCCATGATCACCGCCCTGGTCCTTTGCCTAATGGGCGGTAGCCTTCATTCACAGACATACGCCCAGTCCTCCCGCACAACCAAGGGTCGTGAGCGGATCGACAATCTGCTGCAGTCCCTGATCGAACTGGAATTGCAACGACGTGAATTGGAGCGTTCCGAGCGTGCGCGGCCGACGCCGCGCCCGCTGTCCAACGCGCCCGATCAAAACCTGGATCGCGTCCGCTCGTTACTGGACCTTTTCGCCAAAGACACGTCCAAGCTCATTTATGACATCGATGACGCCGGTCGTGATGTCCCCGCCTTGCGGAACCATCTGACCAATGCCCTGAAAATTCGTGCGCGGGCAGGCGTGCTCGCCGAGAGAAGCCAGCAAATCAACGATGTCCAGGAAGTCGTCCGTCAATTCGAGAGCCTCGACCGCGACTGGCGCGCCCTGTCATACAATCTGAACCGGCTGAGCGAGCTTCCAGATGCAAGCAAGCAACAGCTGGCCACATTGAACTCCTACGACGCTCAGCTCTGTGAGTTGCTCAGCGTCAAGCCGCAACTGAATCGACGGGAACTGCTGCGGCAAACTTCGTCACTGAGTGCCGACTTGAATAATCTGATCGAGGATATCGAAGTTGAACTGGGTTCCACCGAAAGCACGCGACAAATCCTGTTGAACGGCCGAAAAACTCACCAGCAGGCCAACCAGTTGTCACTGACGCTGACCGAACAGTCCAGTAACGCGGGCATCGTTGCCGATTATCAGAAATTTCGAAAACTCTGGCAGTCCTTGTCAGCCAGCTTGCGTCCGATTGAAAACCGCTACATTGAGCGCAGCATCCGCCGCATCCGCTCGGCCGATCATGCGTTGGCGGCGTTACTTTGGATCGATCGCAAGGTCGATAACCAGCAACTGATCGACATCGCTGCGACTCTGACGAAGGACACCGATGAGTTCTTTACCCGCACGCCACTGAAACTGCTGATCGAATTACCGAAACAAGATGAGATCATCCCGATCGCTGATCAATTCTACGGCGTCCTGCAGAATTTCACCGACATCGTCGATCGACAAGAGTCTCATACCGACGTTGTGG
>Ga0315336_1002814_pt1 | contig 25155 bp, 23 predicted proteins | sample ASW5metaG_FD_204512 | JGI IMG/M metagenome (GOLD analysis project Ga0315336, IMG submission 204512) | Ammonia-oxidizing marine archaeal communities from Monterey Bay, California, United States - ASW #5 | ecosystem: Environmental > Aquatic > Marine > Intertidal zone | place: USA: California... | reverse complement strand
TTTGGAGTAGGTGGAGTCGGTTTATGTACTGTGCAGGCGGCGGCCATGGTCTCGACATACCCAATTGTCGCGATCGATGTTTTGGATTCCAAACTGGAAATGGCCAGCCAGTTTGGTGCCACACATGTGTTCAATTCTCGATCGGTCAAGGATCTCGATAGCGAAATCTACAAGATCGTCGGAAGCCAAGGACCGGATGCTGTGATTGACACGACGGGTATCGCTCGTGTCATCGAACAAGCCTATGAGCTCACGAATCCAGATGGCAAAACGATCTTGGTGGGTGTGCCAAGAAGAGGTGACAACGCATCCCTCTACACGCTGCCGCTCCACTTCAACAAGATCCTTAAGGGATCACACGGCGGCGACAGTCTGCCGCAGGTCGATATTCCGAATTACGTGCGACTGATGAAAGCCGGCCGACTCCAGCTCGATGCATTGATCAGCCATGAGTTTTGCCTCGACCAGATGAATGCGGCTGTCTCACAGGTCCAATCTGGAGATGCTCGCAGAGTATTGGTGAACATGAATTCATAGCTGTAACAGCCGTTCTTACGATCATCCTTGACCTTCCAATAAAGTGACAAACATGTCACTCCAGACATCAGAAACGAGAGAACCCCAACACCAGCATTGTCTCGATTTGATACGTGATCGAATTGCTACACCGTGTGCTCAAATCGAAAGGCGTCGAGTCGTAACTGAATATTGAGGCAATTGTCGTTATCGAATGTTTTTCACTTCCTCATGGTTTCACTTGCTCAGAGGAAGATACCCGTGAGGAAACAGACGTTCGAGTGGATCAGGGGGTGAGCATTTGGCACCACTGAAAAGACCGACATCTTGTAACGAGAGTTTTCAAGAAGTTGTGTGAAATGACAGTATGAATAGGTGAGCTAAGTGCCGAGTCTGCACCGCTGATGTATCAGATTTCGTGTGAGACTAGGGTGCCGTTTCTGCAAACGTAGAGTTAGATCATGAGAATACTGTATTTTACGAATACTGACGTGACGGATGTCACACGAGTCCCCTCTATTCTACAGAAGTACGGTGATGAAGTTTTATACTGGAATCGCCGTCTTGATTACGATGTTCTTCGCAAGCGGAAGATTGACTTCGTTGTAAGCGACCGCCCGCGATCTTTAATTCGTGACGATGTCCTTGCGAATTACGAGAAGCGAATAATCAACTTACATCCGTCGTTCCTGCCATGGGGTAAGGGATACTATCCAAATTACTTTAGTATCAAAAACAGAGAACCGTTTGGTGTGACAATTCACTACATTGACGCAGGTATCGACACCGGAGACATCATTTGCCAGACACGACTATTCCTTACACAGGATGACACATTACGGACAACCTACGACAGATGTAGGGAGGCGCTTGTATCGCTCCTGGACCAAAACTGGAAGGACATAAGGTCTGGGAAAGTGATACCGATGAAGCAAGATGAGAGCGGTAGTTTGCGTTATAAGAAAGACTTTGAAGGCGTTTTTGAGACGTTGTCGCAAGGGTGGGATACGCCGATCAAAAATCTTTAGTGCGCCCATAGCGACGACACGACTGATGCGAACATGAGCGTCGGAAGTGGGTTTGACCTGCTCCCCTTTAATTGGTCCAAGATGAGTGAGCGCCCTTTCCAGGTCGTCTACCTGGCTGCGATTCTCTCACTCGGGGTGGTACAACAATCGGGGATAGATCGGGTTGCTAACCGCGAGGTGTGCGTTTCGCAAGGTGGCGATGCATCATGTCGTATAAGGAAGTTTGAGTTCTCAGCCGGAAATGTCGTGAGGCCGTTGTCATCTCCGCGGCACTCAGTGTGACCTGCGACCCAAATGACCTGCCACCCAAACAATGTTCGTTGTGGCCAGTTGGTTATGACACAACCGCATTTGCGCCATTGGCACCTTGCTGCTTCACTGAAAGTAAGATCCAGAATCGGACGAGTAACCGGCGCCTCAGTTGTTGGTTGTCGTGTGGAGTTTCGGCTTCCTAATCAGGTTTATCGCAAGATCTGGCGTCCGGAAGCGGTGTCCTTCAATGTGGAGGGACATCTTCTCTGACTTCAGGGCGCGTGCCCAGAGGAGTGTGTCGGGTGGCGGTGTTAAGAACATTTCTGGATGAGTGTCCAGGCCCCACGGTCGTGCGGGGTGAAGGATGTTACTTATGGACAAAGGATGGCCGCCGTTTGTTCGACACAACGGGTGGTCTCACATCACACTGCATACTTGGCTGGTCGCATCCACCAATCGTTTCCGCGGTCGAGCAACAGCTAAGACGAATTAGCCACATCGACTACAAGGGCTTTGTCGATGAAAACAGAGAAGAACTGTCGGATCTATTGCTGTCCAAGTCTGAAAACGGGCTAAATCGCGTATATTTTTCGGGTAACTCGGGCGGGGAGGCATGTGAAGCTGCGATGAAACTCAGCTTTCAATCGCACTATGATTCAGGTGATCAGGGTCGGCATTGGTTCATCTCGAGGAAACAATCGTATCACGGCTCAAGTACCGATGCGCTGTCGTTGGGAGATCGACCAAATCTAGATTTCTTTGCTCCTTTACTTCCTACAAATCGATTCAAGATTGCGGAGCATAACGTCTATCGAGAGAGTCATCAGGGGGAGACACCCGACGAGTATGCCAAGAGATCGGCTGGTGAACTCGAAGAAGCCATCGTGCGGATTGGCCCTGAAAAAGTATGCGCGTTTGTGGCGGAGACCATTGGTGGCGGATTGGTAGGTTACGTTCCACCTGCCGGTAAGTACTGGAAATATGTTCGTGACATTTGCACTCAGTATGGCGTTCACCTCATCCTCGATGAAGTGATCTGTGGAACAGGTACGACCGGCAAAGTGTATTGCTGTGATTGGGATGGAATCACCCCTGATTTCTTATTCCTTGGAAAGACCCTAGCGTCCGGTTATTCCCCACTGTCGATTGTCTTAACAACCGCAGAGGTGGAACGTGCAATTGCATCAGGCCAGGGACGGATTCAACACTCAACAACGCACCAAGGCCATACACTTGGAGTTGCGGCGGCCTTGGCAGTCCAGAAAATCATTCACTCAGACGGCTTCCTGGCAGAGGTCAATGCGACAGGCAAATTCATTGTCTCTGAAATACAACGTGAACTGGCTGAGCATGAATTCTTCCGGAACATTCGTGGACGGGGGATGCGACTTGCCGTGGAATACTCATGTGATCAGATGAACCAGTTCGGTAGGTGTTTGACAAACGCCCTAGAATCCCGCCACGGAATTCTAATCGACGGAAAATGGCACCGAATCACGCTCTCACCGATGTTGAATACGCCTCACAACTTGATCGAAGAATTCGTAGACAAATTCTGTCGCGAATTTAAGCGAGTTGCCGCATCGTGGTCAACAACCTGCCGGAGCCTTGATGAGGATACCAGCGACCCACAACGACGATAGATGGACGCAACCACGAGATTATTGCTGAGGACCGAGTAAATTTTGGCGATCTGTAGATCTCTCAAATCAAGATAGCAGTTGCGCGTCAGCCGAACTCTCGATGCCAATTGAGCCGTCGTTAGTGTTTCCGACCTTGTTGTCGGCCAGTATTCAATCGACATTGTGCAGCTAACCCAATTCGATTGAGTAGCCATCGAAGGCCTTTCGAAAACGTGGCAACTGCATACAGACGGATCAACATGTCACAGCATTTACGCACAAGAAAACCCATCGGCAGCGTCATCTGCCGCCACCCGTTCTAGTAACAGCGTACGATTGAGAGAGTTTTAGGTATGACGTCCGTTTTTCACAATCAGGACGCAATCTTCGAGATTAATTCCAGTTGGCTCTTGCGACTCAAACAAGCTGCTAGCCAATCGCAGTTACTCAGAGCGCGTCTGTGTCTTCATCTCAGTTCCGACGATCTTGTTCAAGAAATGTTGATCGCATTTTGCCGTGGCTCGTATATCCGGCCGCATCGTCATATGGCCAAAAGCGAGTCCTTTCACGTCGTTGAGGGCAAGTTGATCGTCGTACTATTTGATGACGAAGGTAAACCAACACAAGAAATTCGAATGGGGGCCCCCGACACAGGTGAAAGTTTTCTTTATCGCCTGTCGTCATCCGTCTGGCATACGGTCATTCCACTATCCGATTACACGATTATCCATGAAACAACGACGGGGCCTTTCGACCCGACTGAGACCCAAGTCGCGCCCTGGTCGCCCGATGAATCGGCCACTACCGCGGTGAAGAAATTCATTGGTCAGCTCACAACCAGCTGCTATGAATAAAACAATTTTCTTGGATCGCGATGGAGTGCTGATTGCGGACACACATTTACCGCGGACCACGGCGGATCTACAAATGATCGAAAGTGTGCCGCAAGCACTGTCTCAACTGCAACAAGCAGGATTCCTTCTCATCGTCGTCAGCAATCAAACAGTGGTTTCTCGCGGACTGATGTCTGAATCGGACATGGCATCACTTCAATCGGAAGTGGAACGTCAAATAGAACGGTCCGGAGGGCCATCACTGGATGGTTTCTATTACTGTCCCCATCATCCGAACGCCACTGTGTCTGTTTATCGCGCGAACTGCCAATGTCGCAAACCACGTCCAGGAATGTTGCTGCGTGCGGCCAATGAGCACGACATCGACCTGTCCAACAGCTTTATGATTGGTGACCGCATCACTGATATTATCGCCGGCGCCCGAGCCGGGTGTCGGACGGTGCTGGTTGAAACGGGAGCGCATTTGGCGCCACCCATTGAGTCCAGCGAACCACTTGACATGTCCATTGCACCCGACCACACGTGTCGTGACCTGAGTGAAGCCGTCGACTGGATCTTGGAGGGCATGTGAAAGCCATGGTCTTGGCTGCCGGTTATGGCACACGCCTGGGCAATTTGACGCGGGCGATGCCCAAGCCGTTGCTGCCCGTAGGCGATCGTCCGCTCCTGGAATACATCATTTGCCATCTGGCCAGACATGGTTTCGACGAAATTGCTGTGAATCTGCACTTCATGCCCGAGACGGTACGCGAATTCCTTGGCGATGGAAGCCGTTGGAACATCGACATTGAATATTCGGCGGAACCCGAACTACTGGGAACCGCGGGTGGAGTGAAAAAGATGGAACACTTCTTCCGCGACACCGATGCTTTCTTGATTCAATATGGGGACATTCTTACCGACCAGGACCTTACAGCTCTGCATCAATTTCATCGTGATAAACAAGCGTTGATTACGATGCTGGTTCATCAACGTGCCAGATCCAACAGCATTGTCGAGATGGATGACGATCATCGCATCCTCCGATTTTGGGAACGGCCGGATGACAGGATTCGACAAACGGTCAAATCGCCCTGGGTGAATTCTGCAGTTTACGTCTGTGACCCGGCCGTGTTGCAGGTGATCCATCCCACAGATCCCTGTGATCTTCCACGAGATGTTTTCCCACAGCTCATCGATAGTGGCCGCCTGTTCGGTTTTCCGCTGACCGGTTACCGTTGCGCTGTTGATTCACCGCAGCGATATGCTGCTGCACAGGCAGCGGTTCATAACGGACAGTGTGACATCGACTTGCCACCGAAGACTTCTGGATGACGACGCAGTCCAAGGTTCTCTACGAAGACGATCACTCACTTCGTTCCGTCATGCTGCCTTTATCTCAGCACAGGCGAGGCCGGTGCATGGCATCAACCATATTTCCAATACAGCAGCGTCGACAGAGGTCAATGTAACGAATGATGCGGCCGTGCAGCTGACCTGCTACCCGAGAAGTGGCCCATTGAAAATCAGCAAATCGGGTCAAACTCTCTTCATCGAACCAGTGAGCCCAGGACGATTAAGGTGTCGCGATTTGCGAATGGACAGATTGCTTTTGCATTGCGTCAGGCCGAGTCAGAAGTGGCCGCCACTCCATGACAGCCCCTCGAGACGATGTAGCGTCCGGCAACCCGGATTGCATTTCATAGAAGCAACCGAGGCATGAAACTAGCCGATCGACTAAGAACTGGCGAACCCGCTCGCGAACGCTTCAAGCAGCAATTGGCAAAGCTGCCAATGGGCAATACCGTGGTTATACCAACGCTTGCGTTCGCACTTGCACTCATCTCACCAACGCGCCGACGTACCCTGCTCGACAACGTAATGCGCAAGCTACGAATTTCGGATCCCAAACAGCGTCGTTACAAAATAGAAACGGCGAAGATCAGGAAAGTCTGCAAGCGAACCACGCCAGATCCCGTGATTGTGCCTTATGATCTCTCCGTTTCAGCACCCGGATTTGGCGAGATCTATTATTCGACAATGCTTGCCAGGTATTTCTCACTTCACAACAAGTGCGTTCACTTCGTGTTCATCACCGATAGTTTCCGAACCGATTTTCAATCCTTACACTCGAAGAAGGAGATCGCGGATTGGGTCGAACAACTCACGGAAATCCCGCGTATCTTGCTCGACAAGAATTGCGATCAAGTTTCGATGATGAATTGGAGAGAGTTCGTTGTTTTTCGAGAGCAGCACAGCCAGGCAACCGCACCATACATGCCATTTGAAGATGAAGTCCTGGCCCGGAACCCGTTCTACCACCACAGTTTCAATCTGACCAACCACCTTATGGCTACAGCCACTTCTGAGCTGCTGGGCCAATTCCTCGTGACGGCCGACGAACTATTGGAACGGGTTGACATCACACTGCCCGCTGCGCCTTACGTGACCTGGCATGCACGGCATACTCGAAAGTGGAACCCGGACCGGGATCTTACCGAGAACGAGTTCGTCGCAATTCACGCCCGATTGAAGACTCAGTACCCACAGCACTCGATCATGATTGTCTCAGATGCTACCGGCTGTGCACATTTCAAGGAACTGGCGAACAAACATGACGTGAAGTGCTTGTTCTCGAAGGATTACTCCGGTTCATTTATGGGAGATGCTGCACTCGTATTGGCGAGTAGCTATTTCTTCTTACTTCGTGGAGGCGGTATGAATGCCGTTTCGCTATTCTCAAATCTTCCATATGAGATAATCGCTGCGCCGGCTAATGAATCGGTCTGGTCCGTTGGAAAGTTCACCTCATGGGCCACCGATAAACAACATTTCAAGCGTTTAGACTGGGGTGATCAATCTCTGTATTTGCCATCGCCACCAACTGCGCAGTCAGCCTAGCTGTAAGTCCATACTCAAACATCCGGCATCCGAGCGATTTTCTGAGTCGCCCCTCTGCCTGACAATTGAATACACGCATCCTTCCCATTTGCATTCGGGACTTCGTCGAATGGAGCACACAGGAGCACACGCCGCCATTGGCATTATCTTGGCACGTGGCGGAAGCAAAGGAATTCCAGGAAAGAACCTGCAACACATCGGTGGTGTCAGCCTTGTCGGTCGCGCAATACAAGCAGCCGACGCCGCTGAGACAATATCAACCGTGCTTGTCTCAACAGATGACGCGAACATCCGAAAGGAAGCTGAGCATTTCGGTGCACACACTGTTGACCGCCCCTCCGATCTGGCGGGCGATAATGTGACTTCTGAAGCTGCAATGGTAGACGCACTGCAGCAATGGGAGGATCTTTCTGAAAAACGTCATGGCGTTGTCGCGTTGATTCAGGCGACCAGTCCGTTTACGACTCCCAACGACATTGATCGAGTGATTGCGCCAATACGCGAAGGGAATGCGGATTCGACACTCACTGTAGTGGATGACTATGGATACTTCTGGTTCAAGGCAAACAACGGTTGGCATCTGCAACACCAATTGAGAGATCGGCGGCAACATCGACTGCCCTGGAAACGAGAGTCCGGAAACGTATACGCGGTCCGGTACGATCTGTTCATGAGAGATGGAAGTCTCTTCCCAGGTCGGGTACAGACTGTCACGATCCCGCCTGAATCCGCGTTTGAGATTGATGAGCCAGGTGAATTACTCACCGCAAAGGCACTAAATGAACACTACCAGACCTCGGAATGATGGGGCTCCGCACCTAATCGAGCAACTTCACGGTCAACTGATCGTCTCATGTCAGGACTACGTTGAGACCATGTTACCTGCCGCTGTCCAAGGCGGCGCGTCGGCATTGAGACTCAACGGTCCTCTGGACGTACGATTTGCACGTAGCCATTGCAACATCCCAATTCTGGCATGTAACAAGGTCTTTTTCCCAAACAGCGACATCTACATCACACCGAGCGTGCGGACGGCTGCCGCACTCACGACCGCCGGTGCCGATATGGTGGCCTTCGACGCGCGCGCGCTCCCAAGGCCACGACAAACCGTTATAGAAATTGTCAATGAAGTGCACAGCAGGAATCGACTGGCTGTCGCTGATGTGGGCACAATTGACGAAGGACTGAAGGCCCGAGATGATGGCGCTGACATCGTCGCCACCACATTTGCCGGCGGATTCAATCCACACCTCATTCACACTCTGACACAGGCGGGATGCACCGTGCTGGCCGAAGGCGGTATTGATTCGCCCGAAACTGTTTCGGAAGCGATCAGCGCTGGCGCCTGGGCCGTGTGTGTCGGCTCAAGCATCACCCGACCTCACCTTATTACGACAGCTTTCCGGAAGGGCTTAGCGTTACCAACATGAATCATGTGTACATTATCGCTGAGATTGGAATCAACCATCAGGGCTCTCTGGACCTCTTCAAAAAGATGATCCTAGAAGCAAAGAGATGCGGTGCGGATGCAGTAAAGGGCCAGAAGCGATCGCCCCGGGAATGCCTGACTGCAGAACAGTTTGCCCGACCATATGAATCGCCACACGCGTTCGGGCGAACATACGGTGAGCATAAGGAAGCACTCGAGTTCGATCATGAAGAGTGGAAGGAACTTCTTACATTCGCCGATGGCAATGGAATCCCCTTGTTTGCATCGGTATTTGACATCACTAGCGCGCGGTGTATGGCCGAATTGGGTGTCGACATGATCAAGCTCGGGTCCGCCGAGGTAACGGCCTTGCCGCTGATCGAAGAAATCAGCAATTACGACCTGCCGACGTTTATCAGTACCGGCATGAGCAACCTTGAAGAAATTGATCAGGCTTTCGAGTTGCTTCGTGAATCCAATCTCACCCTGATGCATACAACGTCGTGTTACCCATGTGACCTTGAACATGTGAATCTGCGCGTCATTTCTACTCTTCGTGAGCGCTACGATCGGCCTATCGGTTTCTCCTGCCACTTTCCCGGAGTGGGAGGCGTCGACTGCGCCGCTGTCGCACTGGGCGCTGTCGCTATCGAACGACATTTCACGCTTGATCGCACAATGAAGGGAACAGACCAGTCGGCATCGCTAGAGCCTCATGGATTTGAGACAATGGTACGACGGGTCCGAGCGATTGAACAATGTCTGGGATCAAATGAAAAACGCGTACTCGAGTGCGAACTCCCAACACGAAACAAAACTCGCACCCCATCCCAGTAATGACTGAGGAAGTCGCCGGGAATGCCTGCTATTGCACCTGAAATTCGACGCCAAAGTGAACAGATCAAACTTCTGTGTCTCGACGTCGACGGTGTGCTAACCGATGGTTCTCTCTATTACGACGCAACCGGAGAAGCCTTGAAACGGTTTTACACTCGTGACGCAGCTGGTATGGCACTCTTGCATCACGCGGGAATAATGATTGCTTGGATATCAGCCGAAAACTCCAGCATCACCGCGGCGCGCGCCGACAAGCTTGGAATCCAATTTGTGCTGTTAGGCTGTAAGAACAAAGTCCAATCTGCAGAACGACTCCGAAAAGAGCTTGAATTGGAATGGCACGAAATTGCCTATATGGGCGATGATTGGTTCGATATTGACCTGTTAGAATCCGTGGGATTTTCCGCATGCCCGTCAGACGCTCATCCAGACGTGCTCAAGGTATCGGCCTTTCGTTCACAATGGCCAGGCGGGAACGGAGCGGTGCGGGAGTTTTGCGACATGCTACTTCAAGCACGTGACCCCAACGCCTGAATCCACTTTTCAACGATCGTCTGCAAATCAGATCGGCCGTTGGCAACTCGATTCGAAATCGATGAATAATTCGTGCCAATAACGTCAACACTACGCTCGCTGCTAAAGAACTTGCTGCCGTACGGACTCGTCATGGGTTATCGGCGACGTGCCAGCGGTCATCCCAATGGCGGTGCGTCTCAGCCGACACGCTTGAGTGACGCAGATCAGCAGATTCTGCAAGCCAATGAGCATTTGCATGGAGCCTACCAGGGTCAACGCTGCTTCATTTTGGCCTGTGGACCGTCGGTAGCACTCGAAGACCTGTCGCCACTTGACAATCACCTTTGCATTGGAGTCAGCCAGTTTTATCTGCATGAACAGTTTGCTCATATCGCTCCGGAATTCCACTGCTTTACCCCCTGGCACCCACCACTCTCTGAGTCCGACTGGGTTGCCGCCGCACACAACATTCCATCGAATCAGTCTCCCCACACAAAACTGGTATTTGGATTGGCTGATTTCGACAGAGTTTCGATTCCCAACCAGTTGGGCAAGTCGCAGCACTTCCTCGGAGTTGGAAGATCAAGTCAATTCCCCACGACGGACGTTGACCTCTGCAGTGCATTGCCCGGCCCACAGAGTGTGCCGATCATGGCGATGTTGCTTGCCTTGGGACTGGGATGTACCGAAATCGCTCTCGTCGGAACCGATTTCTCATACCTCAGTCATTACGGTGAGTCGCAACACTTCTACGCCGAAGAGGACTCGCCGTTACACAGCGACTCCCATTCGGAATGGGACGGATCGACTGTGTACGACGAATTGCGAAATCTGACGCACTTGTGGAGTCAATTTTTTGCAATCCGCAAACTGGCCGAGGACTTGAACGTCCGAGTCTACAACACGTCGCAGAAATCGCTGCTGGATGTGTTTCCGCGGTGTAAACTGTCGTCATTAGTGTGATGCGGTCAGATCACCTGGCTACCGCTGAACGGTTTCGCATCACGTACCGGAATCACGACCATGACCGTCGAACACATCAAACATCTCGACCAGACGATTGGGATCATCATTCGTGCCCAGCATCGCGCGGACGGCATTGAGTTTTTCACACCGGATGATTTCTCACAACAGCTGGCCTACATGAACCGACCAGCCGGCTATGTGATCGCGCCCCATGTGCACAATCCCGTTCAGCGCGACGTCCTGTGGACGCAGGAGGTCCTGTTCGTCAAGTCGGGAAAAGTCCGTATTGATTTCTTCACCGACGGCAAACACTACCTGGAGAGCCGCACTGCCGGTGCCGGAGATGTCATCCTGCTGGCAGCCGGTGGACATGGATTCGAAATGCTGGAACCCACTGAAATGATCGAGGTCAAGCAAGGGCCGTATTGCGGTGACCAGGACAAGACGCGATTCGAACCCGTAGCGGCCGACCAGGTTCAATTGGTTGAGCGCCCTGAAGACAACGCGTAAGACCAATTCGGGCTGCGTCATCAGGATCGCATTTCATGACGAAACACTTCGGAGCATACAGCCGGTACTACGACCTGCTTTATCAAGACAAGGACTACGTGTCCGAAGCAGCCTATGTCGAAGCACTGCTACGTCAGCATGGTGATGATGTCCAGTCTGTCCTGGAACTTGGATGCGGAACCGGCCGGCACGCCGAGCTATTGGCTCGGCAAGGTCTGGATGTCGTCGGCGTCGACCTGAGCGACACGATGGTCGAGCAGGCCTGTGATCGGGCCAGGAAACTTTCCGACGGTGGCGGACAATTCGCGGCGCAGCAGGGAGACGTCCGCTCGTTTCGAACCGACCGTCGCTTCGACACCGTCATCTCACTGTTCCACGTCGTCAGCTACCAAATCACCAATCAGGACGTCAACCTGATGTTCGAAACGGCGGCCACGCATTTGAAGCCCGGCGGCCTATTCGTATTCGACGTCTGGTACGGACCCGCCGTCGTGTCGGACAAGCCGGTCGTACGCGTCAAGCGGATGCACGACGACACGGTTGATATCACTCGTATCGCCGAACCGACGATTGACCTGAATCGCAACCGCGTCGATGTGCATTATACGATTCTCGTTTCGGACAAGGCTTCGGGGCGTGTGACGCAGCTACAGGAAACGCATCCGATGCGGTATTACTTTGCGCCGGAACTGGAACTCATCGCCAACCAGCAACAGCTGCAAATCACTCATCAGGAAGCATGGCTCACTGGCGAACCGCCTTCAGACTCGACGTGGGGTGTGTGTTTCATAGCCCGCAAGTCATGATCTGATTCAGCGCACGATCACAACCGTCTCTCTGGTCCATCGGACCGGCATGACACCCCTAACACCCCGCAATGGAATCCATGATCCCGGTCAACACACCGCTGCTTGATGGCAATGAAGGCCGGTACCTTCAGGAGTGCATCGACACAGGTTGGATCAGCAGTGAAGGCCCGTTTGTCGGCCGATTCGAAGAGCAGTTTTCCAAGACCGTCCAACGCAAACACGGAATCGCCTGTGCGAACGGTTCGGGTGCCTTGGACATTGCCGTCGCAGCGGCCGGGATTGGCCCCGGTGACGAAGTGATCATGCCCACGTTCACCATCATCTCACCGGCCGCGAGTGTTGTAAGATCCGGTGCGACACCCGTCCTTGTCGACAGCGACCCGGTCACCTGGAATATGAATGTTGGGCAAATCGAAGCCAGAATCACCCCCAAGACCAAGGCGATCCTGGTTGTCCACATCTACGGGCTTCCCGTCGACATGGACCCGATCCTGGAAACAGCGCAACGCCATGGCCTGCTGGTCATCGAAGACGCCGCCGAGATGCACGGGCAGACCTATCGCGACAGCCCGTGTGGCAGTTTCGGCGATCTGAGCACGTTCAGTTTCTATCCCAACAAGCACATCACCACCGGCGAAGGCGGTATGGTGGTCACACATGATGACCAGCTTGCCGATCGTTGCCGATCCTTCCGCAATTTGTGTTTCCAGCCCGAGCGTCGCTTCGTACACGAAGAGCTCGGATGGAACTACCGCATGACCAACATGCAGGCCGCATTGGGCCTGGCCCAATTGGAACAGCTTGACAAACACATCCAACGTAAACGGCAGATCGGCGCCCTCTACCAAATGCATCTCGGCGAATTGCATGGCCTGCAATTGCCTCTGCCCTCCACCGACTATGCGGACAACATTTACTGGGTGTTTGGACTGACGGTAGAGGAACATGCGACTTTCGACATGACGCATATCGTAGACCACCTCAAGTCCCAGTCCATCGGAACCCGACCCTTCTTCTGGCCGATGCATCAACAGCCGGTATTCATCAAGCGTGGACTGTTCACGAACGAATCCCATCCCGTTGCCGAGCATCTGGGGCGCAACGGATTCTATGTCCCGTCAGGCCTGGGTCTCACGGATCGTGACATCCAAGTGGTCTCAAGCCAGCTGGTTTCCGCGATCCAATCTTGACTGGTGACGAAAGTTCAATGCGAATCGGCGTCTATAACGACAACTTGTTACCGGAAATGGGGGGTGCAGGCCGATTCGAGTATGAAGTTACACGCGCACTGCTGGCATATCGCGACACCACGCACCAGTTCGTGACAGTTTCGACACAGGAACATCCAGATTGCGACGGAACGAATCACGTGACACTGGTTTCGCCAAGGCGTGTCGGCAAATGGGAATCGCGGCTGCGGCGGCTGACGCGTATCCGAATCTCCCCAGTACCCACGCACACTCAATCCCTGCGGAAAGCTGGGATCGACCTGCTGTATTCGCCATCTCCCATCATGCCCACCACGGAAGTGCCCTACGTGGTGACATGCTGGGATTTACAGCACCGCTTGCAGCCGTTTTTTCCAGAGGTCTCAATCGTTGGCTGCAAATGGGATCACCGCGAAAGAGACTACCGCAGGATCCTCCCCAGGGCGGCAGCGACCATCGTGGGCACTCAGATTGGTAAGTCAGAGGTTGAGCACTTTTACGGCGTTGCCGCCGCCAGAATCGCGATCGTCCCATTTCCGACTTCTGAGGGCCTGCTCGACATCACACCGTCTCAACCGGATTGGTCTCCAACGAGTCCTTTTGTTTTCTATCCTGCACAGTTCTGGCCACACAAGAATCACATGACGTTGCTCAATGCGATCAAGCACCTGGCGGACAGCGGCCAGCATGTTTCCGCTGTGTTCAGTGGTGGCGACGTTCGTGGCCAGGCGAGCACACTCAATTACATGCAAGAGATGGCGACCCAATTGGGGATCGGCGATCGGGTTGTCTTTCCGGGTTTCATTCCCGACACCCATCTCCGTTGGGCCTACGAAAATGCACTGGCGTTAGTCTACCCCAGTCTTTTCGGTCCGGATAATCTTCCCCCTCTGGAAGCGTTTCTTCTCAAGTGTCCAGTGATTGCAAGCGATCTTGCCGGTGCCCGTGAACAATTGGGCGAGGCCGCGATCCTCGTCGATCCGTGCAACGAGTCAGAGTATGCCAACGCCATCCAACGCTTGGCGAACTCGCAATCGACACGCGATACGCTCATTGAACGCGGACAAGAACGGGCCGCGTGCCGAACAGTCACACAGTATGCAGCACGCCTCATTTCGGTCTTCGATGAACTATCACTTTACTTCCGCTGCTGGCGAAATACTGACCTTGATGCTTGAAAACGCTGGAACCGAGCCTCCTATTGTGTGTTGGGCGACTATCTCCCTGCACACATTCGAATGCAGTCCTAGATGAGTCCGCAACTGCCGCGCATCACGATCATCACTCCATCCTTCAATCAAGGTACGCTGATTGAAGAGACTATTCAGAGTGTTGTCGATCAGGGATACCCCAACCTGGAATACATCGTGATCGACGGCGGATCGACGGATTGCACGCGGAATGTTCTCGAGCAATACGACGATCAAATCTCATATTGGGTTTCGGAAGCTGACCGAGGCCAGGCCCATGCGGTCAACAAGGGAATTTCGCGCGCCACAGGAGACGTCATTGGCTATCTGAACAGCGACGACCTGCTCACTTCCAATGCACTGTCTGTGATCGGTAATCATGTCCGAGGCCACACCGATCGTCCTGCGATCTGGAGTTTCGCCGGCGCATCGTTTGATCCCGATGGCACCGAGCGCACTTTCCTTCCGGGAACAAGACCTCGACTGTCAGAGTGGATCTGGGGACACTCATCCCTGTTTCAGCCGTCAACTTTCTGGACCAGACAACTCCATGATGAAGTCGGACTTTTCAATGAAGACTTCGTTTTTTCGTTCGATAAAGAGTTCTTCGTAAGGTCGACATTTCAATTCGGACGCTATCAGAGTGGCACCGATGACATCGTCTCCCGATTCCGAGTGCATGACAACTCAAAGACAGCAACGATTTTGGAGCATCGTGAGCAGGAAAATGATCTCATTCGTCGCTTGGTGTTCGAAAATGCGACGCTGTTCAAAGCGCTTCTCGCCGAATGTCGCCACCATCGATACCAAACGCTGATGACTTCACATTACGAATGCCAACATCGCTTTCAATCAGCGTCGCTCTTAGTGCGTGCCGGCCTTGCGGAAAAGTCGATGTTATTCTCGCGACAGTATTTGGGAGCCTGGCGGCAACTGTTTTTTGGTCGAACCTCGGGAACGCAAGGCACCTGATGCTGGGAAGGCAATCCAAATCCAACCAGCACCCGACTTCTGATTCCCTAGCCGGTTGCGAGTTTGTGCCGCTCCAACGACGTGCAGTGGATCATTGATTGTATCATTTCGCTCAATCGGACGGATGTCCAGCAGTGCTCTCGTCCGTTCCATCTCAATTACCGATCTCGGCTAGCGTCAATGCGGGCTGCGGATAGATCGGGTTTCTTGCTGTGGGTTGCAACTCATTGAAAGTCCGTCGACGCATGCCGGCCATCCACAGAAAACGCAAAGCGGCAGCGTCTTGGACTTGCCACAGACGCAACGGGCTCGCCAAACGCAAGACAGAGAACAGGAATCAACAGGGAACTCAAGTTCAACCGAGATCTACACAGGACTTTCTTGTTGTCCGACTACCAGAGGGACTCTGCATTTCTTCCGCCCGACACATAAGGCATCGTGACACCCGATGTACGGATGCATGCTGAAGTCCATTTGGTCCGACGCAAGCATCGACGAACCTCTAGTGAACACACAATGCTCCACCAGTCTGTCATTCCATAGCAGGTCATCATGAACACAACCAAAATTGCACCGTCGTTGACTATCGTCATCCCCGCCCTTAACGAAGAAGAAGCAATCGGCAGCACAATTCAGCGCTGCCTTGATGCACGTGTGCCGATCATGGATCAATCACAGATTGCTCATGTCGAGATCATTGTTGTGAGTGACGGCTCGACTGACCGCACAGCTGAGATCGCACAGTCATTCGAAGAAGTCTCCGTCATTGTATTCCCGAGTAACAAAGGTTACGGCGCTGCTATCAAGGCGGGGTTTGCGCAAGGCACAGGGTCACTGGTTGGCTTCTTAGACGCCGACGGAACTTGCGATCCCATCTATTTCGGAAAAATGTGCGCTGTCGCCTTGGAAGAACATGCCCATGTTGTCCTTGGATCACGGCTTGGCCCTGGATCGCAGATGCCAGCCATCCGCCGTCTTGGCAATCAAATCTATGCGCTGCTCTTGGGAGCCCTTTCTGGCTCACACGTGACAGACACTGCCAGCGGAATGAGAGTCATTCATCGAAACGCTCTTGATTACCTATACCCACTCCCCGACGGACTCCATTTCACTCCGTCCATGAGCGCGCGAGCATTACTTAATGGACTGAACGTCCATGAGATTCCAATGACATATGAAGAACGGATCGGCGAAAGCAAACTCAGTGTCTTTCGAGATGGCATCCGTTTCTTACGTGCAATCTTTTCCAGTGCCCTACATTACAGGCCCGAAAGTATCTTCCTGACACTCGCCGTCATGTTTTTCCTGTTGATCATCATCCTCGGCATCACACCAACGGAGTTCTATTTCCAGCATCGCTCACTAGAGAACTGGATGATCTATCGTTTTGTTGGTTGTTCTCTATGTGCTTCAGCATGCCTGACACTCGTACTGAGTGTCGCGCTCACACACAAGATTGCGTTTTTCAGCCGACGAAGAAAGAGCTCGCTCGCATTCTGGCCGAGGCTGATTTCGGACTGTTGCGGCCTGAAGACAATCGGAATTCTAGCTGGTATCTCTGCGGCCGCTTCGCTCATCGCTATTTGGCCAGGCCTCATCTCTTACTTATCCACCGGCGAAACCACGCTCCACTGGTCGCGTCTCCTGGCAGGGTCACTCGGTTTGCTTTCGATGATTCAGCTTTGCGTGTTTGGAATACTGACCAAACTTGTGTCACTCTGGCATTTCGACGTCATCTCGTCACAAAACCGCACATCGCCAATTCATCCTTTGCAACGAGAATCCGCCACGCATAACAGCAAATCCTCAAACGTTATTACTGCCATCCATCAGAAAACCACCGTGCCACACTGATGATGAAACTCGTAAACGATTTCATAGACAGTGAAACATGCGATCCCACACCAGATGATCGCTGTCTAATCCTTTGATCGATTCAAACGTTTTGGGCTGTTGAAATTCTAATGAAGATGTTTGGACCACTCTCCCGATTTCGCATCTACACGACACCTACCACCTATTTGAAGACAGCCGTAGATGCACTCCTGTTGCAATCCAAACGGAATGGTGACCTTCGGAATATTGAAGAGGCAATCAAGGGAGTCACTGGACTTCCCTACGCAATTTGCATGCCTCAGGCTCGAGTAGGAATCTTTCTGGCGCTGCGTGCATTGATATCACCGGGCCAGAAGGTGATCCTTTCGGCATACACGATTCACGACGTAATCAACATGGTCATCTGTGCGGGAGGAGTACCGGTCTTCGCGGATATCGATCGTGAGACCTGCAATCTAAACCCATCCTACACCGCAGAATTGATCGACGAGAACACCGGCGCAGTCCTTGTCACTCACCTTCATGGGCTCGCCATGGAGATGGACGAACTCTCGCAAGTCTGTCTCGACAAGGGCGTACCCCTGATCGAGGATGCCTCGCAGGCATTCGGTGCTCGGCTCGGTGGTCAATCAGTCGGCTCGTTTGGCGATGTCGGTGTATTCAGCTTCGGAATGTACAAGAATCTCAACAGTTTCTATGGAGGTATGGTTGTAACACGCCGGGAGGAGTTCCATCGACGCATCTCACACGAAATTGCCGGTTTTCGTCCGTTTGAGATGGCGATCTTACTCAAGAAAGTAGCCAACGGGTTCATCACCGACGTAGCAACCAATCCATTGCTGTTCCGCTACTTGACCTTTCCTCTGTTTCGCTATGGTTATCTGAACAACATTGAGGTGATCAACAAGCGAGTTCGGGTAGAAGACAATCCCCAGATCAAGCGCACCATTCCAAAGCAATACTTACGTCGCATGCGCCCACTGCAAGCGAGAACCTGTCTACGCAGCCTTCCTCGCGTCGAAGACGATTCGCGGAAACGCATCGAATTCGCGCGGTATTATCATGATGGTCTCGAGCCGATGAAGGAACTGATCTGCCCACCGTTCCGTGATGATCATTCTCACATATACACGTATTACCCAATCCAATATTCGGACCGTAATGCACTGATTCGACATATGATGAAATATGGCTGTGACATCGGAGCGCAACATCTGAAGAATTGCGCCGATCTTGATTGCTTTGAAGAGTTTCATCGGGACTGTCCGAACACGCGAGCCACGGCGAAAGACACCATCCTTTTGCCAACTTATCCTCGATACAGTCACAAAGACGTGAAGCGAAACATTCGGGTGATCCGCCAATTCTTCGGACGAACAGAGGCTCCATTATGAGAGTAGCTGTTGTAGGCTCCGGACCAGCGGGAGTGGCTGCAGCGCAAGGGCTTGTCGATGGTGGAATCTCCACCGATTTACTCGACTTCGGCAACGAAATGGACAACTCGTCATTGGACCTTGCCACTCGTTTGCGCAATGGGAGCCGACGTGTCGAGGACCTGGTCCAGCTCCGTCCGCCGCGCGCCGACAGAGGCTTCTTCCATTCGGTCGGGCATTTGTTTGCCTGCTTGCTGGGCCGTGCCCCGATTCTCGATCTGATGGACAAGACACGGATCGGCTCTCGGTTCGCTTTCGAAGATGTCGAATGGGGAATTCCTGTGGAAGGATCAGCGATCGCAGCCCGGTCGCTGGGCAAGGCGGGGCTATCGAACGTCTGGGGCGCCGCCGCCTATCCGCTGACCAATGAAGACTATACAAATTGGCCGATCACCAAAGCTGATATGGAGCCGCATTACGAGAAGATCGCCCGCTTGCTTTCACTGTTCGCCCACCACGACGACCTTGCTGCCGCGTACCCAACTTACACCGACAATTCCCAGACCTTGCCCCTAAATCCATCCGCTGCGATGCTGCTGGATCACTGGCAACGCAACCGCGAGCTGCTTGTAAGTCAAGGAATCCTATGCGGTCGTTCGCGACTTGCGGTGCGCGTAGCGGACACGGATATGGGACTCGGCTGTAAACTATGTGGCCTGTGTCTCTACGGCTGCCCCTACGACTCGATTTACCGTGCCGAATGGACATTATCCGCTCTGTCTCAACGCAGTTCCTTTCGCTACGTTAACGACCTGTGGGTCCGCAGCTTCCAAGAAAAAGAAAACCAGATCGTCGTCGACACTTTCCGAAAAGGAAACGACGACATTTTCCGAAAAGGAAACGACGAGAATCCGTGCATCAAATACGATGCTCTCTTCTTGGCAGCGGGGACTCTGTCTTCGCTTCGCATCGCCGCGGATGCACAGGGTCAACACGGGCGAGTCTCGCTGTTACAAGACAACGACTTGTACCTTGTTCCCTTCTTACGGACAGTCACGACTGATGCTCCTGCTGAGCCCCTGCATTTCACACTCAACGAACTCTCGCTACGGATTTCCACAAAGGAATGCCCTATTCATGTTCAATTTTACTGTGTGAGCGATCAGATTATCGATCGATTCCGACCATTGCTCCGAATAATCCCTTCAGTAATCAGAAACAAAGTTGAGAATTTGTTGAAGCGTTTGTCAGTGGCTTTCATCTACCTTCCAGGTGAAGTCTCAGCTCCGACAAGTGCACTCGTCAAGTCGGGTACGCCTGTCGGGACTGTATCCATCCATCAACAGCGGGCGCGCAATAGTCGACGAATTGTTCGCCGTCTGTTGCGGCAGATGCATCGCAATCGCAAGGCAATTGGCCTTCGTCGCGTCGGTCCGGCAATTCGCTCTGCACCGTCTGGCCCCGGTGGTGGACACCTGGTGGGCGCCCTTCCCATGAAGCAGCAGCCGGGACCGCTCGAAACCCACCCTGACGGTCGCCTATACGGCACCGAGCGAGTCTATGTGGTTGACGGGGCACTTCTGCCAAGTCTTCCGGCCCAGAATTCGACTTTCACAATTATGGCTAACGCACATCGTATTGCAACGCTCTTTTCCCAACGCCATAACTCCCAATCGACGACGGAGTCAAGCTCCGACATTGTGCAGTCGCACGTCGAATTGCCAAGGTCGTCCTCTGTCGCGAACGACGCACAGATCGGATTTGGCAAAGACCATGTCGAGCAAGCCGTACTGGATTTGGACCACGATACGCTTCAGTACAACGGGTCAATCATCACCGCCTTCTACCATAGATTCGTATTGAGGAAAGCCGTTCGATTGGCCCGTCTCCGTGCTGGAATGCATGTCCTCGACTACGGCTGTGGTAAGCAGCAGCTGAGGAAAGTTATATCCCCATTTGTCGCCTACCTTGGCTATGACGCCCAATCTGAGCTATCGGACGTCGATGACCCTCGCGGAAGGACTTACGACGTAGTCTTTGCCATACAGGTGCTGATGTATTTGGATGCGTCAGGGCTCCGCAATTTCGTTGACACGATCGCTGCCAGCACAACAGACTTGATCGTGATGGTGCCTTCTAGGAATTTTCTTAAGGACCAGATTCTAGATCGCGTTTTCGGCCTCAGCTCGGCAAGAGATGACATGGTAAAATCCGTACCGGTGGATATCTACACACAACTTGCGCGCAAATTCTCTCTCTGTCGCTCCAAGAATCTGCTGTGGATGGGAGAACTCACTCGCTGGCAACGCAAATGATAAACTGAAATCCGTGTTACAATGTTCATTCGAAATGGTATCGAATGTCTTCATGCATGATGTGCGCATCTTGGATCAACGGGAAGTAGCATTGTCCGGCCAAGAATTTGGTAAATTGGGAGCGGCATCGTTGTCGATGTGTCGTCGCCTCTTGCCTCGGAGACGTTCTACGATCGCCAGCTATGGACAATCTGCTCCAAGTCTTGTGGCGAACTCATTGTCCTTCGCGTAAGTCGCACGTTCGTGATGACGCCGCCATTCTGGGCGACGCGTGTAACGAAACAGATTATGCAAACGCCATCATCCACCTAGCCGATTCACAATCCACACGAAACATACGGATTCCGCGTGGACAGCAAATCGTCAAGAACCTGACGGTGGAGCAGTACGTGCATCGACTCATCTCAGTATCAGATGAATTGTCGCTATATTTTCGCTGATGGCGTCAATGAAAACACGCAATCATGGACTGCAGCACACAACCGATTAGACCTGCCACTTCGATGTGGTAGCAGTCTAGACTCAGTCCGTTCGGGATGGCTGATCACAGTTTTGTTAGCCAGGCACCATGCGAACGAGTCGGCCAGGATCGATGTGCTGCTTTTCCTTCTGAGCGGTTTACGACTTCACCCTCAATCCCACATCACTGCCGGCCTTTTGCCGTATCCCACCCTGTTGCAAGCACTCGTGACCCGCATTGAGTACTAGGCCGTCTGTGGAGCTTCAAGCGCACATTCAATCAGGAACACACTGAGATGTGGTATCTAGCCATGTTAGTAGCGATGCTGCTGCTGACTCTCCAATGGACAATCTCGTTTGTCGTATTGGTGGGAGTAGGACTCGCTTTCCAAGCAATCCTCTGCCCCGACAAACCAAATGGCCGCGCGGCAATACACTCCTTGTTCTGGTTCGGAACGGTCGGTTCCCTCTGTGTTCTGCTCATCTGGAATTTCTGGGCTCCGATCCGTTCGATGGCAACATTGACTTTATGCGGAATTTCCGCTCTCGGATGGATCACGCAGCGACGGACATTCGAACCGTCATCGGGGCTGTTGGCGCAGTTTTCATGGCGTTCCACAGTTGTCGCGGTTGCAGCGTGCTTCGTACTGTCGAATCAATGTACGGCATTTTTCAACTTGTATGATTCGGAGTTGTATCATGTTCAGATGATACGCTGGATACAGACTTATGCCGTTCCCCCAGGACTCGCTAATCTGGATTGCCGATTTGGCTTCAACAATCTAGTTTTTCTCATCCATTCCGTTTTTGTAAATCTCTCCGGGCAACCGGGACTTCCTTCGTTCAATGGACTGCTGGCAATCGTCACCATTGTCGATTCTCTTTGGGCTATCGACAGTTGGCGTTCTCGAACCACAACGGCGAACTTTGCAACGCGATTTCGCGCACTGTCGTTCCTTCCGGTTGTGCTGCTCGGAGCATTACCGCGCTCAGGATCGTACAGCATCAATAGTTCATCATTGGATGTCACATTGGTGTTCTTTACGCTGGCGGCATTTCGAGAACTCGCACTCGCAAATACATCAGATGGTAAACAACTCACGTTTCATATGGCGGTATCAGGAGCACTGTTTGCAGCCACTTCGGCATTTCGACCGCTCGCAGGAATTTGTCTTGTATGCTTCTGTGTCTCTTTCGCATCCTGGAAATCACAGAGCATTTCTCCTCGAATATCCATCGGACGATTTGCACGCTGTGTTCTCTTACCAACAATGCTGCTCGCCCTCTGGGCAGTTCGAGGAGTGATTACAAGCGGCTATCTCGTGTATCCAAACAAACATCTGTACTTCAGTGTCGATTGGCTGGTCTCTCGTCATCAGATTGACAGACTCAATGAGACTCTATTGCACTTCGCACGGCATCCGCAGTTAACGGAACCCCCGCTGCCTACTATTTGGATTTCCCAGTGGTTCCAACGTGAATTCACAAACCACATGCTCTGCTTTACACTGCCGATTGCGATCATCGTTTTCAGCACGATCGCCCTTGTGACCTGCAGAGCGTCCGTCGGCTTTGCCGCGAACGCAGTCCTCAAGCTGGCCGTTGCTTCCGGTGTGCTAACTCTAATCGCATGGTGGACTCTAGCGCCCGATCCAAGATATGCGTTCCACGTCGTACTGACCCTTCTGGTCGTATTTCTCGCAGCATTGTTGCAACTCGGCAGTCACTCAAAATGGTATCCGCGGCTGTCCTATGTCGCTGCCACAGCTCTGGTCTTGATGGCCATACAATCTCGCGTTGAATTTGGTATCAGGTATTGGGGACTGTCGAGATGTGTCCAGGTGCTTTTCATTCCACCGCCAAATGCTAATGGTGTGTATGAACTTCCAACACGCGAGACGAATGAAATTACAAATTCATTCGGCTTGACGATTTCGGTTCCCAGCACTGGCGACCGTGTGGGAGATGCTCCATTACCCAGTGCACCATTCCTTCCGCCACAAATCCGTACTCGACGTCCCAACGACCTCAGCTCAGGCTTTCAATATGTGAGACAACCGTAAGCATCGTCAACAAGTGCACCTCATCGAACGCAATCTCCCTGAAACTGAATCCAAATCACAAACGTCGGCAACGATGCCAGACTACACAGTCACATGCAAGGGCGGAGTGGACTTGCCTTGAACGCACCTGAAGTTTCAATTGTTGTTCCTCTCTACAACGAGAGCACCGTCTTTCCGCTGCTGGTGGAACGACTCAACGCGGTTATGGACCAGGCCGATTTTGTCATCGAAGTGGTCCTGGTGGATGACGGCAGCCATGACAGCACGCCGCTGCAGATGGCCGATCTTTCGACAACAGACCCGCGATACCAAAGTGTCTTTCTGTCACGGAACTACGGACATCAGTTGGCGTTGAGTGCCGGACTGCAAGGTGCATCGGCCACCGAAGCCATCATGATCATCGATGGGGATCTGCAAGATCCGCCCGAACTTCTATTTGAGTTGTATGCCAAGTTCCAGGAGGGCTTCGATGTCGTGTATGCGGTGCGGCGCAAACGGAAGGAAGGCCGCCTCAAGAAGATCGCTTACACTGCCTTCTACCGATTGCAAAAGCGGATGGTCAACATCGACGTCCCGCTCGACAGTGGTGACTTCTCTTTGATCAGTCGACGCGTTACGAACCTGCTGAACACCATGGGAGAAGAAAGTCGCTACATTCGTGGAATGCGGTCGTGGGTGGGCTTCACACAGGTGGGCATCGAATACGAACGTGACGCGCGTGCGGCCGGAGAGACAAAGTACAGTCTCAAAGCTCTGCTCTCGTTGGCCTACAACGGGATCTTCAATTTCAGCGAACTCCCCATCAAGTTTATCACCAATCTGGGCATCTTCACCCTGCTGCTGGTCATACCCTACGCCATCTACACGCTCATCATGCGTTTTGTTTTCGACACGGTAGACGAAGGCTTCACGGGCATCCTGTTGGTCGTCACCCTGTTTAGTGCAGCACAACTCATTTCTCTCGGCGTGATCGGAGAATACGTGCTGCGCATTCTGTTTCAGGTCAAAGGCCGCCCACTTTTCGTGGTCAAGAAACGCATAAAAAACAGGAACGTGTCTGATGGATAAGAGGTACTACACCGAGTACTTCAGGCTCGAACGCGAACACTGGTGGTTTGTGGTCCGCGGCAAAATTCTGATGCAGCGACTGCAGCGTGAATTGCCATCGAATCGCCCGTTGCAGATTCTCAACGTAGGAGTCGCCACAGGCCGCACGAGCGAACTGTTGAGTCAATTCGGCCAGGTTACCAGCCTGGAATTCGACGCGGATTGTCGCAACTTCACGGCCGAACAGCTGAACATGGAGATCGTTCTCGGCTCGGTTCTGGACCTGCCGTTTGGCGACAACACATTTGACCTGGTATGCGCCTTCGATGTGATTGAACACGTCGAAGGCGATCGTCTGGCCGTGAACGAAATGCAACGGGTCTGCAGGCCCGGTGGACACGTGTGTGTGACCATTCCCGCGTTCATGTCGCTGTGGAGCCATCATGATGTGGTCAATCACCACCATCGTAGAT
>Ga0315336_1002813_pt1 | contig 25157 bp, 30 predicted proteins | sample ASW5metaG_FD_204512 | JGI IMG/M metagenome (GOLD analysis project Ga0315336, IMG submission 204512) | Ammonia-oxidizing marine archaeal communities from Monterey Bay, California, United States - ASW #5 | ecosystem: Environmental > Aquatic > Marine > Intertidal zone | place: USA: California... | reverse complement strand
AGGCGCAGCTCCGTTCGAGTTTTGAGCCACTATACGATCTCATCGGCGTGGTGGCTTACGAAGAGCTAGAGCCTGACGACTCGATCTACGTGCTAGCTCAACGGTCGCAATGACCGCAATTGGCTAAGAGCGGAAATCAGCCACGGCGCTGTTGACGTCTGCTTTTGACCCATAGCGGACTGCTAAGCCAAGTCGTCAGCACATATTTCAACACCCAACAGCGGCCATCCTACCGCTTTGCTCATATTGCAGGCGCAGAAGCCACTGGGCGACGAAACTTCGACGGCCGAGACCCACAAGCGGTTCGCCGCGCCATGGTCAGGCGATCCCGCGTCTCTCGATCTATCGTAGCTTTAGCCCGTTATGTGTCCCACAACTTGACGGCCACCTAGTAGGCTATCAACTTTCGATGGGATATGGCGATCCAGGAGCAGAGCAAATGAGCGACGCAGAATTGATGCAGGCGTTTTTCGACAGTACCGATGCCAATATCTACATTAAGGACGCCGAGGGGCGTTTCTTGTTCGTCAACCGAAAGTCGGCGGAGGTGCTGGGCGTGAGCCAGGCCGCGTGCGTCGGCAAAACCGCTTACGACTTCGTTCCCAAGGCGCAGGCCGATGAGATGACGCGCATCGACCGCCAGGTTGCAGAGGACGGCGTGCCCGCCAATCGGAAAGCCATCATATCGCTCCCGACAGGGGATCGCAGCCAACTGGATCACAAATTCCCGGTCTCAATCCCCGGCCAACCGGGTGCGGTTGGCGGGATCGCCATTGACGTGACCGACGAGGCGTAAGCAGCGTGGGCAAGCCGATCTGACGGCGATGTGCAATCCAAGGAAAGCGAGGTGCCGTCTGATGTCTGCTATTGGGGCTACAGCGGTCATCACGATTGCTTTGCTGAATGTCGGCTTCTGACCCAAAGCGGACATCCTTGGCTGGAATTCAATAACAATGCAGTGTGAGCTTGTTGATTATGCAGGATACAGGATGGGTTCGATGTACGAGATTGATGACAAAGACAAGGTTGTGCAGTTGAAAGGCGTTCCGAGACCTGAAGCTGGAGCACCCATGCCTGTCGTCCTGGCGACGGAAAGCGTTCTGTTTCTGGTTTACTACAAGGGTCTTGTGCCCAATTACGACGACCACATCGTCGTGGTCAGATTTCCGGGCTGCCTATCGCACATGTTCGGCATCCCCAACGATGAAGCCTTTAGGGGTCATCCCTTATATGAAAGAGGACTCGAGCACTACGCTGTGTTCGAGATCCGGAGCTCATCTTGGGTAAGACGCCTAGAGCAAGTGAACTCGGTTCATCCGCATCATAACAAGAAGGAATTTTTGAAGTTTAAGCATTTCATTTTTGCCTTTCACGATTCCACCTTCGAGTGCGTTGCGTCCGGGTTTGATGTGCAAGCCGAGGAAGAACACTCTATGGGGGATGTCGTTTTGGATATCTGCAATCAGATGTCGCGCGAAATGTGACTTCAACCGGTATATTGCGCGCAGATGCGCTAGTCCGTCCTTTACCCTGAGCCCTCATGCCATTCCGAAATTGTAGCTGCGCAAATGTTCGCTGTTGGCTAACAGCGGATATTTGGCGGCTGGTCGAGTGAGGTCTGCTTCTGACCCAAAGCGGACACGGGAACCAAAATCACAATTCGGAATAGTTTTGGGGGCAATCCCATCATGCTATACCGCGCTGACGAGGGAATCTTGCTCTGGGTGGAAGTCATGGCTCGTCTCTGTTTTGCCATTTCTCTGGCCGCGCTGACTGTTTTGTCGGTGCTTTCTCTAGACGCCCGGCTCGCATATGCCTGGGCGGAGGATGCGGACGATTGTATGACTGGGAGCGGAGACGCCAGGATCCAGGGATGTTCACGGATCATCAAGTCCGGACGCCTGTTCGGAAAACCGATCGGCAATGTCAATCTCGCCATCGCCTATAACAAACGCGGTATAACGCACGGCAACAAAGTCCAATACGACCACGCTATCGCTGACTTTAACAAAGCCATCAGCCTTAACCAGAATTACGCCAAGGCTTACAACAACCGCGGCTACGTTTATGCCAAAAAAGGCGATCATGACCGCGCCATTGCCGACTTCCGAAAGGCGCTAAAACTGGACCCGTCCATAGAAACTAGCAAGAAGGGCCTCGAGCGCCTTGGCGTAAGTCCTTAAGTCGGTCGTCATAATTCAGCTTTTGGCTATGAGCAGTCGTCGAATGCTGCTAGCCGTGCGTCCGCTTAGGGCTGCTTAGACGACATTCGGAGTAACCACGTCTGCTATTGAGGGTGAAGCGGTCGTCGGCACTGCCTGGTCAGTGGGACTGCTTCTGACCCAAGGCGGAAATCGGGATTCATCGAGCCCACAGTGCATGAAAGTGACCTGGCCTTCGCTTCTGATGGCATAGACCAGCCCCAATACCGACCCCGATTGAACGGTCACGTCGCCCCGCAATTTACCGATTACCAAAAGATTGGATCTCACACTCGCAGTATCGAAGGTGAGGCCATGTTCGACGATATTGATTTTGAACGTACAATCGAGCTGGGCGAACGGTCGTTCGGCTATCTGATAGCATACGGAACCACTGCCGCTGTTGCATTGGCATGACCGTCCCGCTGGCGTAACCTCAATGAGGTCGGAAACTCAAAAAGTATGCACCAAGATGTTGAGATTCTTATCGGTTTCTATCCCGTTGTTTTTGATGCTCCTGATGCTAACTCTCGCAGATTCAGCGAGCTCGCAGACGGAGATGGATCAGGAAAGCTTCGTAGCCAAGTGTGTTGGCGGCGGGCTTGGAAAGCAACAAACCCGGGAGGCGTGTGTTTGTGGCTATAGTTTTCTTACCAGCAGGGCTTCACAGATCCTTCGAAAGTCGTTGTTCACCAGAGTAAGAGACGGGAAAGACGCTCAACTCAGTTACCTGAATTCAATAATACCGCCAGATCAGGCTGAATCCGCGGCTCTTTTTCAAAGGCTCACTGAGGAGACTGGATCATTGCTAAACGAGTGCAAACTCGAGGATGAATAATCCCCATGGACTCCATAGTAAGATCCGCTTCACGGTTTTTCTTGACCCCTCCGCCGCGAGAACCGCCGCCCAGGGTTGGAGGCCTGTAGCAGTCGAATTGACGGTTGCGTTTTAGCTCACCGGCGTGCCATCCGCGATAAACAACCCTTCGGTCAGTTCGAACCGCAGTGAATCGTGCCGTCCGGCCGGCGGTGGCAGTTGCTGGGCGATCCGCCGCCGCCACCACCTTGAGATTCGATGATTCCTTGGATGACGGCGCCGGCAATCGCGGCCCCTACCTCGGCACCGGAGGGACCTCCGGAAGGCCCCCGAGGTCCGTGGCACAAGAAACTTCCGTCGCGGCGCACCTTGCCCGCGTACCAGCCGCCGCCGAATTGCTGGCGGCAAGTCGCGTTCCGCGCAGATTTGCCCATGTTGCATTTGTACGAACCGTCGCGCTGCACCTTGCCCGCATACCAGCCGCGGCCGTATTGGCTGCTGCAATTGGCATTGCGGCCCGCTTTGGTCAGTCGGCAGTTGAACGTGCCATCGGCCTTGATATTGCGGGCCGCCCAGCCCGAGCCCTGATTGTTCGCCTTGCACCAAGCACTGGCAGTTTGTTTGCTTGGTATACAATAATAACTGCCGTCACTTTGGATCTTACCGGCGCGGTAGCCACTGCCAGACTTTTCTTGGCAATATGTATTGGCAGCCGCAATCCTATCCCTGATCGCTTGGGCGTCGAGGCATTGGGTCTTGCCCTCGTTCCATTGATAGCCCTTCTGACAGATGCAGACATACGTCTTGTAGTCGCTCTGATCCATTCTGGCGCGCGAATGGACGCCGAACTCCTTGCGGCACGACTTGTTGGCTACGACAGTCTGGCAACGCTTTTTAGCTTGCTCCAGAACTTGGATCTTCTTGCGCATCAGAGGGTGGGAAGGGCCCTCCAAGAATTTTAGGCGCCAGGCCTCCATCTGATGAATGTCGCATGCTTGGATAGCTGCTTCGGCGCGACCGAGCGCGGTGTTGAGCCGGTCGATCCGGGCGATTCCCGTGTCGAGTTTCCGGTCCAGGGCCCCACATGCTGGTTTGCCTTTCAGTGCCGCCAATGCCGTCTTGGCCTCCCTGAGTTTGGTCTTGGCCTGCCCGATGTCGCCGCGCGCGTATAGGGCCTGCGCCTTAGCGTAAGCTGCATTGGGTCTGGCAACTGCCTGCCGCACCCGGTTTAGATCGGCGATCTTCGCTGCCATCAAGGGATGGGGGTCGGAGAGTCGACTCATCTGTTTGCTGTAACTCGCCATCTTGCCCGCATTGCAGGAAGCGATGGCGGCATCGATTTTGCCAAAGGCATCATCCAGCTTCTGTGCCTTGGCGATGCCTGTGTCCAAGCGCGTCGTGTCGGCAATGCAGGGCGGGGTGCCGTTGAGCCGCGCCACGGTCGCCTTGGCGCCCTTGAGCGTCGCTATGGTGTCCGTGAATTCTCCCGCGGCGTATTGCCCTTCGGCCTTGTTGAGCGCGGCATCGTATTTCTTTTGCAAATCGGCGCAGGCGGCGCTCTTGGCAGCAGTTGCCTTAGCTCCGCCGGGCGGCGCCGGCGCCATGCCGGTGCTTGATTTGGTGGGTGAGGGTTTTGTCGGCGGCGTGCCCTTGCCCGGTCCCCCGCCCGCGCTCTTGGTTTTGGCCGCTTCCTTGGCTTCGGCCTCGCGAACACAGTCGCCCGCCCGGCTCGTCTCGCCTGCGGCGGCCTTCGCCATGGCCTCGATATCGGCGGCTATGCGTTTGGCCTCGGCGGCCAGAAGCTGGCGCGCTTGGGCGAGCTTTTGGGCGCGTTGCTTGAGTTTGTCGATCTCGCCCTGCAGCGCTGCACCGGAGACTGCTTCCTTGCACGCTGCCTTTGCATTTCTCGCCCGCTTCAGGCAGCTCGATCCGGACTTTGTCACGCTGTTGGTTGCAGATCGATTGAGGGCGAAGCGGATGTCGAACTCGGCCGCGCGCCCAGCACCGGATTTTTCAGCTTGCTTGAGGGCACCTAGTTTTTGTTCGATTTTTCCCTGCAGCTTAAAGGCCTCGACGATCAGCTGGGAAACCTTGGGTTCCTTTGCGGGGTCGTCGTCGGAGAATGGCGCAACAAACTTTTCGGCTGCCGTACAGGCGGCCGCAACGGCTGCGGCGTCTGCCTGCAAATTGGCGATTTCACCATCGCTGCTGCCCGATGTCGCGCCGGAGGCAAGCGAGCGGGCCTGGGTCGTGGCGCGGTAGGCCAATTGATCTAGGAGCTTCTTGATACGGCCCGAGCGCTTCGACTGCTCGGCGCTGGCCGCCGCGTCCAGGCTGTCGTCGTGCGCGGCGCGGCAGGCCGCATCGGCGGCCTCGCCAATCTTCGCGCTTATTTTGGCCGTGTTGCCTGCAAGGTTATTCAACTGACCCTTCATTTGCGCCAGGCGCTGTTCTTCGGCCGCCAACGCCGCATCAACTTCGCCGTTCCGCCGCTTGATGAAGCGGGCGTCGGTGCGAATTTTGACGGCGCTTGCGATGCCGTCACAGCTTTCGAACTCGCGGGCGGCGATCTCGATTGCGCGGAGCTTGGCGTCCCATTGAGCGAACAAGGCCTCCAACTCGGCCACCAATCCTTTGATTTTGTCGGCGTTGTCGGGCGCCTTCGCCGCTGGTTCGGGCTTTCTCGAAATCTTTGGCGTGCGCAGCGGGCCCATGGGTTTGGCGATCTTTTTGCCGGGCGCTTTGCGCCCATTACCATTCGCTGTATCGGGGGCCGCGGCGTCTTTGGCGCACTCCTTGTTCTGGTATTTTGCGCGCTCCAGCAGCTTCAGCTTACTCCATTGGGCCATCCGCTTTTTATTGAGCTCGGCAAATCGTTTTTGAAACTTTTCCCGTATTTCCTTGGATCGCTTTATCTCGGTGAGAAAGATCGCGCGCCCCAACGCCATCTCCTTAATGCGACGCATTTCTTGTTTCGAAAGCAACTTGTCGGCGGGCAAGTTAAGTTCCTTCTTCCGTCTTGCGACCTCGCGCGCGCGCTCTCGCAATAGGACACTTTTCTGTAGTCCGACATCGCCCAGATGATCGTCGGCCTTCTTGTCTCCCTCTATAAGGGATTCGTATTCGTTGATGACTTTTTGCACGTCGACCGGTTTGGTCTTGCCGACGCCGACTACGCCGGTGCCGGCTTGCCCCATCGGGACCAGCCGCTTGATATCCGGAGGTTTTCCGCCCGATTTCATCGATTCGTCGAGTAATCTCTGCATGTCGGCGATCGTTTTGTTTTGATTTTCGACCTCGCTCCGCCACATTTGGGATTGCCTGTCCAGCTCCACTAGCGGCCCCACGCGCTTGCAATAATCTATTTGCGCCGACGACGGCGCCGCCCAGGCGGCGGTGATCAGAAGCGCACCCGCGACCGCCCGACAAATTTGGATGAACCGTGATCGCATTTCCAATACGCCTCCTTTGTCAATCCGCTCGTCGCTGGGGCGTCCGACGCGCCAAGCAATGCATCGTCCTTTAATCCAAAGTCCCCAGGTCGCCGAGGTTATCGAGATTCAATTCTGGTTCTGCTGATGTCTGGGGTGATGCGGTCGGCGCGCTCGCGGAGGACGACGGCGAAGCTCGTCCGCTCTTGGCCAGCGCTTCAAGCGCTCGCTTCATTCTAGGACCCAGTCTTCCATCTATTGGGCCATCGTAAACGCCCTCCTGCTTCATCAATTCCTGCAATTGACGGAGGAAGGATGGTCTCCAGGTGCTGGGATTTCTTGTTAGGAGCTTCACAACCCTATCATCGCCGGTTTTGACGGCCCCCAACGCCAACTCAGCCGCAGCTTTCTCATTACGCTCTACGCCCATTCCGGCTTGGTAATAATTAGCCAGTTCCAACATTGCGTGGGGATAGTTCTGATCGGCTGCCTTGCGGAGCCAATTCGCGGACTCCGAGATATTCTTCTCAACGCCGTTGCCCTGTGCGTACAGTACTGCCAGTAAAGTCTGCCCCTCTGGGTGGTCTTGATCGGCTGCCTTCCGGACCCATTTTGCGGCCTCCGCCCAACTCTGCTCGACACCATTGCCATCTCCGTACAATACTGCCAGCCCGACCTGCCCCCCGGCATGGCTTTGGTCGGCGGCCTTGCTGAACCATTTTGCGGCCTCCTGATGCTCGCCGTTCTTAGCGAGTGCGCGGCCGACTTGAAAGACGAACCGTAACGTTTGCGGATGGGCTGCGGTGGCTTCCCTGCAAGCCTGGATTGCTTCGTGCGCGTTGAGCGCCTCCCATTCTACGCCATCTGCCACCTTTTGCGCATCCCAGGGATCCGCAGCCAGTCGATCGCAGGCATGGACGGGCGGCGCGGTTGGTTGTTTCTCACCGGCGTCCTGGGAACTCGTGGGCTTAGGTGACGTGGTCGCCTTTTGCCCGTTTTCTAATCCAGTGGTGATCTGCTCGGCAGTACCGCCTAGATCGTCGCCTGCGTCGCGGCTGGGGAGAAAGAGTAGGACCGCCGTCGCAATCAATGCGACTGCGACGACGCTACCCGCGACCCAAACAGTCGCTGGCCTTAGACGGGTTTTGAGGATGGGTGTGGTCGGCGATTTAGCCCGGGACTTTGATGCGCTAGTGGACTCGAGTGCCCCTCCACACTCGTTGCAATAACGGTCCTTTGCCTTAACGCTCGATCCGCAGTTGGGACAGAATTTAGCCATCGACTTGAACTTTCTTGGTTAGATCAGATGTCGCGCACGCCTATTGTTTGAACCCCCATCGACCTAATCCAGCGTCCCGAGGTTTCGGAGATCCCCGAGGTCGAGATCGGGATTTTCGAGTGTTGCGGGCTGCGCGTCTTGCCCACTCCCAGGCGATGACGCCGTGGCAGTCTTCGTATCTGCCGGCTGCTGCTTTGCCCGCTCGGCGACCGCTCGGATCGCACGTTTCGATGCCGGACCAAATTTTCCGTCCGATGCACCCTCGTATAGTCCGTCTCGACGCATCAGGTCCTGCAGATGACGCCTGAATGTCGGATGCCAAGCCGAAGCATTGTTGGTGAATTGGTTGACGGCGAATTCATGGCCGAGTTTTAAGGCCCGATAGGCCAACTCCGCCGCCCGCTGGCGGTCCCGCTTCACGCCGTCGCCGTCGTGATAAAGCGCCGCAAGATTGTATGGGGAAAGTTTGGAATTCAGATCGATCGCTTTCTGATACCAAATTGCAGCCTCGCTATGGTTCTTAGCGACGCCGCGCCCAAGATCGTAGCTGAGGCCAAGACTGTACATCGCGTTTGCGTCACCTTTATCCGCTGCCTTGCGATACCAGCGGCTGGCTTCCGCCAAGTTCTTTTTCGTCCCCCACCCCTGTTGATGCATATATCCAATCAATCGCATCGCGTTCCCGTTGCCTTGGTCCGCGGCTAAAAGGAATAAGCGCATGGCCTCTTGATGGTTTTTCTCTCCGTCGACTCCCGAATAATGAATCCGACCGAGGCTCATGATCGCTTCTACATGACCTTTGTCGGCAGCCGCTTTAAACAGGCGTCTTGCCTCGTTTCGGTCCTTGGCCACATCGGTTCCAGTCCAGAGACGGCTCGCCAGCGCATATGTCGATGGCTGATCACCAATATCTGCGGCTTTGCGCAGCCATTGGATGGCTTCTGCCGGATCGGCCTTGCCCAATCGCTCGGAGAAGTAAATATCCGCCAACAAGCGCATGGCCTGGGTGTCGCCAGCATTTGCCGCTGGAAGCGTATCGCGCAGGAAGGCGCCGACGGCGACGGGGATTACGCGTTCGGTGCGATTGCGCAATATCGTCAGATTCGTCTGCGTATCGGGTTTGAGCTGGGCGGTTTGCTTGAGAAAACTCTCCATGTTGGCCACCGGCTGATCGCCAATTTTGATCACGACATCCTTTTCACGAACGTCGACCCGATGCGCAGGCCCCCAAGGCACGATCTTGTGTACCCGCGCACCTCGCTGCGAGCCAGCTCCAACTGCGCCTGCATCGGTCGTCGTCACGTCGCTTACCTCGACGCCGAAAAACCCGATGTCCGGTTCAATACTGGCCTCGGCCGTCTTTGCTGCCTGGTCATCGGACTGCTGGGCGACGGGCTCGACCCGCACGACGTCCGTTTCAGGGCCGGGCAGGAGCCAAACCACTGCCGTCGCAATCAATGCGAATGCGACGACGCTTCCCGTGAGCCATAGGGTCGTCGGCGATAAACGGGTCTTGAAGAAGGGCGTGGCCGACGATTTGGTCCTGGACTTTGATGCGGTGGCGGACTGCAGCGCCGTTCCACACTCGTTGCAAAACCTGTCCTTGGCCTTAACGCTCGATCCGCAGTTTGGACAGAATTTGGCCATCCGAACCACCTCAACAAAACTGTATCAGATTAGACGCTGCCGACAGAGTCGACCTCTGCAACGTCAAACAGGAATTGAACACCGGACTGCCGGTAAACGCCTCATCGAAGTGTATCCCTGGCACCGATGGAAGGGCCGACGCAAGATTGAAGGCGTCCAATTCTGGCTTGCGGCAGAACTCGGAGGCCTGCTCAGACACGAGCCCGCTTCAGAGGCGCTGTTTTTCCGTGCTATCCTCGCGGATCGTCAGGTTCTCCTCGAGAAAGCGGTCAGTGGCTTCATTGCATCCCCAACCCTTCAGCGACGTCCAAGCATGCTGGCGGGCCTGCGTCATGCCCGTTTCGAATTCTCCGTTATTGAAATTCAAGATTCCGAATTCGTAGCCGCGCCAGTTTCCAGGCCTTACGTTGCGATCATGATAGGCCTCATCATTCACGATCACGATGTAGCGCTTGTCATAATCGGCATACAGTTTCCAGATGCTGGGATTGTCGCCGTCGATGATATCGACCGTGCAACTAGGCACCTTCATGGTGAGGGCGTGGGCCGCCGGCAGCGGACCTATTGTGCCCAATAGCAGGGCGCTTGCGCCCAACGCGATAGTGGTGGCTTTCATGTTGATCTCCTTGGGTTGGTAATCCTCGCTCGGGGGCATTCGAGAACTCTCGGCCGCCTGGCCGTCAAACCGTCAATCCTTTATGCAATTGCCCAGTATCATGGTGTGGCCCGGGGGACAGCCGGGAGGGCGATCAGAATCATCCGAGCGGTCGGATCCGCCCGAACCACCGCAGTTGCCACACTCGGCTTTCAAAAAGGGCGGGCTGCCATAGATCTTCCTCCACTGACCGCAGTCTTGCCAGACATAAACCCGCTTGCCGATTTCCGATGGCGTGCTCTTCAAATAGGTGACCGCATCTTCCCAATTGAAGTTTGAAACCGCGTCGCCATAAAGGGTGACTTTTGTTCCGGCCGTCGAGCGGCTGCGCGGATCGTTCTGGCCCCACATTTGGGCGCCGGTAATTGTATTGGTGATTAAACCCTGGCCAGAGCAATTGTCGTAGCGGGCCTGGGCCCAGGCGCCGCCGGCCGAGAGCACATGAATAAAGACGGCGGCTATAAGAATTGAATGAAATCGAGACTTCATCGGATCCTCCCCATAGGTCCGTTGATTTGCGTTTATTCGGCAGACCAACGCCTAATCATATGCTGTACTTTATCATTTGACGCCTCCCGACGGGTGGGTCTCAAAGGGGAAGGCCCCCCCGAGGCATTAGTCTCGAGGGAGCCAGTCACTAAACGCTATTGATAGACGCTGCAATTTACCGTGCCGTTGGCGATATCCGGCGAGTTGTAGCCGCGGTTATTGTAGTGCAGCTGGCAAGCTCGCTTCCAAGCGGCGTTTGGATACGAGTGGGTAGAGATTCGTGACCACCCCGGCTCGGACCATGTCGAGACGGCCACGCCGATTGTACAGGGCCTGGTGTTGCAGTTGCGGAACACGGACCACCGCTGACTTTGCGCCTCGACCAAGGCGGGGGTCAATCCGACGACGAATAGGGTAAGTAATCCGAGACAGAATGCAGGTGCTCGCGTCATGTTGCCTTCTCCCAGCCAGTGCGCCCGCCTGCCTTTTTCTTCTAATTGGACATTAACCCTAATCCGGGCGAGATGAACTGAGCGTGAATAAGGTTGTCACTTCGTATTCACCCGAACGGCGATAGGCAGCGATACGGCTGCCAACATGGACGGCGATTGCCGGCTCGTGGTGATACAGTGCTGCCGATCACAACGGATTTGAACCCGTGGCCGAGATGTTTGAAGAGCGTTTGAAAGACGGCTGTCGTAGCCTGCGTGCGCTGTGGGGAAGATTGAGTCTCTACCGCGTAGTGGCCACGGTCATTTTTGGTTGTGTCGTCGGGTTTGCGGGAATCGATAGCGCTTCAGGCGGCGTGATGGGCCAACAAGATATGCCTGCGCCTTCGCCGCAAACACCTGGCAACAAGGCAAGCATGATCTTCACAACACACGATGTCACGATCGGAGCCTGCCAGGCGATATGCGAACATGTCCTCTTTTGCGCGGAAGTGGCAGACTTCGATATCAACACCGCGGCCTGCCAGCTAAGACTCCAAACCGCGCATCCCGCATTCAAGAAGCTCGCCAGGGCCTGCCCGGGCGCGCTTCGCGGTGTACTTCGAGAGGAATTCGTGAAGGGGCCGGCGAACCCGCAAACGGGCGTCGAAGGACGATGGACAATCATATGTGGCCGCTGACGGAGTCGAATTTCCAGTGCGCTGCTACGGCGTTCTATCGGCTGCCCGCCGCTGTCCTGCTGATGTTCGGATCAGCCTTTTTGAGCGTTGATAAAGCTCTAGGAGATGTCCTTGGTCAGGACGGGGCGCCGCCAACTCAACCCATCCCGCCAGGCGGATCCTGCAACAATTTGATCCCCGCAGGCGCAAAAATGAGTTGCTATGGCTCCGAGCCGGATTGGGCCCTCAAATTCGTTTGCAGCGGCTCGATGATGAGAGCGAACTTTTCCACTTCATGGTCCGGCGAAAAAACCGGAACGGTCAGTTTCTCAGGACAAAATCCGTGGACCTTCCGCACGAGCCACAGCGTGGTCGGCTCAATCGATTACACGCCGCGTGGGTGCTTGGACGATAATGCCGAGCGCTTCGATTACACGCTCAGGGCCACAGCGGTTCCGGAGTTGGACGGGCGGGTTGAGCCTATCTGTTGCCGGATTGAATAACGGCGACTAAGCGGCCAATCCGCCGCTTCGCTCTCAACAGGTATTAAGAAATTGCTGGACCGCCGCTCCGCAAGTGACCTTTGATCTCCGCAAGTCGCAACTCGCATTAACGCAGGGGATAGGCACGGCCTAACCACGGGCTTCGAGAAACTGTGCCAAACGGTTCTCTCGATGCCAGATGTGTTCTGTTAGAATTGGGGACGGGAGCAGGCGATGGTACGATTCTGTTCCAACTGCGGATCGCGCGCTCAAGCCGGGGATCGGTTTTGCAGGGAATGCGGAGTTGGGCTCAGGGCCTTGGCGGGCGCACCGAGGAGCTCGGATTCGTTCGCGATATTAAAGAGAGCAATCCCGAAGAGATCCGCACTCGTTTGGCTTGGCGCGGGGCTTGGTGCGTTCGTTCTGACCGCCGTTGCGCTGTTTTATTGGAGGCCAGGAAACGTCCCGCCATCGCCACAGCCCAAGCCACAAATCGACGAGATGTTAAAATCGCGCCTGGTGGGACACGTTTACGAGGGCAACCTCGAGATTGAAGGTTGGGAGGATCGTGGCGGGGGGCTGATTATCGCGCCCATTTGGTACAGCCAGTACGAACGCGAGGACGGTGCTCATCTCGTGCTCGCCAACGTGGCGCAGCCCTTGCGCCCGCGTGCGATGCAAACCACCTTTCACATCGCCGATATCCTGCTAATCCCGGCCCTCGCGAAGGGGCAGGAAGTCTCCTACTTTTGCCGCTTAGCGGGTCAGGGCACAACGCAAGCCATCATCGCCATCATACAACCTAACCGGGACTACGAAGAGGAATGGTGGAAAGACGTGCGTCGGGCATGGAATATTTCACTGCAGAGCGGTCGCATTGCGCCCATCGATCCGGATGGCATCGAATGCATCAATGAGGGCTGGGGCCTCTGACGAAACGACTGGTTTGTCAAGGTGCGATAGTTTCGGCTGGGGCAACTCAGCGCTAGTTTCGCCCACAGACAATGCCTCGGAGCTCGTTGGAAATTTCCGCTTTTGGCTACTAGCGGACAACAGCCCATGGTGTCTCTGGCGTCGGCTTTTGACCCAAAGCGAACATTCGCACGGAGCGCTCAGCCTCTTCACTGACTTGATGGTCGCTATTTGACCAGCCAGATCTCGTATTCGACGAGCATACCCGGATACGCCAAGCGGTCGACGACGCGCAGTGTACCGGCCGCCGGTTTCACATCGACGTCCTTAAACAGATTTGAGAATTGGCCGAATATGGCCTGCTGCTGTGAGCGATCGACATCCTTCGACATGGTGAATTCGATTCGTATCACATCGTTGAGCGTGTAGCCGTCGCCTTCAATAAGGTCCTTGAGCTCCGCTAGAATGGACGCCGTTTGCCCAACCGCATCCCCAGGGTTGCGGATTTGCCCGTCTGGTCCAACATCGCCGCGTCCGGCGAGCAGAAATAACTCGTTGAACTCTGAGATTTTGACGCCCCAATTGAATACGGACCCGAGGTCCGGCGCACGTCCGTTGTAGACCGCTGTTTTGGTGGCCATCGGCGCATCTCCTTGTCTAGGATGGGATCGGCGGACGAAACTTAGCCTTACCGCGACTTAGGAAGTCAAACCGGCACGGTAAGATCAGCACAATAATCCGAAAGTTGGCGCCGCTTCGGCGAGGACGCTGAATTCTGCAGCCGCAGGGCGCTGCGCGGTTGGCGCTGAAGGGCTTCCCGCGACATCAACACTCTTGGGATCAATGATGTCCGCTTCTAGCTAAGGGCGGGCAGGAGCCTCAGCGACTTCCGCTTCTGACCCATAGCGGACGGCTCGCCGCATTACAAACAGCGTCAGTTTTGGGGACCTAGGCGGAAGCTCTAGCCAACGGTTCGGGCATGCTCCATGGGAAATTTCGCACAGTTGGATTTCCCAAGAAGTGCTGGCACCCCGTTAGCTTTACTTCTCCGCCGTTGAGGTCCGCGAGGCTCGCAATGACCGGCATCAGAGACTTCTCCGCCAATTCCGCCTGCACGCCCCGCGTCTCGTCGTCCGTGAAGTGGTCGTCAATATGCTTCATTGCCGTCTCGACGAGCAATGCGATGGCATCGTCGTGAAAAGTCACCGTCTGCCGGTCGACCTCCCGCAGCACGGCGTAGCGAAGGCGCTCCTTGCGCATCATTGCCGCAACCGCGTTCATCGGCCGTAAGCTCCGGCGCGCGCCGGTTCGTTGTCGGCGTAGCCAATCTCTTCGAGGATGAACTCCGCGATCTGGGTCGTGTTGTTCAAATCGAGGACCGGGCGGTCGATATCGAGAGCGCTACTATTGCTCGCAACCGCCTTGATCGTTGGATCATCCCTGGCGATCAGACCTTTGCCCGTCTCGTGACGGTGGGTTTCGATCTTGGCGTGCGCATCCCGCTTGTAGCCCTCCACGAAGAGTAGATCGACCGGCGCAAGTTGAGCAATAAGCTCATCCATGTTCGGCTCTGGTTCGTCGCGGAATTCCGTCATCAGGGCCCATCGACACTGGGAGACCAAAAGCACCTGTTGGGCTCCAGCCGCGCGGTGGCGGTGACTGTCCTTGCCCGGCTGGTCGACGTCGACCGCATGATGGGTGTGCTTGATGGTCGACACGGAGAACCCGCGCGCACTCATATCGGCGACCAACCGTTCCATCAACGTGGTCTTGCCCGAGTTCTTGTTCCCGGTGATCCCGAATATCTTCATGGGCTGGCAAAACGCTCCGATTGTGCGGTGCCCGGCGCGGGCTGTTTCCTCGTCATGATGTCCATCCCTGCGCGCGACTCCGCGAAAGCATCAGCTCGGGCCCGAGAGCGAACTCACATCCCAGGCCCGGTTTGAGAGGATCTGGTCAGGCAGCCGACGGAGCCGCCGGCAAGCCTGACCAGCAATGAGTCTCATTTTCCGCTTTGATAGCGCCTGAGCTCCTCAAGATCGTAGCCGCTGTCGTTGTCGACAAAGTCGTCAGCCATGAAATCATCGTGTTTCGGCACAGCGAAAACGAGGGTCAAGATGACGCGCGCGACGCGGTCGAACAGGGTGCGGTTGCGCGCCCCGGATTCGGCTAGGAAGATCATCGTTTTGCCGATGAAGTCTGCGCGCAAAATGTTAAGCAGCCGGAACCACATTTTCGTCCAACCTTTCTTCGTCGCTCTTCGTGTTGAGTCTGTTGATCCGGCAGGGGATGCCTTTGAGGTGTGGGCAGCCTTGCTCTTGGTCGAGATAATCTGCGTCATCCCGGGCGAGCTGTGCATCCGAGTATTTTAGCGCGCCCGATAGTTTGCCCGCGCCCCTTTCCATCTCTGGCTTCCACCACCCATGTGGCACGCGAAGCAGGTCGTCGGGCATCGAGTCGTGGATCTCGATCTGAAGGCGTATGGAGCCCAGCTCATTGCTCACATCCACCCATTCATCGTGTTCAACACTCCAGTCCTGCGCGGTCTTTGCGCTGATATAGGCCCGCGGCTCCGGGTTGCGGGCGCGCATTTCAGGGATATGCCTGCCGCCCGTCTGGAAGAAGGGATCTTCCCGCACGCCCGTGAACATCTTCAGAGGATATTCCGCTGGCATCGGCGGGTCCTCGCGGAAATAGGGAAGCGGGTCGAAGCCAAGGTCTTCCAGAATTGAGGACTTGAGCTCCACCTTGCCGGAGGGCGTCGCGAAACCGGTCTTTTCATATTTTCGGTACTTGATGGGCTCGAAATGCACATCTGTAGTTTCGCAAAACTCTTTGAATGTCTTGCCGATGCCCTTCAGGCGATAGTCGTAAAAATCATAGATGTCATTCCACGGAACGATCTCCGGTTTGCCAAGGGCATTGGCCAGCAGTTTCCAGAATTCCCAGGTGCTTTTGGCTTCACCCATTGGCTCCATGCTTTGTTCAGACGGGCGCACGAAGCCAATCCATTCGAACAAATCCGACAGCCACGGACGTTCGTGCCATGTATCCCCCGGCAGGATGTAGTCCGCGAGCTGCGCGGTGGGTGTCATGAAATGCTCCTGAACCACGATCAGCTCCTGGTTCATCATGCCCTTCACGATCCGATTCATGTTGGAATAGCTCATCACCGGATTGTTCCCGAGCGCGAAGAATGCCTTCACAGGGTAGGGCCCTTCTCCCGCCATGGCTTTGAAGACCGCCGGTGGATTGGCCATGTAGCACCCCACCACCTGGTTGATGAATTCGTGGCCCCAGACACGTTTCATCGGCTCACGCAGGGCATCCTGGCCGCGATAGGTATAGGCGGGATGATCTTCGTTGCCGAGCTGCTTCATCTTTTGCTCCTGCGGCAGCACTTCGTGCATTTCGATCTCGGAGTCAGCAACAATACCCGAGACCAAACCTTGGAATGTGTCACCACCACGCACATCGATGTATCCGCAGATGGCGCGCAAAATGCTTTGCAACCGAATTCCGGAAGTAGAGTTGCGCTGCATGTCGGTGATTGGCGTCCAAGGAATGATCGACGGCCCTTCCGTCGCGTACATGCGGGCCGCCTTTGCGATCATTTCTGGTTCGCATCCAGTCAGTTTTGCGACACGCTCCAGAGGGAATTCGTTCACGCGTTCGCGTAGCTCCTCGAAACCTGTGCACCATTCCCCTACGAATTTCTTGTCGTAGAGCTCTTCATCCATGATGACCTTCAGCCACCCAAAGAGCATTGCTGCGTCACTCCCTGCCTTGAGCGGCAGGTGAATGTCGGCGCGCATTGCACTGCTGCTCTTGCGAGGATCCAGCACAATCAACTTGGCACCCCGCGCTTGGGCCAAACGGATGTAGTTGTAGATCATCGTCCAGCTGTGTCGACGCGGGTTGTGACCGATAAGGACAATGCACTTTGTGGAATGGAAATCGCCAAGCGGGAACCAGCCATAGGTAAGCCGGTTCACAGCGGCTGTGTTGCCTGCGCAAAGCGCCACGCCGGAAATCCAGTTTGGCGAACCCACATGGTTCATCAACCGCCGTCCCAGACCGTGGTCCGTGGCAGTGTTCCATGGACTGGTCGAAACGGCCCAGGACTCGGCACCGTGCTTTTCGATGATCTTCGTGAGGCGCGCACCGATATCGGTCATGGCCTCTTCCCACGTCACGCGCTCCCATTTATCCGAACCGCGCTTCCCGACGCGCTTGAGCGGGTGCAAGATGCGATCGGGATGGGCAAAACCTTTTGGCGAGACAATTGCCTTCATGCAGATGTGGTCGCGGAAAAGAGGATTGTCGGATGAGCGGACGCGCACCACCTGTCCATCGACGGATTCAGTCACGACGGCACATTGCATGTCGCAGGTCTGGCAAAGCGCACGCTTGGAAACGACACCTTTTCTCGCATCTCGAATGACTGGCTTTGTGAATTCCAGGGCCTCTTCCCCAATTGGCATCGGTGCCGGCATCTTACCTTCCTCTCTGGAGCGCAGTCCGGCGAGTGCCGGAATCTTCGCCGCCTCACGGTCGCGAAATCTCTCTTGCATCCAAAGAGTAGAAGGGTTCATTTGTTGGAGAAATAGACAAAACAGAAATCAGCCGTTTGGTATTATCAAACCATGATCAAAGACCTCAATCGCATGGCGGTATTCGCCCGGGTGGTCGAAAAGGGCTCCTTTACAGCGGCGGCGGAGTCCCTTGGTTTGGGCAAATCGGTCGTCAGCATTCACGTCAGCCAGCTGGAGCAAAACCTGAACTGTCAGCTGCTGTTGCGAACCGGCCGATCCATGGTTCTAACCAGGGAGGGACGCCGGTTTTACGAGACCTGCAAACAGATGGTGGAACTCGCCGAAACTGCCCGTCAGGAACTCGATACCGGATTGTCGACGCCTTCCGGATTGGTTCGAGTCTCCTGCCCGGTGAGCTTCGGCGAGACCATATTCAGCAAGCTCATACCGCCATTCCAGCAGCTCTATCCGGATGTCCAGATCGAGTTCATCGTCGACAACAGGTTCGTAGATTTGGTCGAGGAAAACATCGACCTGGCGATACGGATGGGCAAGATCGAGGGAACCAATATGCGCGCCACCAAGATCGGCGGCATGAACGTTCCATTGTGCGCGTCGCGTGATTGGGCCCGTGAATACTCGGTCGACGAACCCGAAGACTTAATCGACAAACCTTGGATCGGCCTTATGAGGTCAAGCGAAATGACGCGCCTGGTATTGCGGCATCGCTCCGGTGAGGAAAAGGTCATGCGGCTCACCAGGGTCTTGGCTACTAATGGAGGCGGCGCTGCAAAATCCTTGATTCTGCAGGGCGCCGGCGTGGGGCCGTTGCCCGACTATGCGATCGTCGACGAAATTAGAGCTGGAGATCTGGTGCAGCTCTTGCCTGATTGGGAGGTCGAACGGCCACGGCCGATCTGGCTGGTATTTCCTGACCTGCTTCATGTTCCGGCAAGAACGCGCGCGCTCATCGACTTCATAAAATCCAATGTGAGAGATCATCTTCCGATCTGAATGAACGCTAGACTCAGGGCATGGGGCAGTGTCAGCTTCTGGCTAAAAGCCAACCAAAACCGAAGCCGTCAGTGAGGTCCGCTCTTGACCCCAAGCGGACATATGCGCCCGTGACGAAGTGAGCCACAAAAACGCCTTGAGCTGCAGCTAACTCGGGCAAAATCGACATCCGCGGTAGCCCGGCCTTGCTCCATGAACGTCAGACGTCCACTACGAGCGCTCATTCTTCTGTCCGGCCTTGGCTTGGGTGCTATGGCAACATACGAAGGCTATGCTGTGTGGCGGGCCGAAAGTCGTACGAAGCAAATCATTGCGACTACGCTCTCAAAGCCTCAGTCGATAAGAATTGCAGACCTGTCGCCGGAGCAAAAGGATATACTCCTGAAAGTCGAGGATCCTGCCTTCTACGACCATAACGGTGTAGATCTCTCCTCTCCCGGGCAGGGGATGACAACGATAACGCAGGCTCTCGTGAAGTTTCTATACTTCGACCCATTCAAACCAGGATTCGCAAAAATCGAACAGAGCCTGATTGCCCGGCTCGTACTCAACCGCCATCTCACGAAAGATCAACAGCTTACAATCTTTGTGAACCAGGCCTATTTCGGCGAGCACGCCAGCAAGAAGATTCGAGGATTTGAGAATGCCTCACGCGTTCACTTTGGCAAACCGTTCAGTCAACTTGGCACTGATGAGTACATCGGTCTGGTTGGAATGCTGATCGGTCCGAACAAGCTGCGGCCGGACAAATATCAGGACGCTTACCGAGAGCGTGTCGCGAGAATTGAGATGCTTCTCGCCGGCGGATGCCAGCCCACTGGCGTGCTCGACGCCTGGTATAAGGAGTGCTCGATAAGGTAGTAGTGCACTGGTCGCCATGCAGAGTTTGGGAGCCTTCCGGTTATGGCATTGAGCGTACATGTCAGGCTTGCGTCCCTATGTCGGCTTTTGGCTATTTGCGGATTCTTTTGTTTGCCATCCTGCATGACCATTTTGGGGTGCTAAGCGGAAGTTCACCGCATCGGTCCAGCTGATGCCCGTTTTTGAGTACGCTGCTGAGCATTCCAGATCCTTGAGTCCGGTGTCCTGCTAATGGGACGTCTGCCCTGCACAGGGGGCCTTTATAGTCTTCAGGACCAGTTTGCCGTTGTTGCCTCCCGTGTAGAGCAGGTTGAGCACGTCCGCAAACGCGTCCACGCCGCCTTCACGCACATCTTCACGCATTTTGAGCTTGCCCTGGGACAGCCATTTTCCCATTTCGTCGACGGCTTCCTGATAGCGATCGGTGTAATCGAAAACGATGAATCCTTGGACCCGCAATCGCTTGCCTAGGATGAAGCGCGTGTTTACCGGACCCACCGGCGGTTTGGTGGCGTTGTAAAAAGAAATGAGACCGCAGACGGCGATGCGGCCAAAGAGGTTCATCTGCTGAAACACGGTGTCGCTGATCTCGCCGCCAACATTTTCCCAATAAATGTCGATGCCGTCGGGACAGGCGGCACCCAGGTCTTCCGCCAGATTGTCGGCCCTATAATCGACGCAGGCGTCGAAGCCCATCTCCATGACGGCGTTGCATTTTTCCGGTCCACCAGCGATGCCGACGACGCGGCAGCCGTTGATCTTGGCCATCTGACCGACTAGCGAGCCAACCGCACCGGAGGCGGCGGAGATGACGACCGCTTCCCCCTTTTTCGGGTGGGCGACGTTGAACAGGCCGAAATAGGCGGTCATGCCCGGCATGCCGAGACCGGCGATCCAGCGTTCGAGCGGCGCGATCGAGAGATCCAGCTTGGTGACGCCCTTGCCGTCCGAGATGGCGTGGGTCTGAACGCCAAACATACCGCTCACGGCATCACCCTCTTTGAAGTCGGGATGGTTGGATGCCTCTACGGTGCCCGAAGCCAGCGCCCGCATCACTTCGCCCAACTGAACGGGAGGAATGTAGGAGGGGACATCGTTCATCCAGGGGCGCATGGCCGGATCGATCGAGATGTATTCAACCTTTACGCGGAACTCACCTTTGCTCGGCTCTGGAGTTGACGCATCCTCGATTGAAAAATCGCTTGCCTTTACCATGCCGACGGGCCGCTCGGCGAGCTTCACCATTCTCATTTCACTCACTCCCATCTCTACCGATAGAATCCTTATTCATCGGTCGGAATTGCCTCAAATCGCGATGTAGCCGCCGTCCATTACCAGCGCCGCGCTGCATTGGTGGGCTCGAAATAGACGAAATTGGCCAAGCCACGGGTGGCTGAGGTTTTGCCGGTCGCGATGATGCAACCGCTTCGACTTTCGATCATGGCAGAGGCAAAGCTGCGCGCGACGTGAAGCAGTGCGGTGGCGTTGGCACGAATTTTGGCTTCGAGAATTTCCGGCTCGGCCTCCAGCATCACGTGCGCACCCTTGTCGCCTCCCTCTCCCGGTGCCCATCAAATAGCCTGTCGCCAGCTATGCCGTGGGTCGACGCTACCAATCGCCCATGTACATAAAGGTGACCGTGCTCCGTTAAGTGGAAGATCTCTTCGCGTTGCGCGGGCTCGCTCGCCGCAATGCTAGCGAAAGGCATTGTCAAGGCCAGTGTCGAAACGGTTTTGTTGAATGTGCGTCTATCAACCATCGGTGAAGCTCCTCCTGTTTGCTTCGATTGCGAGGATCAATCTAATTGTTTATAGTTTGTGTGATAATCCATTGATTTCGCAAATGACTGTTTTATGGGAGGAACAATGGCTGCCTTTGAAGGCGTGGTTGAGTTTCTAGCTGTGGCGGAGACGAACGGATTTCGGGCGGCGGCGCGTCGCCTCGGCGTCTCACCTGCCAATGTGAGCCGGCGCGTCTCCGCGCTGGAAGAGCGGCTCGGCGTGCAGCTGGTTGCCCGCACCACCCGGCGGGTGCGGCTGACGGACGCCGGGCGCGGGTATCATCAGCGCTGCGCGGAGATGGTGCAGCGATGGGAGGAAGCCAATCAGCTGGTCTCGGGGCAAGCGGCCGAGCTGGAAGGCCGATTGCGCATCTCTGCCGCTGGCGTTTTCGCCGAGCATCACGTCGTGCCGGCGCTCACCGATTTCGCGCGCGAGCATCCAAATCTCACTGTCGAGATCAATTTCGACACCCACCCCGTGAACTTCGTCGACGAGGGCGTGGATTTTGCGATTCGTTTCGGTGAATTGTCGGATTCCAGCTTGGTTGCCCGCAAGCTCGCCAATCACATATACGCCGCGGCCGCCAGCCCCGCCTATTTCGCCCGCCACGGTCACCCTCAGCAGCCCCAAGACCTGCGCCAGCACGATTGTCTCATCTACACGGATCACGAGCGCTGGCACTTCCAGACACCTGAGGGGCCCGAAGAGGTGCGCGTCTCGGGTCCTTGGCGCTCAAACAATACCTCTGTCATCGTCGAGGCCTGCCGTAGTGGCATGGGCATTGCCTATATGCCGTGCTTCGACTTCGGCGGCGCCTTGCAAGACGATCGGTTGGAAGGGACCTTGAGACCCTATTGGGCAAGCGGCGTCACCACCTGGATCGTCTATCCGAGCCGCAGATACCTTCCCACCCGCGCCCGACGGGCCGTCGACTATTTGTTGGACCGTTTCCGCGACTGGCAGGAGCCCTGAGATCGCGAAATCAGTTTTGCGATGTCAGCTGGGGCATATGTCCGCTTGTGGCTAAGAGCAGACATTCCAACCTATGTGGATTTATGTCCGCTATTGGGGGTAAAGCAGACATGAACAATCTGCGGGCAGCCCTTCCGGGGTCGCAACAGAGATCACGTCATTTCTGACTCAACTCTACAACCTACAGGTTTTGAGAATCGTGCTTGTTTTGGCGCACTGATTACACAGGAATTACACAACACAGATAAAGTTACTGCCAAAGAAACCCGTTAAGTCATTGAAAAGAAATGGTGCCCAGGGGCGGAATCGAACCACCGACACGCGGATTTTCAGTCCGCTGCTCTACCAACTGAGCTACCTGGGCCAAGCACCGTTATGGGACCAGAATCGGCGCGCTGGGCGCGCCTCTTGGGCATCCGGTCCCGGCGCCCAAAAAAGGGTGTTGGCTTATAGGAAATCGCTTCCCCGCTGTCGAGTCGCCGCGAGCCCGTTCAGGTGGCCCGCAACCGAGCGCGTCGGGGCCCCGAGCGGGCGTTGGACGCGGCGGCTAGACGCCCTCCTCGAACTCGTCATCCTCATCCGACGCCGGCGGTCCCTTGATCGCATAGCCGTTGCTTAGCCAGCGGTTCAGGTCGACATTGGCACACCGCCGCGAGCAGAACGGCCGGTGATGCTCTTGCACCGGTTTGCCGCAGACCGGGCAGCCGGCGCCGCCCGCCTTTCTGGGCGTCCCATTGCCCCTGCCAAACCCTTTGCCCGGGGGTATCATTGCGGGTTCAGCTCCGCCTTGCTGAGCCAATTGAAGTAGATCGGGTAGCCCTCGCCCCGCAGCATGCCCACGGTCTCGGTGAGCGGCAGGCCGACCACATTCGAATAGGAGCCGACCAGCTTGGTAACGAAGGCGCCCGCCACCCCCTGGATCGCATAGCCGCCCGCCTTGCCGCGCCATTCGCCGGACCCGATATAGGCGTCGATCTCGTCGCGCGAGAGCCGCTTGAAGCGGACCCGCGTCTCCACCACGCGCTGCCGGAAGTTGCGATCGGGCGTCACTAGGCAGACCGCGGTGTAGACCCGGTGCGAGCGGCCCGAGAGGAACTGCAGCGCGGCCACCGCCTCGTCGAGATAGTCGGCCTGCGCCAGCACGCGGCGACCCACGGCAACCGAGGTGTCGGCCGCCAGCACGAAAGCTTTAGAGAGCTCGTCGTCCTTCATCAGGGTCTGGGTCACCGCCTCGGCCTTGGCGCGGGCCAGCCGGCGCACCAGCGAACGGGGCACCTCGCCCTTTTTCGGTGTCTCGTCGATGCTCGCTGGAATCAGGGAGTCGGGCTCAATGCCCACCTGCTGCAGCAGGGCAAGTCGGCGCGGCGATCCACTCGCCAAGACGAATTTCTGCCGGTCCGGCGCGATTGCGTCTGCGGCACCTGGTTCGGATGGACCGGGGTCATCGGGACGCACGTCGCCGCCCGAGTCCCCCGACCGCTTGAACCTTTCAGCCAGGCCCTGCAGCGGGTTCCTACTTAAAACGGTAGGTGATGCGTCCTTTGGTGAGGTCATAGGGCGTCATTTCGACCAAGACTTTGTCGCCGGCAAGGACGCGGATCCGGTTCCGGCGCATCCGTCCCGCGGTGTGGGCAATGATCTCGTGGCCATTTTCAAGCTTCACCCTGAAGGTGGCGTTGGGCAGCAACTCCGTAACGCTGCCTGGAAATTCGAGCAGTTCTTCCTTTGTCATGAAACTCCTGTCCATGGAAAAGTTTGGCGGACAATGGGCGTCCCGAACGCCAAAATCAAGGCATTCCCTTTTTCCGGCCTCATATCAGACATGGGGCGCGCCGCCCAAGCCAAAGCGTTGCTTAATCTGCTGTGTGAGCTGGTCGCGGCAAGCCCGGTAGGCATCGAGGATTGTTTCGCGGCTGCCACTCACCGCGGTGGGATCGGGAACCGGCCAATATTCCACTTCCGTGGAATTGGCGCGGGCGAACTCCAGCGCCTGATGATGCGCCTCGGGCGAGAGCGTGATGATCAGGTCGAAGTCGCCCTCGTCCAGATCCGCCATGGCGGTCGGTCTGTGGTCCGAAATATCGATCCCGATTTCGTCCATTACAGCGATCGCGAACTGGTCGACCTTGCCCCGCCTCGCACCAGCGGATGCCACACGGGACCGGCCGCCCGAGAGATGGTCGAACAGGGCGGCGCCGATCGGCGAGCGCACGGAATTCAGCGAGCAAGCGAATAGCACCGAGTCCGGCAGCTCCCCCCAATTCACCACCGCCTCAGCCCCTCCAATGCAGGGCGCAGATCAGCGTGAAGAGCCGGCGCGCCGTATCGAAGTCGACCGTGATCTTGCCCTTAAGACGCTCCATCAAAATCCGGCTGCCTTCGTCGTGCAGCCCCCGGCGCCCCATATCGATCGCCTCTATGCGGCTCGGCGGCGCAGTCTTGATCGCCTCGTGATAGCTGTCGACAACGATGAAGTAGTCCTTCACCAGGCGGCGGAAGGGCGAGAGCGAGAGCAGGAAGCTCATCAGGTGCTCGGCCTCCGCGTCGCTCACCGCAAAGACCAGCCGGCTCTCGGCCATCGAGATGTGCAGGGTGTAGGGCCCGCCGGCCCGCCCATCCAGTTCGAAGTAGTTTTTCTCCAGCAGGTCGAAAATCGCGACCTTGCGTTCGTGCTCGATGTCGGGCGCGTTGCGGCCGATGGAGGCCTCATCGAGGGTCACTTCGATGAGACGGCGGGATTGGTTGTCCTTGGGCCCACCCTCAGCCATGGCCGGGACCCATGATCATCGGCCGCGCCGGTTCAACCTGATTTGCACCGAGCGGGCATGGGCCTCCAACCCCTCGGCCTTGGCAAGGGTCACGGCAGCAGGCGCGAGTTCGGCAAGGCTTTCCGCTGTGAGCTTCAGGACCGACGAGCGCTTCATGAAGTCGAGCACGCCAAGGCCTGAGGAAAACCGGGCACTGCGCGCGGTG
>Ga0315336_1002812_pt1 | contig 25170 bp, 22 predicted proteins | sample ASW5metaG_FD_204512 | JGI IMG/M metagenome (GOLD analysis project Ga0315336, IMG submission 204512) | Ammonia-oxidizing marine archaeal communities from Monterey Bay, California, United States - ASW #5 | ecosystem: Environmental > Aquatic > Marine > Intertidal zone | place: USA: California... | reverse complement strand
CCGCAGACCCAAGATGGACTAGAACCCTTGATGATCGAGGCTTAATTATAAAAAGACATACAAAAAATTTATTGCACAACCGACTCGTTTTGGTCGCTCCTATCAACACCAAGATACCTTCTTTAGACCCTCTGGACCTTAGTAACACGGAAAGTTTCTTGGATGCCCTGGAAGCGGGTCCTCTAACAATGGGAGATCCTAGTCATGTTCCCGCTGGAATGTATGCAAAACAGGCCCTTCAGTCGCTGCAACTTTGGTCTTTACTTAAGGGGAGAGTAGCTATCTTGGCAAACGTTCGCGTGGTCTTAGCCTATGTAGAAAGAGGCGAGGCACCGCTAGGTATTGTCTATAAGACTGACGCACTGCTAAGCAAGAAAATAAGAACTGTTGGCATTATCCCCCCCGAAACTCATGAAGCAATTACTTATCCATTCTCCATAATTACCGGTAACGAAAACGTTGAAACGTTGGCATTTTATCAGTTTTTAGGTTCACCAAGGTCTAAGCTAATTTTTCAAAATTATGGTTTTGGAGTAGAGTAAGTCAGGCTGGAATCGTGGGAACTCAGTTTAGTTCATTATTTCGCGCGTTCTGAAAGCAGAGAGTCTCCGGCATTGCACTCTTTTTCCGTTACAACTTTACGAACCCATAAATAGGCCCACAGGCCGACTAGAAAGGAGGAGACGCTAAAACCAGCAAATATACCTACTACACCAAAGAACAAAGAGAACAGATAGGCTAGAGACACGGTAAACAAAAGCGACTTGGATATGCCCAAGATCATTGCTTTGAGCGGTAACGCTAAGGCATTAAATGTTGATGAAGTAAGGCCGATTACACCAAAAGCACCAAAACTCACAGGAACCACCCAAAGGTACAGAGTTGTTAAATTTGTTACGGTAGGCTCGTCAGAGAACTGGGCTGCTATCCAAGGTGCAAATACTGCCAATAAAATTGCGACTACCAGACCACCAAACATACATATTTCGAATCCGAATCTAAGCGCTTCACGTATCCTGTCGAATCGTCCTGCCCCTGCGTTTTGTCCAATGAATGGCATGATGGCAATGTTCAGCGCCATAACGAAAAGAAGCGAAAAAATTTCTATGCGTGCACCCGCACCATATGCCGCAACAGCTTCAGATCCGTACACGGCTATCATCGCGGTAAGTATAGCCAATGATATAGGCGTGATCATTTGAGTACCTGTTGCAGGCAATGCGATATGCAAAAGCTGACGCCAGGACTCAAGTAACCTCGTGAGTTTAGGAAAACTATAATCAAGGCACGCCATCCGATTGTGAAGCACCCAAAGCGCTGCGAGTAACGTGATCGAACGGGCTATTAGTGTAGCCAAGGCAGCACCTTGTAACTCGAGCCGAGGAGCACCTAACAGACCAAAAATTAGAATAGGATCGAGGATTATATTGATGACCGATCCAATTGACATGATCAAGGCAGGAAACTTAGTGTCCCCATGGGCACGCATTACACCATTACCAACCATAGGCACGACAAGCACCGCCGTGCTTAGATACCAGATCACCATGTAGTCACGGATTAGCGGAAGCACATCGGGTCCAGCTCCCAACGCCATAAAGACAGGATCCAGAGTCAAAAGGCCTACAATCGTTAGAACAAGAGCCAGAAGAACTGCCAATAAAATACTATCCGTGGCAAGCTGGCGAACCTTGCTTTTATCACCCTCGCCAATAATGCGAGAGATAACTGCTGTCACACCTGTCCCGACACCAACGACTATGCCATGTAGAATCATCACTACTGGAAAAGTGAATGACATGGCTGCCAGCTCCTCGGTCCCAAGCTGAGCCACAAAAAGTGCATCCACCAGATTAAACGTCATGGACGCTGCAACACCCACCACCATATAACTACTGAGATAAAGAATTTGCCTCCGGACATTGCCCTCTGTGAGGTTGCGGCCGCCGAGCTTGCCGTGGCTTTCGGAAGATCTACTGGTACCTACCATTCAAGTACAACCTATTAAAAATGCAATGTCGCGTGGGGGCATGCTTAATATGTATAGAATGGTTATCAATAAGAAAGGGTTATATGATGAAATTGGAGCGCTTTCACGCGGGCCTTCAAAATATGCCAATCCGAGGTTAATGTGATCGGGCCGCCCAAATAGAATAGTGAACCTCCGTACATGCTGAAAAACAATAAATCGCTGACAGAAAGACAGGCTATCTTTCGTAGCGAAAACATAACCAAAGTGTACGATAATAGTGAAATGCCCGTACATGCTTTGCGCGGTGTCGACCTTACACTGTACGAAGGCGAACTTGCGGTACTGTTAGGGCCATCTGGTAGTGGTAAGTCAACATTATTGAATATTCTAGGCGGGCTCGACAATCCAACGTCTGGAAAATTGTATTTTGGAAATCAGGAACTAACAACACTTGGCACATCAGAATTAACCTCATACCGCCGAGAAAACATAGGGTTTGTGTTCCAATTCTATAATCTTATTCCATCACTCAGCGCACGAGAAAATGTGGCGCTGGTAACCGAGATAGCTGAAAATCCTATGACTCCCGAAGATGCCCTATTAATGGTCGGGCTCAGCCATCGTATTAGTCATTTCCCAGCCCAGCTATCGGGCGGCGAGCAGCAACGGGTAGCCATAGCCCGTGCTATCGCTAAGCGCCCTGGGGTACTCCTCTGCGATGAACCAACTGGCGCCTTAGATAGTAAAACCGGTGTTGTAGTGCTGGAAGCACTCGTGCGTGCTAATAGGGAACTGGGCACAACCACTGCTTTGATCACGCATAATGCAGCAGTTGCCGGGCTCGCTGACCGCGTTTTCCGCTTCGCTGACGGACAAATAACTAGCGTTGAAGAGAATTCGAGCAAAATAGACCCTTCGGAGGTCTCTTGGTAATGCGTTTGAGGCCTCTTACACTAAAGCTACTCCGGGATCTCTCAAGAATACGCGGCCAGGGAATAGCTATTGCTCTTGTAGTTGGCCTAGGCGTTGCTCTCATGGTTGCCACATATGGCTGTGTCGATGCCCTCGATGAGAGCATGAGTGCATTTTATGAACGATACCGGTTTGCCAATGTATTTGCCCCCCTGAAGAGAGCACCTAAGAGCCTTGAAGTCCGAATTAGCAAGATACCAGGAATTGGAAGCGTGCAAACGAGAGTTGTCGCCGACGTTGTACTAGATATTGATGATATGAAAGAGCCTGCTATCGGGCGCCTCATATCTTTTCCAGAACATGGCAAGCCAACCCTCAATGACGTTGAACTAATTAGAGGTTCTTTTATTGATCACAGTCGGCCGGATGAGGTGCTTGTCACAGAAGGCTTTGCCGAAGCTCATAGCTTTGAACTAAATGACTCCTTTAAAGCAATTATTAATGGTCATAAGCGGAAACTACGAATCGTCGGCATGACCCGGACGCCAGAATATATTTTCAGTCTTGCACCCGGCGCTCTAATGCCCGACGACAAAAGATTCGGCGCAATGTGGATGGGACGTGAGGCAATTGCTTCTGCCTTCGACCTCGACGGAGCGTTTAACAATGTTACAGTTTCATTGCTTCGCAATGCAGTAGAAGAAGACGTAATTCAACAGCTTGATACTCTACTCAAGCCATATGGCGGCGTAGGAGCAATTGGCCGCAAGGACCAAATTTCAAATTTTTTTCTAACTAACGAGCTAGAACAACTCAAATCAACTGGATATATAGCACCGATAATATTTCTTAGTGTAGCCGCCTTCCTCGTATACATCGTTATGACTCGCATCGTTACTTCTGAACGCGAACAAATCGGCCTTCTGAAGGCATTTGGCTATACGGATTGGGAAGTCGGTCAGCACTACTTAAAAATAGTTCTAATCTTGACAGGTATTGGACTCATAATTGGCCTCGGACTTGGCATTTGGCTGGGTCAACAGCTACTTAGTATGTATAGCAACTATTACAAGTTTCCAATTTTTCCTTATCGACTGGATCCCGCTGTATTTTCGGTCGCCTCTATAATCAGTATTGTTGCTGGTGTTGGCGGCGGATCTGGAGCTGTGCAAAGGGCGATAGATCTCTCTCCAGCAGTAGCCATGGCACCTCCTGTTCCAACATCGTATCGCACTACCGTACTAACCTTACTGGGTGATAGGTTACGACTCACGCAGCCTACCCGTATGATCTTCCGCCACGTCTTGCGCTGGCCTATACGCTCGGCTCTTACCATCACGGGGATAGCCTTTTCGTTAGCACTATGGATAGGAGCAACCTTCTTTCTCGACTCCATCACAAGAGTTGTTGATGTCTATTTTTTCCAGGCCGAGCGCCAGAATCTAACGATAAACTTCTACGAACCCCGACCGGCTATAGTCGAAGAAGAAATAAGAAAACTGCCAGGTATCTTAGCGACTCAACCTGTAAGAAGCGTTGTGGCACGGTTGCGGCACGGCCATCACATCGAACGCACAGTAATAAACGGTATTATCGCCGGAGCTGACCTAAATCGCATTCTCAACAAGGATCTTCAAGCCGTTAACCCGCCTTCTGGTGGCTTGGCTTTGTCCGCTAAGCTCGCAGAGGATCTGAATGTAACGTTAGGTGACTTGGTCACAGTTGAAGTTCTGCAGGAACGTCGTCCAGTTAAGCAGTTGCCCGTCACGCGGATTGTTGAAGAATACATGGGCTTTGCTGCCTACATGCATCTCAGTGCGCTTAACCAGCTACTGAGAGAAGGGCCGACTGTAACCGCTATATACGCTTCTATCGATAGCAGATTTTCCGACAAGCTTTATACACAGCTTAAAAACATTCCCGTTGTCTCTGGTGTAGTACAGCACAAAGCTGCGCTTAAGAATTTTAAAGAAACAATGGAAAGCACCATGTATGTTCTCATCGGCACATACGTGGTTTTTGCTAGTATTATTGCGTTTGGTGTATCCTATATAAGCGCTCGCCTAGCATTTGCGGAAAGGTCAAAGGCTTTGGCAAGTCTCCGAGTTTTAGGTTTCTCCCGTGCTGAGGCTGCTTATATCCTGCTCGGTGAAATAGGAACCCTTACACTGATATCCCTGCCGTTAGGATGCCTTATGGGTCAGGCTCTGGCACTAGTGATGTCGCCCATGCTCGAATCAGATATGTACAAATTTCCGATGGTTATCGACCAGGCAACATATGGTTATGGTATCTTAGTCGTGACCTTATCCGCCTGCACTTGCGCGGCAATCATGTGCCACGACGTTTATAAGCTTGACCTTATATCTGTTATGAAAGCCAGAGAATAGACCTCATGACCTTTAAGATATCAAGACGTGTCATCGTCATTTTGGGAATAATTTCTCTGATCCTAATACTGATACTTGTTGCAGTTATGCCTCAACCTGTACCTGCCGATTTTGCAACAGCCGTCCGAGGCAACCTCATCGTAACGATAGACGATGAAGGTGAGACTCGCATGAAAGATGTTTATGTAGTCTCAGCCCCAGTTGCCGGCCGCTTACTTCGGATCGATATTGAGGCTGGCGACACAATTTTTGCGGGCGAAACCGTGCTCGCCCAGTTCAAACCATCAGATCCCGTCATATTAGACGTCCGTACTCGTTCCGAGGCAGAGGCTGCAGTAAAAGCGGCTCAAGCAACTGTCGGTCTTGCCCAAGCCGAGCGAGACCGCGCGTCAGCCCAACTTGACTTCGCTGCCGCAGAGCTACGCAGAGGCATGCCGCTAGCCAAAGAGGGTACCATTTCACAAAGCACACTGGAGCGCAGAGAGCTTGATGTAAAGACCACTCGCGCTGCGTTCGCCGAAGCCGACGCCGCCGTTCGCAAAACACGCGCAGACCTGGAGACAGCAAGAGCAGCGCTCATAACGTCCAGCAGCATAGAAAACGGCACAAGCGCGCATGAATTTATACCGGTTAAAGCGCCAATTAATGGACGCGTCCTTAGGCTGCTTCAGGAAAGCGAGTCTGTCTTATCAGCTGGAGCACCGCTTTTAGAAGTAGGTGATCCTACAAAACTAGAGATTGTTGCAGATCTCCTTTCCTCAGATGCCGTAAAAATCAAGGCAGGAAACGCGGTTATAATAGAACAATGGGGTGGTGAAACGCCACTAAAGGGTAAAGTGAGACTTATAGAACCCTTCGGTTTTACAAAGATTTCGGCGCTTGGCCTGGAAGAACAAAGAGTTAATGTAATTATCGATTTCACATCAACCAGGGAAGAGTGGCTATCTCTTGGACACGGCTACCGTGTTGAGACCCGCGTCGTTATCCACGATCGGAGAAATGTTTTGAAAGTGCCGATCAGCGCGCTGTTTCGAACTAAGGAATCTTGGACTGTTTTTGTGAACGATGGTGGTAAGGCAATTACACGCATTGTAGAGTTGGGCCAACGCAACAATATCGAAGCAGAGATTGTGGCCGGGCTAAAAGAAGGAGAACAGGTTATTCTTCATCCCTCCGACCGCATTACAGACGGTATCTCATTAGCGTCTAGAAACGACATGTAAGAAATAAAACTTAATGAATAACTGGAGCTATAGCCCAACAATAGTTTCTTATTCACCTGACTCATATGTATACCAACTCTGCAAAATACTGCAGATTGCAGTAGTACTTAATGGATTAGCGCCCAATGTTTAGTACATTTAACCTTTAGCTCTTTTTCTATCAATCTCTTAACTGCTTACTAATGCGGTCTGGCAACTCTTTCCGCCAAGGATAGACAAGCCTATTATCTCATTCATGACACCCATCATTGAGACCGACCGGAGCACAAGAATGCTGCAACCAAGCTTTAACCGAGAAGACGTTCAAATTCTTGAAAAAAGTAGAGACTTTCAAGGGTACTTCGGGATTGACCGTTACGTCTTTAGACACCGTGCTTTTGCAGGTGGATGGCTGGGGCCGATTAAGCGCGAAGTATTTGAACGAGGCCATGCTGCCGCCATGTTGCCCTACGATCCTCAAACGCGAGAGTTTGTAATGTGCGAACAGTTCCGCATCGGTGCTTTTGCTGCGGACTGGCCTGCCTGGCAACTAGAGTTGGTCGCTGGTATAATTGAAATTGGTGAAACAGCAGAAGATGTGGTTCGCCGAGAAAGCATTGAGGAATGTGGCCGGGCAGTCTCGGATCTTATCCCTATACAATCTTATCTGGTTAGCCCAGGTGGAACGAGTGAATCCATTAAAGTCTTCCTTGGTCGCGTTTCAGTAGAGAGTGGCGAAGGTATATTCGGTGTACCAGAGGAAGGAGAGAATATTCGTGCGCTTATTGTTCCAGAAACCGAGCTACTAGAGCTGTTAGAAGATGGAAAACTGAGTAACGCTGCCACCCTCATTGCCGTCCAGTGGTTTGCACTCCACCGTAGTAGTATTTTGGAGAAATGGGAGACAGCCAAACCCGTATAGCTCCGCGTCTTATAAGGCGGTACGCTATTAACAAATATAGGATTTCTAACGTTATGCAGGTCCAAGATGGGTTTATTGCCGCCATAGGGGAAACACCACTTATTAAACTCAAGTGGCCATCAGAAGTCACTGATGCCAACATTTATGGGAAGGCTGAGTTCTTGAATCCGGGTGGCTCCGTTAAGGATAGGGCCGCACTATACATGGTTCGTGATGCTGAAAAGCGCCGGCTAATTGAACCCGGCGGTACCTTGGTTGAAGGTACAGGAGGTAACACAGGAATTGGCATTGCTCTCGTAGGGAATGTTTTGGGCTACCGATCTATCATTGTGATGCCAGATACCCAGACACAGGAGAAAAAAGATGCCGTAAGGGCGTGCGGAGCTGAGCTAAGAGAAGTGCCAGCCTTACCCTTTGCAAATCCAGGAAATTACGTCCATGTCGCTAAGCGCATTGCCGATCAAGTTGGAGGCTATTTCTGCAATCAGTTTGATAATCTCGCAAACCGCGACGGACATGCACAGATGACGGGTCCTGAGATATGGGATCAATTGGACGGCCAGCTTGATGCATTCACTTGTGCCGTGGGAACGGGTGGTACCTTAGCTGGGGTGGGAATGGCGTTAAAAGAACGGAAAACTGACATTCTAACAGTAATAGCGGACCCTTGCGGATCGGTCTTGTATGACTGGCTAAAGCATGGCGAACTTACAACCGAGGGCTCATCCATTACGGAAGGCATTGGTCAGGGAAGAATTACATTGAATCTCGAGGGAGCTCCGTTAGATGACGCACTGCGTATTCCCGATGCGGAAGCCCTCGATGTGATATTTAAGCTGATAGAGCATGACGGCTTAGTCATGGGTGGATCCACAGGAATTAACGTGGCTGCAGCCATGCGAATCGCGAAGCAGCTCGGACCTGGATCCACGGTCGTCACTATACTTTGTGATTTTGGAACTCGTTATCAAAGTAAACTTTTTAATGCTGATTTTCTTAAGTCAAAAAATTTACCAATTCCTGAGTGGCTTGATCGCAATCGGTACGAATAGGAGACGAATCCAACTATGTTTAAGACTGATGACGACAATCTCGTCACGACAGATTGGCTTGCGCGTCGGATTGTTAATACTAACGTGCAGGTCATAGACGCTAGTTTCTTTGTTCCGGGTGGAAGTATCTTAGCAAAGCAAAAGTATGATGAGGAACATATTCCTGGAGCAGTCTTCTTTGACATCAACGACATTGCGGATCCTGATTCATCCCTGGCTCACACGATGCCAACAGAAGCTACATTCGCAGAAAAGGTAGGCCTTTTAGGTATCAGTAACGATGACCATGTAATCGCGTACGATGGAATGGGCGGCGCCTGTGCAGCGGCACGCGCGTGGTGGATGTTTAGTGTGTTTGGACATAAGAGGGTATCCGTGTTGGATGGTGGTATTGCTAAATGGAAAAAAGAACATTGTGCAATAGAAACTAATACCCCCCCAGCCGTACCGCAAAGCTACACCGCCGTTAAAGCAAAAAATTCTGTGCGCACCTCTACCGAACTTCTTAATGCTTTAGAAGAATGCCAAGACCAGATAGTAGATGCCCGCTCGGCCGGGCGTTTTTCTGGTAGCGAGCCTGAGCCTCATGAGGGCCTTCGCAAAGGGCATATTCCTGGTAGCGTTAATCTCCCATGGACTAATCTAATGGACGTGGAAACCCAAACGTTTAAACCTCTAGACGCAATAGCAAATGCATTCGAGGCTTGCGGCGTAGACCTTGACAAGCCCTTCACTGCGACCTGCGGTTCTGGTGTTACGGCCTGCACGCTCGCCTTTGCTGCCTGCCTACTGGGAAAGACTAACACCAAGGTATACGACGGTTCATGGGTCGAATGGGGTGCAAACTCCAATCTACCAATAGCCTCTGGACCTTCCAGCTAATTGAGACAAGAAAAGGATAACCTGCCATGTCCCATTTAGACCCATTAAGAATAGAAGAGCTGTCTCCAGAGATGTCTGACTTCCTCAGGAGGGCAGAAGAGGGTATGGGTTTTCAGCCGAACGATTTATTTATCATGGCAAGACTTCCAAACTTGGTAAAGGCGGCAAGCGAGCTTGTGGCCGCTGTCTTTAGCAACAGAGGAGAGGTTTCTCTGGAACTAAAGAAACTGGTTGCTCTGGTATGCAGTGATTCTGCAGGCTGCATGTATTGCCGAGCACACAACGCCCACGGTGCCTATCGTTCTGGCGTATCTATGGAAAAGATAGAAGCCATTTGGGACTATGAAACCAGCAACCTATTCAGTGAGGCGGAACGTGCAGCGCTTCGCCTTGCTCAAGGTGGAGGTCAAGCGCCAGTGAAGGTATCTAACTCTAATTTCGAGGATCTAAAGAAGTATTATAGCAGTGACCAAATAGCTGAACTGGTTGCGGTAATTGCATTATTCGGCTTTCTAAATCGATGGAATGCTATAATGGCAACTGATCTCGAAGCACTCCCACTTAAATTCGCTAAAGAGCACTTGCCTGTTGCAACTGCATAAACCGTAATTTTTCTATACTTGGCAAATTTGAGGACAATATCTTGTTTCAGCTAACCCCCGCAGAAATTGAAGCAATAGGTCTAAGCCTCAAAGTAGCAACAGCAAGCGTAGTTTGTAGCCTTCCATTTGGACTGCTAGTCGCATGGCTTCTCGCCCGGAAATCATTTATTGGTAAAGGTCTGCTTAGTGCCTTAGTCCACATTCCGCTCGTAGTCCCACCCGTCGTCGTCGGCTACCTAATGCTCATCCTACTTGGCCGACAAGGCTTTGTTGGCAAGTGGCTGTATGACAGTTTTGATATTACTTTCGTATTCGATTGGAAAGGTGCCGTGGTAGCCGCAGCGGTTGTTTCGTTCCCACTAATGGTGCGAGCAATTCAACTATCTCTAGAAACAGTGGATCCTCTCTTGGAGGAAGCAGCAGGAACTCTTGGCGCTAAGCCCGCGCAAGTTTTTTGGACAATAACCATGCCAATTGTGTTGCCAGGAGTCATCACAGGAATGACGTTAGCGTTCGCTCGAGCACTGGGAGAATTTGGTGCCACAATAACCTTCGCTTCCAATATCCCTGGTGAAACGCGAACCCTTCCTCTTGCCTTATATACTGCTACACAGACTCCAGGCGGTGATTCTATTGCGATGCGTTTAGTTGTTATTTCTGTTTTACTTGCAGGCATCGCACTTCTAGTCTCAGAATTTCTGGCCCGCCGTGCACACATGCGTATACGCCGCGGATACCCAACATGATTGATATCGCAATCAAACACTATATGCATTTGGGCGATAATTCTTTCCACCTAGACATCGAGCTGAACGTTCCAACCAAGAATGTAACCGCCCTATTCGGACCTTCTGGAGCAGGAAAGACTACGCTAATAAATGTCATCGCCGGGTTACTTAGACCGGATTCGGCAAGGATTGTCATTGATAGAACAGTTCTAAATGACACCGAGAAGAGGATATTTGAACCACCTAACACACGCCGGATAGGCTACGTTTTTCAGGATGGCCGGCTGTTTCCCCACCTCTCCGTTAGTGGCAACCTCGGCTTTGGTCAGCGTTTCAGCTCACCGGTCGCCGGTAGTGATAAGATTACATTTGGACGAGTATCCGAGCTCCTTCGGCTCGACCCTCTTCTGAATCGCCCTATTCAAGGACTCTCTGGGGGTGAACGCCAAAGAGTTGCTATCGGACGGGCTCTATTAGCCAATCCGCGCCTTCTGCTTATGGATGAACCACTAGCATCACTGGATGTTGAGCGGAAAGCAGAAATTCTTCCATTTCTGGAAGAAATCGGGCAGCTTTTCGGTATTCCAATCATTTATGTCAGTCATTCCCTGCCAGAAATCCGTCGCCTTGCCAAATGGATAGCTGTCATGGATGGAGGCAAAATAAGCGCTTTTGGACCAGTAGAACAAATCACAAGCCGAATAGACCTGGCACCTCTAACCGAAGCTCCAGGAGGAGGCTCTGTCCTGTCAGGATATGTCATTAGACACGATGAGAAACTCTTTCTCACTTATCTAGAGTGCGAACATCAAAGACTAATAGTGCCCATGATTAATGCGGATGTAGGTGCTCCAGTCCGCGTTCAAGTGCGCCCAGAAGACATTGCAATTTCATTAGCAAAACCCAATGGTCTAAGCGTTTTAAATGTCTTGGCGGGACACATTGAAAACATGCGCGATATAGAAAACTCGCCAAGTGTCGATGTACTCCTCAATGTTGGTGACCAAGACATAACAGCACCTCTTTGGGCAAAAGTAACAAAACTAGCAGTGAAACGGCTAGCGTTGAAGAAAGGAATGATGGTGTATGCCCTTATCAAGAGTGTTTCCATTGATAGAACGCAGATTGGTATTGGTTAAGGCTGGAATATGGAAGGAAGAAATCAACCTTTCATAATTGTGTAACAACTCAATAATTATTGCAGAAAGCAAAGGTTATTATTTCTTAAAGAGGATTTGTAGTGGGATTTTATAGGTTAACGGTAATGAGGACAAAAATTTTCCACAAAGAGGAGCTTGAGTACATCCGAATTTCTCACATCAGATTCCGGTTCGCACGATATTTTGTTTGTGGCACAAGATCGGCAAAGACGTTCAATGCTTTTTGACCTCGAATTTCTTGGCTTTAACAGTAAGCGGAAATGGGCTATCCGCCTATTGGATCGTATACTGAGCGAAGTTAGCGTAAACCCAGCCTATATAAACGATGGAATGCGCTATGCGATCTATAAGTGGGTGCTGGAAGATCAATCAACCAGAGTTGCCTGTGGTAACCCAAATGCATCATCCGATGATTATATTAAGCAGAGGCTTTGGGAAACAGGTAAGTTTTTATCCTTCTGCGTCCTTGGACCAGCTGAAACAGAGTCCATATGGGATCTTTCCACTAGGATAAAGGGACAAGACAGACTTGAATCAGCCATGCAGAGAAAAAATGAAGACTCTGTAGATGCAAAGGTTCTCAAATTAGCTTTGCATACTGAAATAGCAGCTACTGACATTCGTAAGTTTGTCGCACTTGAATGAAGGTGTGAGCCGGGTATGCCTTATTGCGTTGTGCCCTTCTCTTTCGTCTTATAGCGCAACCAAACTAATTCATAACAATATCTTTCACCACAGATTTTACTCCGCAGCTTGGCTAGAAATAACACATATTTCGCAATCGGCACCTCCGAGTTCAACATCGGTTACGCCACTTATTATCTGATCCAGTGCGGCGACATTTGCTGAATCAGCTTTCGGAAAAGCAACTCGACTATGTGTAAGAGAGAGATCCAGCAGAGTCTCTGCCACTTTATAACCAGTCCTCGTTGCCTCGAGAACGGGCGCAGCGGACCGCTGGTCTAGCAGAGGACCAATTGGTGCCATGCAAGTACACCCGCACACAATAGTATCCGCACCATCCTCATTAATAGCCGATTCTATCTGCACCAATATCCGATCCACTATAGACTCTTCTCCGTTGTGTATGCTTGTGACAGCTTTAGTCGCTCCATCCAATCCGTCAAGTTCTCTATTCGAAAGGACGTTTCTTACCGACACGCAGCGGTTCTGCATACCACAACTCCGGATTCGTTCATCGTAAATGAAATTTAACTTGGGTGGCCAAATAGTAACAATTGAAAAGCGGCGTCCAAGGTTGCACGCCATGGCCATGGTCGCTTCGCCAGCCCCTGTCACAACACAGTCCAGAGCAGATTTTATTTCATCTATGCCATAATCGCCTACCGTATTAATAAATACAGCATCGCAACCAGCCTTTTGTGCCTCAATAGCACAGTCTAAATTAGCAAGTACAGTAAGGCCCCGATCGTAAGGAGTCAGTGGAAACGTGCGGAGCCGAGTCTCTACCAGTTCAGGTCTAAAATTTGGACCAGCAATTTCCGTAATAAAGGGTGGTGGAATTTTGTCCCCGGTGTACTCAGAGCCTGTCCCAATCACTGCAATCTTTTTAGTCATTATTCCCATCCTTATGGTCTGAAATATTGACGCAGATAATCCCCAACATAATGCATCTGTTCAACCGTTCCCATACTGATTCTTACCCATCCCTCGTACGGAGCAAACGTTCTCCCAGCAAGAATACCACTTTGTCGCATCGCCTTAGAAAATTTCGTTACCGATCCCCCAGTATCGAACATCACAAAATTAGTCACCGAGGGGGTATAACGTAAACCCAACTCGTCCAGAACCGAGTATATCACCGCCATAGCCTCGCGTATTTTATCCCTTGAATAGTTCTGAAACCCTAGGTCCTGATAGCTAGCAATAGCCGCTGCCAATCCCATACCGTTGACGAAAGACATCTGGAAGGGCCTTAGTCGTTCGATTAAGTCCGCACGGCCGATGCCATATCCTACCCGCAAGCCTGCCAATCCATGAATCTTAGAGAATGTTCGGGCGAGAATGAGGTTTTGCCCCTCTTTAACCATGTCGATCAATCCTGAACGCTCAGGTGATTCCAGAAGCTCTACATACGCCTCATCGACAAAGATAGTAGCACGCCTTTTCACGCCCTGAATGAAAGCGCGAATATCAGTGCCAGCTACCATCGTTCCTGTTGGATTGTTCGGATTGCAAATGTAGACAAGACCCGTACCTGCATTAATTCTGTCATCCATCGCTGCAAGGTCGTGACACATCTGTGTATCTAGATCTACATAATCCACTTCGGCCCCAATTGCCTCAGCATAGGCAGTCAGCATTGAGAATGTTGGCCGAGCTGCAACAATACCACCGTTAAGCCCCCAAGCTAGACCAGCCATTCTCAATAACTCTCCAGACCCTGCCGTAACTATAACCTGATTAGGATCTACTCCTTCCCGTACCGCTATCAGAGACTGCAATCGGCGCAACGGCGCGATTGCATATTTCCAACCGTCGGTCATAGCCGCTGTCATAGCCTGTTTTGCACTCTCTGATGGCCCATAGGGATTCTCATTCGAAACAAGGCGAATGAGTTCTGAGTGGTTTGGTTCTTTCTCGACCAACTGCGAAAATGTTGGTTGTGCAAAGACCAGCCCTGAAATAGCAGTGCCAGTAACTGCAACAAGCCGACGCCGCGACAAGTTAGACATAGTCTATATTCCTTGCTGGTTTCCATTCTGGGAATAACAGAAGTGACCAGAATTCACAACGCGTCCCCTGAAAACACTGAGATTTCTTGGAATGTTCCTTCTACATCTTCATAAACATAAGCAGTCCCCTCACCACCAAAACTCTCTTTCACAGGCATAATAAACCAAACCAATTCTGGATCAAAAGCCATGTCCTCATCATACTGGGATGGACGCGCGTCACCCTTTGGATGACTATGATAGTGCCCAACAAGCCGCTTATTCGTTCCTCGCAAACTTCGAATCAATTCAAATTGCCCTTGGGGATCTACAAGGAACCGGTCTCCCCTCTCTGCAATGTTAAAAGTAGGGACGACGCGTGTTACGCGTATTTCAAACTCACCATAGCCAACCAAGAGACCACAACACTCCCGAGGAAAAGCTAGAACCGCCTCAACCCTTATGAGATCTTGCTGATAGTCAGAAATAACAAGGCTTCTTTGATTCAAGGTGATTGGCCTAAGTTAACACGCCCCACCACGCGTCCATTGTTTGTATCGAACACCAAGAAGCGGACCGGCATACCGCCACCCTCTAAATGCAAAATTACCATCTCGCCTGCAGCAACAAAGTGGCGAACTCGCGAGCCTTCGGGTTCCCCAAGAAACATTGTGTAAGTTTGTTCACCTGCTGCTGGATCAATTCCATCTTTACCAGTAATAGAAAAGCCATAGAACAGGGCGCCTAACAACACAAATATCAAGACAGCCATGAAGTAGACAAAGACCTTAAGCAGCTTTATTGGTTTCATGACTATAGACCTATAAACAGTTCTAGATACACTAGTTCAATATTGGATGAAGGTGCCATGCACAAGTATGTGAGCGCAATCAGTTGACTGTCCGCCGGCTAAGTTTTTCTGTTCCCGGAACCGATAAGGGCACCCGGATCGACAAGTGGCTCGCTATGGTAACGGGCTATATCACACGTTCGCGGTTAAAGTCCCTTTTAGAATCTGGTGAAGTTAGTGTTGATAATAATACGGTCTATGACCCTGCTTACCGCGTCAAATCCGGTCAGGTGGTTAAGCTGTGCATACCGGAACCATCACCCGCCAGCCCAATCCCCCAGAAGATTCCTCTTAATATTATTTTTGAAGATACCGATATCATTGTCATCGATAAGCCCCCTGGAATGGTCGTACATCCAGCACCTGGTAACCGCGATAACACGCTAGTAAACGCCCTGCTATCACACTGTGGGAACAGCTTAGCAGGAATTGGAGGAGTTCGCCGCCCTGGTATCGTGCACCGTCTCGATAAGGACACAAGCGGTCTATTGGTAGCAGCAAAAACCGAAGTAGCTCATCTAGAACTCTCCAAACAGTTCGCTGCACGCAAAGTGCAACGGACTTACCGCGCCTTGATCTGGGGCATTCCCCTTCCGACCAGCGGAGAAATAAAAGGTAATATTGGTCGAAGCCCTAAGAATAGAAAGAAAATGGCTATCCTAAGATTGGGAGGTAAACCAGCCATAACTAAATATGAAGTCCAAGAAACCTATTACAGGTCTTCCTGTCTTGTTCAGTGTCAACTCAAGACTGGACGGACTCACCAGATTAGGGTGCACCTGGCTCACATAGGTCACCCGGTGATGGGCGACCCACTATATAAAGGTCGCCAACGAGTTCTAAAAAACCAACTACCAGATTCAGCAAGAGAATTTCTAATAGCCTTCACGCGCCAAGCGTTACATGCCGAATCCCTAGCATTTAGTCACCCAATAACCGGCCAATTATCAGACTTTAGTTCCCCATTACCTTCTGATTTCAGGCAGCTACTTCACATATTACGAAAATGACAAAAACTTGTCCCAATCACAGCGTCAGCCATTCTCGTAGTGTGTTAGCGCGACACAACACCAATTACCACATCCAATAGATACTGGTCCTTAAACTACTAGTCTAAAGTGATACTCAGTCTGAAAAGGGATCATGCACCAGAATCGTGTCTTCGCGCTGTGGGCTAGTCGACAACATGGCTACAGGCGCTTCAATCAATTCTTCTATACGGCGAATATACTTAATTGCCTTCGCTGGCAAGTCAGCCCAGCTACGCGCGCCTTGGGTACTACTACCCCATCCATCTAGCGTTTCAAAAATTGGTTGTAGCTTTTGTTGCTGAGAGAGCAAAGCGGGAAAACGCGAAATCCGATTTCCATCAAGTTCGTAGCCCACACAAACCCTTAACTCGTCAAGAGTGTCCAGAACATCAAGTTTAGTTAACGCAATTCCATTGATTCCCGCCACCTTAATAGCCTGCCGAACCATAACTGCGTCAAACCAGCCGCATCTCCTCTTCCGCCCTGTAACGGTCCCGAATTCTTTACCGCGCTCACCCAACAACTGTCCGGTCGAATCCATAAGTTCCGTGGGAAACGGCCCCGCACCAACACGCGTTGTGTACGCCTTGGTAATCCCTAGGACATAGCCCACTGCATTGGGACCCACACCCGATCCGCCTGCCGCCTGGCCAGACACAGTGTTTGACGATGTAACGTAGGGATACGTGCCATAATCTAAATCGAGCATGACACCTTGCGCACCTTCAAAAAGTATCTGTTGATGGTTAATTCTTGCTTTATCCAATATTTCCCAGGTTGGAGCTACAAATGGGAGTATTCGTGGAGCCAATTCTTTTAAGGCTGCAAGAAGCTCGGGTTGCTTCACCTCGGGCTGACCAAGACCACGCATTAGAGCATTATGATGAGATAAGAGACGCTCAACCTTAAAGCTAAGTACTTCTTCGTCTGACAAATCACATACACGGATCGCCCGGCGTGCCACTTTATCCTCGTATGCTGGCCCAATACCGCGACCTGTCGTACCAATCCTTGAAGACCCCGCGGCGGCTTCGCGGGCCTGATCAAGTGTGCGGTTTATAGGTAATATTAGAGTAGCGTTCTCAGCAATCTTCAGTACCTCCGATGTAAGCTGAATACCCTGAGCTTGAATACCTTCAATTTCAGAAATGAGTGCCCAAGGATCTATAACCACCCCATTACCAATAATTGATAGTTTGCCCCTCACCACACCAGAAGGTAGCAAACTCAGTTTGTAAGTCTGATCGCCTATAACAAGAGTGTGACCAGCGTTATGGCCACCTTGAAAACGTACTACTAGGTCAGCCCTACTTGATAGCCAGTCAACTATCTTTCCCTTTCCTTCATCACCCCACTGGGCGCCTATAACCGTTACATTTCCCATACCGATTCTACCTAAGTCGTCACCGATGCACTTTTTAGCGCTTGAATAACTCCATCCAACAACACATGGGTGCAACCTAACCTCTTTGCTTCAACCGCAGCATCCTCGGATTCGCTAAAACCCGACACCACGGCCCAACCCGCTGTTTGATGCTTCTTAACTTCATATCGTTCTGTACCCATTGGAACATAAAGGCGTCTTTGCTCTCCTACGTGTCCCGATAGCTCAAGCAACGAGTCAACGAATAAAGTACCACCAGTAGCTGGTTCAACGTTATTGTCTCCTCTTTCTATGTTGTAACGACCGCCCCTACCCACTTCCCTTTCAATTTCATTTGAGAAGATCGTAAAGGTAACTCCTGAGTGATATTCAAATCCACGGCTCTCAACAACATCGAGCGTCAAGGCAAGGCTACTGTCTGCAGAACGCACCCTTGCAGCCACATCGAAGAGCAAATTTAACTGTTGGCGCCCTGCGTCGGGAAGCTCTATGGCTACAAGTCTTTTTTGTGCCTGTTCTACCGGTCCGGATGCCTCCACAAGCTGTATCAAAACCTCACCTCTCGGCCCTGCCACTTCTCGAACTTGCATTACATCTTTGTGGTCCAAAGCCTGACGCAACCGGACGTACTTAGAATCATCAAGCTTTAGATCCTTGCAGACCAACCTCACGAGCTTAGGTAAGGCTAAATCAATAGTTAGATTCTTAACACCAAATTCACTCAGAGCATCTGCCAGAACCACTATCACTTCAGCATCAGCTGCGCTCGATTCTGCTCCAATGAGTTCGATACCTACCTGAGTAAACTGCCTTTCTGGCCTGAGCTCACGTCCTGACACGCGCAAAACTTGACCCGAGTACATAAGACGAAGAGGACGCTGTGCATCAGCCAAACGTGTTGACGCAATGCGAGCAATTTGCGTTGTTACGTCAGCACGCAATCCGAGCATTCTTTGGGAAACCGGATCAATCATGCGGAAAATCCGATTAGCAACAGCTCCACCAACCCCACTTAATAGTGTCTCCTCAAATTCAATTAGAGGAGGCTTAATCCGTTCATATCCGTTCGCTACAAAGCATGCTGTGAATCTGTCTACCGCCTCCGCCTCAAAAGCGGCCTGTGGTGGCAAGAGGTCGCGCAGTCCCTCAGGCAACAGTGTTCTGTTTGAATTTTCACTCATGACCGGATTTCGACGTTCAGAACCTTAGTTTGTACTTGCGTATGTCAGCTTAGTCGCACACATATTTCAAGGATTTGTATCTTGCCAGGATTCGACCAGCAAGCAAATCTATCAATTAGGGCTAGAATAGAATAGATCAGAAAGACAGTGCCCTGGCTTCATGAACATGAGGTAGGGCACGCACACGGCGTAAAACGTCTTTATTGATCTGGTGGTCTAGCTGAAGCAGCGCAATGGCATCGCCACCACCTTCCGGACGGCCTAAATGAAATGACGCGATGTTCACTTTAGCCTCACCCAGGGTAGTTCCAAGGGCACCAATAAATCCTGGTTTATCATCATTTATTAAATAAAGCATGTGAGGACCAACCTCTGCTTCGACATGGATTCGATTAATGTCAACCAATCGAGGCATGTTGTCCCCGAACAAAGTACCGCTAACAGTTCGCGATTGACGTTCAGTAGTCACGGTTAAAGTGATTAATGTATGGTAGAGGTCACCTTCTTCACGCTTAATCTCGGTAACTTCAATGTCACGTTCTCGGGCAATAATTGGGGCATTCACCATATTCACGCTTTCCATGACTGGCGAAAGCAAACCCTTAACAGCTACAGCCGTAAGCGGTCGCGTATTCAAAGTCGCAACATCACCAGTGTATTCAACGGTAACAGCGTGAATACCACTCTGTGTAACCTGACCCGCAAAACTACCTAATTGTTCGGCCAATTTCATATAAGGCCTGAGTTTAGGGGCATCGTCAGCGGATACGGATGCCATATTAAGTGCATTTGTTACAGCCCCATCCACGAGATAATCTGACATTTGCTCCGCCACTTGCGTGGCTACATTCTCCTGAGCTTCACTTGTCGAAGCTCCCAAGTGAGGAGTTGCGACAACTGTATCCATACCAAACAAACTATTTTTCGTCGCCGGTTCCTCTTCAAACACATCAAGAGCAGCACCTGACACATGTCCGTCATCTAAGGCCTTCTTCAAAGCCGCCTCGGATATCAAGCCGCCGCGTGCACAGTTAATAATACGCACGCCCGGTTTGGTCTTAGCCAACGCTTCTGCATCGATAATGTGCTTAGTCTGATCAGTTAATGGTGTATGTAATGTAATAAAGTCAGAGCGCATCAAAAGAGAATCTAATTCCACTTTCTCAATGCCTAAATCATCTGCTCGCTCCGCCGACAAAAATGGATCATAGGCTATGACTTTCATCTTGATGCCCTTGGCACGATCCGTCACGATTGTTCCAATATTGCCACAACCGATAACACCAAGAACTTTTCCTGATAATTCAACACCCATGAATCGGGCCTTTTCCCATCTACCACTATGGGTCGATTCATTAGCAGCAGGGATCTGGCGAGCAAGAGTCATCATCATCGAAATAGTATGCTCTGCAGTGGTGATAGCATTGCCGAAAGGTGTATTCATTACAACTATGCCGCGTTGGGTCGCGGCATCAACATCAATATTATCCACACCAATTCCTGCCCGCCCAACCACCTTTAAATTGGCGGCAGCATCAATAATCTCTGCCGTCACCTTGGTCGCCGAACGTATAGCAAGTCCATCGTATTCTGCGATGCAACCCCGGAGTTCTTTCGGTTTCATCCCAGTCTTTACTGCAACATCAATTCCGCGCTCTTTAAAGACATCAAGCGCCGCGGAACTAAGTTTATCGCTAATGAGTACTTTTGGCATAATCTGTCTAGACTAACTCTTAATCAACTGTCAGGCGTATTGTGGTTTGATTCGAGAGTACGCCCAATCTAGCCAATCGCAAAGAGCTTGAAGATCAAACTTTTCCACCGTTGCCCCCCCCCATATACGGAGACCAGGAGGTGCATCACGATACGCCCCAATATCATAAGCCACTTCTTCTTCCTCCAAAAGCGTAACGATCTTATTAGCAGCAATCCTTTGGTCAGCATCTGAAAGCTCTATAAACCAGTCTGCAACGATCTTAAGACAGATAGAAGTAGAGGATTGATTCTCCACGGCCTCAGCTAAGAATCCTACCCAATACGTTCTGCTAACCCAATCCGATATAACAGATAGATTGGATTCAGAGCGACCAATTACTCCGCTCAAACCTCCAACAGACTTAACCCAGGTCAGACTATCAATTGCATCCTCCACACAAAGCATGGATGGCGTGTTAATAGTGGATCCTTCAAAAATGCTCCTATTAAGGAGCCCACCCTTTGTAAGGCGAAAGACCTTGGGAAGAGGCCACGGCGGAGTATAACTCTCTAGCCGCTGAACCGTTCGGGGGCTAATTATTAGCATCCCATGCTGTGCCTCACCGCCTAATACTTTCTGCCATGAGAATGTCACAACATCCAGCTTGTTCCAGGGCAAATCCATAGCAAAAACTGCCGACGTAGAATCGCATATAGTGAGACCTTGTCTCTCATCAGATATCCAATCTCCGTTAGGAACACGAACACCTGACGTTGTTCCATTCCAAGTGAAGACAACATCCCGGTCAGAATCGACCTTAGACAATACCGGCAGGCAACCATAGTCCGCCTCGAGAACACGAACGTCCTTTAGCCTAAGTTGCTGAACCACATCGTTAACCCACCCTTGTCCAAAACTTTCCCAAGCGAGAATGTCTATTCCGCGGGCACCAAGAATCGACCATAGGATCATTTCCACAGCACCAGTATCAGATGCAGGGACGATCGCAATCAGATAGTCATCAGGCACTCCCAGGATATCGCGTGTCATAGTAACCAGCTTATTGATTCTCGCCCTCGCCGGTTTGGCCCGGTGCGATCGACCTACAAGTGCAGCAGAAAGCACACCAGGTCCCCACCCAGGCCGCTTGGCACATGGGCCAGAGGAAAAATTAGGATATGCAGGACGGGTGTTCGGTTTTACCGGGACAGACATCTGGGCACTGCAGCATAGTTTGGACAAGAAAACGTAGGAGACAAGGCGGCCGGATACTAAGGAGGCTAAGGGCCTACGTCAACGGACTGTTTTTTAATCTCTATCTCGTCTTTAGCTCAGGTCCCAATAAGCGGGTGCTATGAGAGAAAATGCGGCCCAAAGAAAGAGCTGCAAGGGCAAACCAGCTCTTATGAAATCTATAAACTGGTAGCGACCTGGCCCCATTACCAACAGGTTAGTCTGGTATCCCATTGGGGTTGCAAACGAACAATTGCAAGCAAAAAGGACAGTAAGCGCAAACAACCTGGGATCAACACCTACCTGCGCTGCCAAGCCAATCCCGATAGGGGTAAACAGAACTGCACAAGCGTTGTTGCTAAGAACGTTAGTAAACATTGCAACCACAAGAAAAAATACCGATAAAATAGTGGGTATCGACGTCTCTCCAAGCATTGCAACCACTGCGCTTGCAATATATGCCGCTCCTCCAGTCGCCGTCAGTGCGGTGCCAACAGCTAAGGAAGTGCCAACTAGAAGAAATATTGTACGATCAAGGGCACGTCCTGCTTGCCGCATATTAAGACACCCGGCTAGTATCATTGCTGTAGCCGCCCCAACGGCAGCCATGACAATTGGAACGGTATCTGTTGCCGCAAGGGCAATTGTAGTAGCGAATATGGCTAATGCGCGTCGGCTACGAATACGGCTAGGAACGACACCATAGGTGCCAGAAATAAGAACCAAATCTCGCTCGGGCCTTAAAGATTCTATCTGCGCCTGACGGTCCTTTAGCAGCAATACGTCACCAGACTTAAGTCGAATGTTGGTCATCCGACCTGACGGCATTTGTCCTCGTCTCAATATACCGACGACAATAGCTTTTCGATTCTGGTGTAGTCCAAACTGCTCCAACGTTAGCCCTATCATTCGCGACGTTGGCGTAACCATTGCCTCAACCATAATGTGTTCTGAAGTAAGTGGCGCGGTTTCAGCGCCACTTTCCTCAACACGCGCTTCATCGTGGTGCATCACCCTGCGCTCCATCAGATCAAGCCCATATGATAGAGGTGGATGGAATAAACCAGGCTGACGACTGGACAGCTGGGTCAGGGCCTTTCGATGAGCTGCTATAACCAAAGTATCTCCTGGCCGAACGTCGTAATCCTCAAAAGGAGGAAAGAAGATTTCTTCTGCTCTATAAACATGACGCACCGTTATTTCCGGCAAAGCTCTGAAGGCAGCCGCAACAGCCCTAGCTCCGATTAAATCCGAGTCGGCAGCAACAACAAATTGTGAAATGTACTGACGACCATGACCTTCGTCAGAGGAAATATCATTCCGCTCAGGCATAATCAGAGGCAAAACGAAGAAAACATAAGCTAGCCCGAGTAGCGCTAGCATACCCCCAATTCCTGACATCTCTAGAAATCCCAGTTCACGCAGACCCATTTGAGTCATAGCACTACTAACAAGTAAATTTGTGCTTGAGCCTATTAGCGTTGTCATTCCACCCAGGATAGCTACAAAACTTAAGGCCATCATTACCCTACTTGTTTGAAGGCCTGTCTTTTGAGCTAATGCTTGAAGAATAGGGATGAATATAATGACTATTGGCGTGTTATTCAGAAATGCAGACAAGATTCCAACCAGCGATAAAATTATGACCAGTAGCATCGTGGGTTTGACTCTCACCTGAGCGATTGCCCCACCAATCGCTTCGATTGCTCCTGTACGAACCATACCCTCGCCAACAACTAAGAAAGATAAGACAGCTATCAAAGCAGGATTAGCAAAACCGGCAAGAAGCGTTTCTGCCCCTAAAAGGTTAACGTCATAAGTACCGAGTAGTGGAAATAGATGAAAAAAAACGAGAAGAGCTGTTAGAACTAGAAGTGAGCTGATTTCCAATGAAAGCTCGCGGGAAACATACAGCACAAGCAATAGACCGGTTAGTCCGAAGACTACCCACATCTGAAAACTAGATTCAAATCCGGTCATGAACTAATCGATTAAATCCCGTGACTATGATTAAGCGGCCCACAACCCATTCCAAGTCCCGGAGCTAATGCTATTGCTTTTTGCACATAGTTTCGCGCCCGTTTTACCGCGTCATGCAAATTCAGACCTTGGGCAAGGCCTGACGCAATAGCAGAGGCAAAAGTACAGCCAGTTCCATGCGTCGATGAAGTCGCAATCCGCTTTCCCTCAAATCGCTCAAAACCGTTTTCTGTTATTAGGAAGTCAACAATATCTTCTCCTGGGAGATGTCCACCCTTCAGTACAACGGAATCAGCTCCCAAACTCCTAAGTGGTTCCACCGCACGCTCCATATCTTCAACAGTTCGTATTGATAGGCCGGTGAGAATTTCCGCTTCGGGAAGATTCGGCGTGATTACTGCAGCGCCTCTAATGAGCGTATCCATTAAGACCCCTACCGCACGTCGAGTAATTAATTTGTATCCGCCTTTTGCAGACATTACAGGATCAATAATACGTGGCACATTTTGAGCATAGTCAGTCAGGGATTTTGCAACAGCACGCACTATAGGCGCCGAAGATAACATTCCTACCTTAATAACATCCGCACCGATGTCTTTCATCACGACTTTGATTTGTTGTGCGACAAAATCCGGTGGAACATTATGAGTGCTGCACACACCATTTGTATTTTGCGCGGTTAAGGCGGTTACGGCTGTAGCTGCATATCCCCCGAGACATGTAACTGTTTTAATATCTGCTTGAAGTCCTGCACCACCGCTAGAATCGGAACCAGACACAATCAGGACACGCCCGCGAATCATCGAAATCAGTCCGAACCTTATACCGCAGCAGTTCCAATGACATCAGCGAGCGTTGCCACTGCTGCAGAGACAACGCACTGGTCATCTCCCTCTGCCATAATACGAATAACTCGCTCCGTCCCAGACTTTCTGATAAGCAATCGGCCATTGCCATTAAATGTATTTTCAACTTCAGCAATAGCTGCTTGTACAACCGCATCGTTCAAAACACTATGTGCTTCAACTCCACTTGCCAGTTGGACGTTCTTCAAAAGCTGAGGGATAGGATCAAAGACTCGTAAGCTTTCACTGGCCGGTCGATCCTCCCTAAGAATAGTTGCCATAACTTGTAGAGCTGCAATCAACCCATCACCTGTGGTCGCATGATCAACCATTACGATATGGCCGGACTGTTCCCCACCGAGATTATACCCTTCGTCTCGCATAAACTGAACGACGTATCGGTCCCCCACCTGAGTCCGCATAAGTTGAAGGTCAAGACTAGATAAGAATCTCTCAAGTCCCAGGTTGCTCAT
>Ga0315336_1002811_pt1 | contig 25175 bp, 24 predicted proteins | sample ASW5metaG_FD_204512 | JGI IMG/M metagenome (GOLD analysis project Ga0315336, IMG submission 204512) | Ammonia-oxidizing marine archaeal communities from Monterey Bay, California, United States - ASW #5 | ecosystem: Environmental > Aquatic > Marine > Intertidal zone | place: USA: California... | reverse complement strand
TTTCTCTTTTAAAAAAATCTCAAATTAATAATAAACAAAAAAACATAGATATTGTTAATAATTCGATTTCTATTTTTAAAAGAATGGAAAATGCAAATTCTGAACAAAAAAAATCTGCGGGAAACCAATTAATTGATGTTAAAAATTTATTAGAGAAAAATTTTAAAGAAAACAAAAATATTGAAAAATATAAAGATGTTTTGATTAAAGTGTCAGGAATTATGACTGGTGGAAGTCCTCCTGCAGATATTTTCTTAGCTAATAAGGTCTATGATTGTAAAAATTATACTGAACCATTCTTTACTAATCATGTGACAGATCTGTCTAAAATTAAAAAAATATTACCCTGGGGATCAGTAAGATCTGGGGGTGGAGCAGTAGATTCTTTAAAAATGCACACTTATATGGTTATAAAGAAGAAAGGATCAGAGGTATCAGTCCATACTCCAATCGACTCATATTTAATAGGCTATACGGCTTATAAATTATTTGAACACAGAGATATAATTCAACATATGTTATATTTTCAAGCAAGTTGTGAAGTTGCTTATAGGTTTGATCATCTAAGCTCGATTGAAGAATCACTAAAGAAAAAAATTAGTAAATTTATTGTTCAAGAACTTCAACATGAAACGAAAATAATACCTATTAAAAAACCAATCTATGTTAAGGGAGGCACATTAGTAGCTAAAACAAAAGGCACACCTAATTCAGGATGGTGGGACTTTGGCCTATATAATAAAAATAATAATAATCAATTACCTAAAAGTTTATCATCCCACAAAGGTACAGATGAGGAAAGAACTTTTCGTTCCGCAGATTGCCCGTACGATTATTTTATAAAAGATTTAAAAAAAGCCTATTATAAAAAAATCAAGAAAAAAAGATGTGGTCCGAAAGAAATTAAAAAAAATAATTAAATTATAATTAAAGTTTTACTGATGGTGTTTTTTTCTTCGCATCTATAAAAGGAATTTCAGATGTAACTCCTTTTAGTGTTCCGTCTTTTGAATGAATTTCCAATTCAATACCTGGAGATGAATACTCTGTATCTACCCAAACATAACCAATATTTTGTTCTAATCTTGGAGACCAAGCAAGATCAGTTATTTTCCCAATTTGTTTTCCATCTTTACATACGGGCCATGCATCTTCCATCCATAAGGCTGTTCTTTCCAATGAAACTGTTATACCCACCATTCTTTTTTTGACTCCTTCTTGTTTTATTTTTGCCAATGCTTGTTTACCTATATAATCTGAACTTTGTTCTTCTACTAATCGCTCAAAGCCCATGATTTCATATGGATTATTTGCAATAGTCATACTTTGACCGTGATTTAAAATGCCAGCTTCAATTTTTCTAGCTTCACAAGGAGCAATTGGTCTAATATTATGTGATTTACCAGCATCCATAATACGCTCCCATAATTCATTTCCTCGAGAAGGATCGCGAAGATAAATTTCATACCCCATTTCTCCCGTCCATCCCGTTCGACTTATTACAACAGGAATGCCATCTAGGTCAGTTTCAAGAGTCCAATAATATTTTACTTGTAAAATTTTATCTCCAAATAATGTTTGCATCACCTTGATTGATTTAGGACCCTGAACTTGAACTGGGTATACCTCTGGTTCTGTTACTTTAACATTGAACTTGGAATTAACAGCTGCTCCAAGTGCGTAAAGCCCTGCATCATTGTTTGCAAGAGCCATCCACCATTGATTTTCTCCAATACGCATAAGGACAGGATCATTTACTATGCCTCCATCGGGAGCAGTAACCAACATATACTTTCCCTGTCCCACAGCACATTTGGTTAAATCTCTACAAGTTAAATAGTTTGTAAATTCTGAAGCATCGGGGCCTGTTATTTCGACAATTCTTTCAACACTAACATCCCACAAGGTAACATCATTAACCAAAGCCCAGTATTCTTTTACAGGATCATCATAATATATGGGCAAATACATATGACAATATATGTCATAGGCTTTTGCTCCGTATTTTTGAGTTGATTGAAAAAAAGGTGATTTTCTATTCCACGTTCCAAAATACAATTTGGTATAACTATTATTTTCGAGTCGTTTTTCCATTATAAAATTTATAGTATTTAATTTTTAAAAAACATTAAATATGAATTGCTCTTCCATCAACACTTAATGCTGCTTCTTTTACAGCCTCGCTTGTAGTTGGATGTGCATGGCAAATACGGGCTATATCTTCTGCGCTTCCGCCAAATTCCATAGCCGTCACAATCTCTGCAACTAGTTGTCCTGCATCATGTCCTATTATATGAGCGCCTAATATTGCATCTGTTTTTTTATCCGCTAAAATTTTAACAAACCCTTCTGATTCTGATGTTGTAAGAGCACGACCATTTGCCATAAAAGGAAATTTTCCAACTTTGTATTCTGTTTTTGATTCTTTTAGCTCTTCTTCTGTTTTGCCAACAGAGGCAACTTCAGGGTTAGTGTACACAATAGATGGAATTGTATCATAGTTCATATGAGTTTTTTGACCATTGATGATTTCCACACAAGCCACTCCTTCTTCCTCTGCTTTATGAGCTAGCATTGGACCTGGCGCCACATCACCAATTGCATAAATTCCATCAACACTTGTTTTAAATTGTTGATCAACTTCAATTGCTTTTTGATCATTTAGTTTAACACCAATTTTTTCTAAATTTAATTCTTCGGTATTGGGCTTTCTTCCAATCGACATGAGAACAACATTGAATTTATCTTTTATTTGTTTTTTATCTTTTTCGGATTCCATTGTTACTTCAACATCTTTTGGTCCAGATTTAGTTGCAACAACCTTATGAGATAACTTAAATTCTAGTCCTTGCTTTTCTAATGATTTCATAAATTCTGTAGCAATTTCGCCGTCCATCGTCGGAACAATACGATCAAATTTTTCAACAACTGTTACTTTAGTTCCGAGCCTAGACCAAACAGATCCCATCTCCAAACCAATATATCCTCCACCAATTACCAACATAGTTTTTGGAACAGCAGATAAAGATAAAGCACCTGTTGATGTTACAATTTGTTTTTCATCAACAGTTATTCCTGGTCTTTCCATGGAAGAAGAGCCTGTTGCAATAATAAAATTTTTAGCAGATAATGTTAACTCTTTAGAAGACTGAACTTTGATATTTTGTTTATCAACAAATGATGCCGTTCCATTTAAATGTGTAATTTTATTTTTTTTAAATAAAAAACCAATTCCTGCAGTTAATTGTTTCACAATTTTATTTTTGCGCTGCATTAATTTAGCAAGATCTAAATCAACTTTTCCAGCTTTAATGCCATGTTCTTCAGCATGATTTTTAAATTCTATAAATTTTTCGGATGAATTTAATAATGCTTTAGATGGGATACAACCTATATTTAAACATGTTCCTCCTAATGTTTTTTCTTTTTCAATGCATGCTACTTTCATTCCCAATTGAGCAGCACGTATTGCTGCAACATAACCGCCTGGTCCAGCACCAATAATAATTAAATCAAAATCAGCCACTATATTCCTAAAATGATAGATGAGGGATTTTCGAGTAATTCTTTAACTTTAACTAAAAAACCAACGCTCTCTTTGCCATCAATAATGCGGTGATCATAACTAAAAGCTAAGTACATCATAGGGCGTATGACAATTTCATCATCAACAACTACCGCTCTTTTTGAAATATTATGCATACCCAAGATACCTGATTGAGGATGATTAATAATGGGTGTGCTCAACATTGAGCCAAAAACACCTCCATTTGAAATAGTGAATGTTCCACCTGATAAATCATCCATAGTTAATGTTCCTTTTTTTGCTTTTGAACTTAATTCGACAATTTGTTTCTCAATATCGCCAAATGTCATTGTATCTACATTTTTTAAAACAGGCACTACAAGTCCTTTTTCAGTACCCACAGCTATCCCGATATCATAATGATTTTTATAGATAATATTATCATCTCGAATTTCTGCATTTACAGCAGAGAACTCCTGTAGAGCCATTACACTAGCTTTGACAAAAAATGACATAAAACCAAGTTTAACATCATAACGTTTCATAAAATCTTCTTTTTTTGCTTCTCGTACATCAATTATTTCAGACATATCAACTTCATTAAATGTTGTCAGAATAGCTGCTGTGTTCTGTGCTTCTTTCAATCTAGTTGCAATGGTACGTCTAATTTTGGACAAAGGAACAATTTCTTCTCTTCCTGCTTTTGATTTACTACTTTCTTTAGGCGGATTTTTTAAATGTTCTAGAACATCTGCTTTGGTTAATCTTCCATCTTCACGTAAAGATTTAATTTTGCTAGCCTCTAAATTATTTTCCTCAAGTATTTTTTTTACAGATGGAGAAAGCTTAGAATCTTTTGTTAAATTATTTTGATTATTTGAATCAATTTTATTTTTTGTGCTCTCTTTTGATACTTCTTCTACTGGTAACTGTTTTTTTTCTTTAGATAGTGTCGCTGAATTAATTTCTCCAATGATACCAAGTATACCTCCAATATTTATATCAGTTCCTTCTTTAACTTTAATTTCTGATAATACACCTGCAATTGGAGCAGGTACTTCTACAGTTATTTTATCTGTTTCAATTTCAACCAAAGGTTCATCAACTTCAAAAGATTCTCCAACTTTTTTTAACCACTTGGAAACAGTTGCTTCTGTAATTGACTCACCAAGTGTTGGGACTATTAATTCAACAGACATATAGATTTAAATCTTATTTATCACTTTAGAAGGTTTATTCAATCGGCAGTTGATATTTCACAAGAGAAACTCCGCTCCACATATCCAAAATCTCTTGTTTATTTGCTTCTACGGCCAATCGCAGAATATTTTTTTGATTAGCTAGATGGCGATCAAAAACACCTGTTGCAGGGGAAGCGGCAGCTCTTCTTCCAACATATAATAATTTTTCTTGTTTCATCTTAATTTCCTTCATCACACTTTCAATACGTCTTTTCACAAAACCATAAGCGCCCATATTTTTCGGCTCTTCCTGACACCACATTATTTCACAATCAATAAATCGTTTTAATTCTTTAGAAAAAACATCATAAGGAAATGGATATATTTGTTCCAATCTAAGAATAAAAACATTTTCTTTTTGTAATTGCTCAATATGATCTTGAAGTTCAAAATACAATTTACCGGAGCAAATAATTATTCGATTTATTTTTTTTTCCTTTGCTTTTGTTATTTCATTTCGAAGGACTCTATGAAAAGTTGATCCGTTTATAAAATAATCTTTGTCTGATACATTTTTTTTGTGACGCAAAGTTGATTTAGGGGTTAAAATAACCAAAGGTTTTCTAAAATTACGATGAAGTTGTCGTCGTAATAGGTGAAAATAGTTTGCAGGACTTGTACAATTTGCAACTTGAATATTATCTTCAGCACACATTTGTAAAAATCGCTCAAGACGAGAACTTGTATGTTCTGGACCTTGGCCTTCATGACCATGAGGTAAAAGTAAGGTTAGGCCTGACATCCGCAACCATTTTCTTTCTCCAGTAGTAATAAATTGATCAATAATTGTTTGAGCTCCGTTTGCAAAATCTCCAAATTGCGCTTCCCAAACAACAAGTGTTTTGGGATCAGATTGTGAATAGCCATATTCAAATCCCAAAACTCCATATTCAGATAAAAAACTATCAATTATTTCAAAATATCCTTGTTGTTTTATAAAGTGCCTTAACGGAACAAATCTTTTTTCATTAATTTGATCGTACAGAACAGCGTGGCGTTGACTAAATGTACCTCGCCCAGTATCTTGTCCTGATAATCTAACGCCATATCCTTCTTTTAGTAATGTAGCAAAAGCAAGAGTCTCAGCTGTAGACCAATCAATATTTTTTCCTTCTTCAATAGATGTTAGTCTATCTTCATATATATTTTTAATTTTTTTGTGAGCGTTAAAATCTGCAGGAATTTGACATATTGCTCTACCAACCTCGAGTAATTCACTTTCTTTAACTGAAGTCATACCTTTTCTAGTTCCAATATCAAAAGAAGCTGTAGATAAACCTGTCCAATCTCCTTCAAGCCAATCTGCTTTGTTAGGTTTGTATGACTTGGCTCCATCTAATTCTGTATCCAAAAAACTCTTAAAATCTTTTTGTATTTTTTGTATTTGAGCAGAATTGATTATATTTTCTTCGGTAAGCTTTTTTTCATAAATTTTTGTTGTTGTTTGGTGTTTTTTTATAGCTTGATACATTAAAGGTTGTGTAAACGATGGCTCATCTGCTTCATTGTGACCTGAACGACGATAACAAAACATATCTACAACTACATCTATTTTAAATTTATTTCTAAATTCAGTTGCTAAGCGACAAACATGAACTACAGCTTCTGAATCATCACCATTGACATGAAAAATAGGTGCTTGAACCATTTTAGCTATTTCCGTACAATAAGGTGCAGAACGTCCATATTGTGGCATGGTAGTAAAACCGATTTGATTATTAATTACAAAATGAATAGTTCCTCCTGTTCTGAAGCCTACTAATTGTGACATAGCAAATGTTTCAGCAACTATTCCTTGTCCAGCCATAGCTGCATCACCATGAATAAGAAGACCAAAAACTTTATCATTAGTTTTATCTTTTAATTGCGTTTGTTTTGCTCTAACTTTTCCTATAACAACTGGATCAACAGCCTCTAAATGCGATGGATTGGGAACAAGAGAGATATGAATTTTTTTTCCTTCGAATTCTCTATCACTAGAAACACCTAAATGATATTTTACATCTCCAGATCCTAAGACTTCATTTGGATCATTTAAATATCCTTGAAATTTAGATAATATACTTTTGTATGGCATTCCCAATACCGTGGACAGCAATGTCAATCTTCCACGATGTGCTGTTCCAATAAAAATATTTTCTACTCCAGCAATACAAGCTTGTTTTACAATTTGCTCGATTCCTGGAATCATGGATTCTCCTCCTTCAATTCCATAACGCTTCGTTCCAAGAAATTTTTTATCTAAGTATTGTTCAAATAATTCTGATTCAACTAAACGATGATAAATTGCTTTTTTCCCTTCAGGTGTAAAAATTGTTTTATTGCGAACTTCCTCAATACGTTCTTGTACCCACTGTTTTTGTTCAGGAGATTGAATGTGTAAAAATTCTACACCTATTGAAGATGAATAAGTCTCTTTAAGAATTTTAATTATTTCTTTGAGAGGTGCTTTTTCTAAACCTAGACTTCCATCAATAAAAATCTCTTTATTTAAATCATTATCGTTTAACCCATAAGACTTGTAATCTAATTCAAGATGATAATCCTTTTTGGAAATATTTAATGGATCTAGATTTGCTATCAAATGCCCGTTAACACGATAAGCACGAATAAGACGAAGAGCTCTTATAGAATCTAGTGTTGATGATTTAAATGATTCAATGTTAATATGTGGAGCTGGTCTGATAGTTTTATCAAATGAAATTTCATCAATTATATTTGATGGTCTTTTTTTCCATTCTGGTCCGCCAAAATCACCAAGAACCGATAAATCGTCCTCATTTAGAGAATTAAAAAAACTCCCCCAGCTACTATCTACAGAGGTAGGGTCTTGATTATATTTATAGAAAAGTTCTGCAACATACGGCGCATTAGCGCTGTTCAGAAAATTATCATTCATTGTAAAAGAACCTATATACTTTCATAAGCTGACGAGAAACTGACAAAACTATTAATATCATTATATTTTATTGATCTATTTTTTGCATTGCTGTAAGCATAGTTTCCCCCAATTTTGCTGGTGATGGTGCTATATATACACCAGCATGACTTAAAGCGTTTATTTTTGATTGAGCAGTCCCTTTGTTGCCTGAAATAATAGCGCCAGCATGTCCCATTCTCTTGCCCTTTGGTGCTGAAAGTCCTGCGATAAATGCAGTCATGGGTTTTTTAATAGAAGATGATGCAATAAATCCAGCTGCTTCTTCTTCTTCGGTGCCACCAATCTCCCCAATCATTAAAATACCTTTCGTATCTTCATCCTTTAAGAATAAATCTAAACAATTTATAAAATTCATACCGTGAACAGGATCTCCACCAATCCCAACACAAGTGGTTTGGCCAAGACCAACTTGGGATGTTTGCCATATTGCTTCATATGTTAAAGTACCAGATCTACTAACAATTCCTATTTTGCCCTTTTGATGAATGAATCCTGGCATAATACCTATTTTGCATTCTCCAGCTGTAACTAAACCTGGACAATTAGGTCCAATAAAAAAAGTTTTTTGTGAAATTATTCTTTTTTTAATTTCTACCATATCTAACACAGGTATGCCTTCTGTGATGCAAATAATAATTTTAATATTTGCATCTAGAGCTTCATGAATTGCTCTAGTTGCAAATTTTGCTGGTACATAAATAACGCTCGCTTCAGCTTTAGTTGCTTCAACAGCTTCTAAAACAGTATTAAATACAGGAAGATTTAAATGAGTGCTACCTCCCTTGCCAGGTGTAACACCTCCAACCATTTGTGTTCCATATTTAATCGCTTGTTCAGAATGAAATGTTCCTTGAGAGCCTGTAAAACCCTGACAAATAACTCTAGTATTTTTATCTATAATGATCGACATTATTGTTGTGATAATTCAACTACTTTTTTTGCTGCCTCTGTTAAATCATCAATTGAAATTACATTAGAAGTTGATTGATTAATAGTATCTCTGCCCTGTGCTGCATTAGTACCTTGAAAACGGACTACTATAGGCAATTTAAAATCTAATTCATTGATTGCTTCTACAATACCACTTGCAATCATATCACAGTGAATTATTCCTCCAAAAATATTTATCAGAACAGATCGCACATTAGGATCTGACTGAATGATTTTAAATCCCTTAATGGCCCTTTCTTTATTCGCTGTTCCACCTAAATCTAAAAAATTTGCTGGTTCTTCACCAAATTGTTTTATAATATCCATTGTGGCCATTGCTAAACCAGCGCCATTAACCATACATCCTATAGATCCATCTAGTTTTACATAACTCATATTATTTTGAGATGCTTCATGTTCAAGTGGATTCTCTTCAGTTATATCTTTCAATTTTTCCAATTCTGGGTGGCGAAATAATGCATTGTCATCCAATATTAGTTTTGCATCCAATACAACAAAATTGCCTTGGCCATTTATTACTAATGGATTAATCTCAATAGTAGAAGCATCTAAAGATTTAAATGCTTTAACAAGTTTTCTAGAAATTAATAAAAGTTCTTCAAATTGCGAAGAATTTAATTCTAATTGTTTTCCTAATTTTTTTGGCAAATTAATTTCAGTTAAATTTGGAAAGTGAGTTGTATATATTTTTTCAGGATTTTTTTCTGCAACATCCTCAATATTCATGCCACCGGCAGCAGAAATCATCAACATTAACTGAGAATTGGTTCGGTCAATGAGAAGGCTTAAATAAAACTCTCTTTTAATTTTGCATCCTTCTTCAATAAACAATCGATTAACTTTTTTTCCATCGGCACCTGTTTGTTTGGTAATAAGAATATTTCCTAACATTGAGTTTGCTATAATAGGAACTTGAGTCTTATCTTGAATTACTTGGACACCACCTTTGTTATTAAAAGATTTCTTAAAATGGCCAGCTCCTCTTCCCCCCGCATGTATTTGAGATTTAACTACCCACGGCGGTCCTGAGAGATCGTTAAGATCTTGTTCAATTGTATCTAGATTATTAATAAAAGCTCTGCCCTTTAATAAAGGAAGGTCAAATTTCTTTAAGAGTTCCTTTGCTTGGTACTCGTGCAAATTCATTATTTAATTATTTTTTATTGATTAATTTAGAAGCTAAACTAGTGAGATTACGAACTGCAGTTACTGATTTATTAAATTGTTTTTTTTCTAAAGAAGTAAGTTTTAATTCAACTATTTTTTCTACACCTTTACAACCTATAATAACTGGCACACCAACATATAAGCCCTTAACACCATATTCTCCATTTAAATAAGCCGCACAAGGTAAAACTCTTTTACTATCTTTTAAATAGGACTCAGCCATTGCTACCGCTGAAGAAGCTGGAGCATAAAAAGCTGAGGCTGTTTTCATTAATCGCCCGATTTCTCCTCCTCCATCTCGTGTTCTTTCAATAATTGCCTGAATCCTTTTTTTTGTAGACCACTTTAATTTAATTAATTCAGGAACCGGTATACCGGATACAGTTGAGTATCTTATCAGCGGCACCATTGTATCTCCGTGACCTCCCAAAACAAAAGCATTTACATCTTGAACTGAAACTCCAAATTCATTAGCTAAAAAATATTGTAATCTAGCACTATCTAATACTCCTGCCATACCAATACACATATTAAATTTAAGGCCTGCTGCTTTTTGCAAAACACTCACCATTGCATCCAATGGATTAGTGATACAAATAACAAAAGCTTTAGAACAATATTTTTTTATTGCTTTTCCAACCTGGTGAATGATCATTGTGTTTTTTGCTACTAAATCATCACGTGTCATACCAGGGCGGCGAGGAAATCCAGCTGTTACAATAACAACATTTGCATTTTTTATATCTTTATAATTTGAGGATCCTTTAATACTCGCGTTAAATGATTCAATGGTTGATGATTGAACAAGATCCAACGCCTTGCCTTGTGGTATACCATCGGCTATATCAACCAATACAATATCCCCAAGTTCCTTGAAACCTATTAAATGAGCTAGTGTTCCGCCAATATTACCCGCTCCAATAAGAGCGATTTTTTTTCTCATGCAAACTCTATATAAGAATTATAATTCTGTAACAATAGCCTTCTTAAGTTCTGCTATTTCTTTCGCCGGGTTCAAACCTTTAGGACAAGAACGTGTACAATTCATAATTGAATGACAGCGATATAATTTTAATGAGTCATTAATAGATTTAAGACGTTCTTTTCGGTAACCATCTCTTGAGTCATTCACCCATCGTGCAGCTTGTAACAAAACAGCAGGTCCTAAATATTCATCTTCATTCCACCAATAACTTGGACATGAGGTAGTACAACAAAAACACAACACACACTCCCATTGTCCATCTAACTTTTCTCTATTACTTGGTGATTGTTTTTTTTCTTCTGAGTTATCAGACGGTGAAAATTTATCTTGATCATCTCTTTGTAACCATGGCTTAATTGAAGCAAATTGTTCATATGCTTTTGAAAGATCGGGAACTAAATCTTTTACAACTTTCATATGGGGTAAAGGATAAATCTTAATATCATTTTTAACTTCATTAATTGGTTTGAGACAGGCTAATGTGTTTATTCCGTCAATATTCATTGCACAAGAACCGCATACACCTTCTCGACATGAACGACGAAATGTTAAAGTTGAGTCAATTTCATCTTTAATTTTCATCAAAGCATCAAGAACCATTGGGCCACATTTTTTTTGATCAATTTCATAAGTATCAAGCCGTGGATTTTCTTTTGTATCTGGATTCCAACGATAAATTATTAGTTTTTTTGGAATTACAGAAGGTTGTTTTGGTTTATGCAAAATACCTTCTGTAACCTTAGAATTTTTAGGTAGAGTAAATTGTGCCATTCTTAATATACTCTTTTTTTTGGAGGAATAGTTTTAACATGATTTGTTAAAGTATTCATATGAACAGGGCGGGTACCAAGTCTAACATCGCCGTTTTTTGATAACCATACTAATGAATGAGCTAACCAGTTTTCATCGTCTCTTACTTTAAAATCTTCACGTGCATGTGCCCCTCTAGTTTCTTTTCTGTTTAAAGCAGAATACAAAGTTACCTTAGACTGAGCCATCAAGTTGTGCAATTCTAAAGTTTCTGCAAGATCAGTATTAAAGATAAGTGACTTATCTTTTACATTAATGCTGCCCATTGTTTTTTCTAACTGTTCAAAATCTTTTATCCCTAGTGAAATTAAATCATGTGTACGAAAAACTGAACATTTTTGTTGCATAATATGTTGCATTTCAGTTCGAACTTCGCCAGTTGATACTTCTCCAAGATTATGACGAATTGAATCAAAACGATCTAAAATTTTTTCTGTGATTGCAGCAGTAATATTTTTTTTTGCCGAATTAGGCTTTACTTTTTTTGCAGCCGTAATACTTGCAGCTTTGCCGAAAACTATTAAGTCAATAAGAGAGTTTGTACCTAAACGATTTGCTCCATGAACCGACACACAAGCTGCTTCTCCCACAGCCATCAGTCCTTCACAAACTTTATCGGCGTTATCCTTTGTTGGATGTAATACTTCAGTCCTATAATTTGTTGGAATTCCCCCCATATTATAATGAACTGTAGGCAAAACTGGAATTGGTTCTTTAGTTAAATCAACTTCAGCAAAAATTTTTGCTGTTTCAGAAATGCCGGGTAATCTTTTATGTAATGTGTCGGCTTCAATATGTTCTAGATGAAGTAAAACATGGTCTGCGTTTTCACCACAACCTCTATTTTCATTAATCTCTATTGTCATAGCTCTGCTCACAACATCCCGTGATGCAAGATCTTTAGCATTAGGAGCATATCTTTCCATGAAGCGCTCACCATCTCTATTAGTTAGATATCCTCCTTCTCCGCGTGCTCCTTCTGTAATTAATACTCCAACCCCGTAAACTCCAGTTGGGTGAAACTGAACAAATTCCATATCAGAAAGAGGTAAATTTTGACGGAGTACCATAGCATTTCCATCACCAGTACAAATATGAGCGCTAGTTGAAGAAAGATAGGCGCGCCCGTAACCTCCAGTTGCCAATATAGTTTGATGAGATAAAAATCTATGAATTGAACCGTCATCCAAACACCAAGCAATAGCACCGCAACAATTATCTTGGTCGTCCATTAAAAGATCAAGAACAAAATATTCGTTATAAAATTCTACGTTGTGTTTTAAGGATTGTTGATACAATGTATGCAATAGTGCATGTCCTGTTCGATCTGCAGCTGCACAAGCACGCATTGCAGGAGCACCTTCACCATTATTTGTTAAATGACCTCCAAAAGGACGTTGATAAATTTTACCTTCTTGAGTTCGACTAAAAGGCATACCATACTCTTCAAGCTCAATAACGGCTTCAGGGGCTTTTGAACAAAGATATTCTATGGCATCTTGATCACCAAGCCAGTCAGAACCTTTTACAGTATCAAACATGTGCCAACGCCAATCATCTTCTCCCATATTTCCTAATGCTGCTCCAATACCTCCCTGTGCCGCAACTGTGTGACTTCTAGTAGGAAAAACTTTTGAAATACAGGCAGTTTTAAGTCCAGATTCTGCCAATCCTAATGTTGCTCTTAGCCCTGAACCTCCAGCTCCAATAACAACAACATCATAATGATGGTCAATAATATTGTATGCATTATTCATCAAAATATTGTAATTTTTATTATTGCTATAATGGATATTATTATCATAAATAGTGTAATTAAATTAATTAGCGATTTAATTGATTTATTTAAATTTATCGATGAGACATAATCCTCCACTATTGTTTCACATCCAAGCTTTGCATGTACTAGCATTGCAATCATCATAATTAAAAATAAAAAACTATTTATATAGGAATCAAAAAAAAGTAAGATCTCAAAATAATTTGCATGTTGAAAAGAAATACTGTGAAAAATAAACCAAAAAGTAAGAGGCACCAATAACAATGCAGTTATTCTTTGAATAATCCATTTTGATGAATAACTTTTTCCCATAACTAAACAACCCAAACAACAATTGTTGTCAATAAAGTTAAAATGATAACAAGGTATCCTGAGCTATAAACTGTTTTAAGATCCATCCCTATTCCGTATGACCAGAAAAGGTATCGTATGCCATTAAACAAATGATAGAATAGACCCAATGTCCATAAAAAAAGAATAATTTTAAATATGATTGATGTAGCGATATACTCAAAAATAAAAAAGTATTGTGGGCCTAGTGCGAGTATAGAAATCCATAATGAAATTAAAATAGCACCAATACTTAGCCCGAGACCGGTAAAACGATGAAAAATAGAAAATACAGCTGTTAAAACTTTTTTATGAATACTAAGGTGTGGGGATAAAGGTCTCTTATCAAGCATTATTTAAATAAATAAAATATAATTAAAATTTTAAGTAATTTTTTTTTGCAGAAATTTAAAAAAAAACAATCATTTATCATACTATGAATTAATACCATATCTGTGGAAAAAACTGTGGATAGAATTTAATTTAATTGAAAATAATGCAGTAATATTGATAATTATAGTTTTTTTATATCCTTATATGTTGAATTTTCAAATATTTAGAAGTACTCTTGATAAAGCCGGATAATAAGCTCTTCATTTCTTTGCTTCGGAGGAACGCCGAGAGATAGTTTACAATCATTCCCGCCGGATGGTGTATTTGAGTTTTATCTAAACTGGAGAAGTGTCTGCCAAGGTGCGAACTAGTGAAGATGGATCCGGCTTTATAATTATTTTAAATTTTTTTCAAAAAATTGTTTCATTTTGAGTCCATATATCTCAGAATATTTAAACATGGCATCAACATGATAAGAGTTTTCTGAGAGCCAGAACTCAGCATTAATATTATTTTTATTGGCATATTGTATAAGAAAATCAAAATGATGTTTTGGAATTCTTAAATCTTTATCTCCATGTGTAAAAAAATAACTTTGATTCCTAGTCAATGAAAAAACAGGTGATAATTTTGTAGGATCAATGCCTGTTAAAATTTTTCCAGCAAAACTTACAGCTGGACCAAAATCATGAGGTACACCGTATCGACTTATCTCATCTTTTAATATCATTCTAAATTCAGCCAAGGAACTATCTGACCAAATTGCTTTTATTGCAGGTTCTTTTTCAGCTGCAAATATCACTGAAGTTGCCCCCAAAGAAATACCGTGAAGACCAATTTGATTTTCATCAAAGCCTATTTTTTTTAAAAAATCAAAAGCTCCGAGTACATCAGAATATTCTGATAATCCAAGATTTTCATAATTACTTGTAGTGGCACTTTGACCATAGTTTCTCAAATCAATGGTTAGTGCATTGATTTCATTTTCAATTAATAAACTTGCTATCAAATTTGATTCTGGTTTACACTTTCCATTAGGAAATATACCATGCACAACAATCACAATTGGGCGGTTGGGAAAATAATTAAACAACCATCCACTAATTTTAATTTCATTTTCTCTTGATGCAAAATAAACTTCCTGCCATTCATTTAAATGATATTTTTTTGATGGAAAATTTTTACGCAATTCACTTTTTGCAAATATTAAATATTCATGATGATCTACTTTAGTAGACCAAGTATTAGGAAGAGATCCTTCATGTAGTCCACAAGTAGGATCGATACGCAAAATAGTGTGAGCTAAATAAAAACCAATCCCAAGATATACAAAAGAAAAAATAACAACAATACTTATTAAAAAATAAACTAATTTTTTTTTCATTTTTTCGTTTGACTTATTATTGTCATTTCATACAACCGGCTTGCCGTACGTTCAAACTCTTTAGACAATTTATTTATTTGACATAATTGATTAATAGGAAATTGCGCCAAAATTACTACAGAACACTTTTGATCATACAACATATCAATTAAACTAATAAACCTTCTACATTGATCTGATTCAGAATCAGTAAACTGTGGAACAGAATCAACAAAGATAAGATTAAAAGCTTTTGCTATATTGCTATAATCTTCATGTGCTAAATTTGTTTCACATAATTCCTTAAAAGTACATTGGGCTATATTGGTCGTGCATTTTTCAAACCTAATAACCCTGCTTTTAGTTTGTATTTTTCTAATAAGGATTTGACCAACATCCACAAAACGCTCAAAAAGCTTATTAAATTCCAAACGAGTATCATCATTAATTGGTGTAAAATATGTTTTAGACTGATTAAGCATTTGGCGCCGATAATCCTGAATTTGATCTAGATGTAAAACTCTAAAATTTTCTTCAATCAATTTTATAAAAGGAATAAAATCATGACGCTGCAATCCATCTTTATATAATTCGCTAGGATGAAAATTAGATGATACTAAAATAAAAATTTTATATTTCTGAAAAAGTAAAAAAATTTTCTTTATTAATAACGCATCTACAATATTAAAAATATGTAATTCATCCAAAAAAATAATCCTGTATTTTTTTGAAATATCTCTAATATATTTATCAAGAGCTGTCCTTTTGTCCTTAGCGTTATTAATATATGCATGAATATTAATCATGAGGTGATTAAAATGATATTTTATACCTTCGGAAATATTTTGTAGGAAAAGATTTAAGATAAATGTTTTCCCAACGCCAACTGACCCATAAATATAGATTCCTTGGTATTTTTTTAATTTCGAAAAAAAATTAATTTTTTTTCTTTGTTGCCACTCTTCATCAATACTCTTTAGTATTTCAATTTGTTTTACATCATACGAAATAAAATTATTGGTAACAAAATCTTTATAATATTGCTCGATATTTTTAGTCATCCGTTTTACCTATAAAAGATGAGATCTTTTTCAAAACTTCTTTTTCCTCTTTTGAAATTGTTTTTTTTTGTTTCTTTAATTTTAAACGCTTATACTCAGCCAATAAAAAACTAATGCTATCGTTAATTTTATATTTCATTCTATATGTTTAGACAAAATAGGCAGGAGAGTGGAAACAATTATGATTAATAAACTGATCACGCCAATAAAAATGATACCAAATCCCATATCAATAATATAGCCAAAAATTACTGGGGAAAGGGCACTCGCAAAAACAGCGCAGGCATGCAGTAATGCCTTGACACTACCAAGACTCTCCAATCCATACAACTCTGCCCATAATGATCCAATAAAAGGAGCGCTAATACCTAAATTGAGTCCCAAAAAAGACATGTAAACAAGCATGGAAAAATAACTGTCAAAAACAATTAATGTCAGCACCCCTAAGAGAAGGGGCAAAAGAGCAAATAGGATAATTTTTTTAGTATTGTATTTATCAATAATGGGACCACCAAAAATTAGGCCTATAATAGAAAAAACACCCAAAAAAACATAACTCCCCGCTAGCATGTCCAAAGTCCATCCTTTCTGATTAATAATAAATATTTGGTGAAAGGTTAAGCCAGTACTGATAAAGGAAGTAGCAATCGAGAGAGGCAGGTAAATATAAAATTTTTTATCAACAACAACCTCTCTTGTTTTCCACCTTTTGCTTTCCTCATTATCTTTAATGGATTCAGTAAAATTAGAGTGCCTGATGTTTTGATCTTGCAGAGACAAAAAAAGCAAGGGTAAAAAAAATATCAAAATGCTTAAGCTGGCAACAAACCAAACATGTTGCCATCCTATAATTTTAGTAAGATACACAGCTATAAAAGGTAAAATCATTACACCTATCATGCCTCCAAGTGTCCCGACCGATATTGCTTTACCTCTATTTCCTTCAAAATAGCGTGCCATAGTTGTTTCGCCTGCATGGGACATGGCTCCTTGGCCAAAAAAACGTAAAGCAAAAATAATAATAAAAAGAAAGATTGCTGAATTGTATAAGATATACACGCCCAAACAAGCAATCGCTAGTCCCAGAGAAATAATAAAAGAATAAATACGCAAATCAATATGATCTATCAGTTTGGCAAAACCAACCAATATCAGAGAACTAGAAACAGTGCCTAACGCGTAAACTAATCCAAATTGACCGTCTGAGAGCTGATAAAAATTTCTAATTTCTGCATTGAAAATAGAAATAAAAAACGTTTGGCCATAACTTGCGAAAAAAATAATTGCAAAACCATAAAAAAGTAATTTAGGGTCAAAAGAAAAAAACTCTCTCATCGGATTATCATCACTTACTCTTTATAATTTTTTTGACGTCATTCAATAAGGAAACCATCTTATCAACATTAATGCGCCCTGTATTAACATTGCGTGGACTGGGATGATAGCTTCCAACAAGAATCTTATTATCCGGTAATCGATATTTTCCACCATGTGAGAACACATAATCTTTATTTTTTATGGAATAATTTTCCTTATAAAAATTAAGACATGCATCAAAAGCGATCTTCCCCAAAGCGACGATGGTGTTTACTTGACATAAGTGATGGATTTCTTTTTTAAGAAAAGAAAAACATATTTTAAGTTCATTAGAATTAGGTTTGTCTTCGGGCGGAACACATTTAAGTGCAGTCGTTAGGTAGGTATTGTATAAAACTAATCCATCGTTACGATATTCCGAGGTTGATTGATTAGATAATCCAGCTTTAAACAAACATTTAAATAAAAAATCAGCTGACTTATCTCCTGTAAATACTCTGCCCGTTCTGTTACCTCCATGAGCTGCAGGTGCTAACCCAATCATCAGTAATTTTGCATTAATATCACCATATCCAGTTATAGGTTTGCCCCAATAAATTTCATCCATATATTGTTTCCTTTTTTCTCTTGCTATTTTATTTCGAAACTCAACTAAGCGCGGGCATTTTTTGCAATTTGTTATTTGTTTGTTTAGATTTGAGAAAGAAGCTGTCATCAAACTATCGTATAATACAAGGCTAACATGAATGAAAGCGCAAAAAATATTATGGACTTTTGGTTTGTTTTATCGTTTTTAGATTGTGAATTTAAAAAAGAAGAAAATTTTTTTTTAAAACCTCATTCATCTTGGTAATAATGTTTATACTATTTATTGGTTGCTTAATTAATTTAGGATATAAGTATTTTAGGTCTCTTAGTGAAATGGATCATCACGACGGTCTTCGGAACCGTAGTTCTGGGTTCGAATCCCAGGGAGACCGCCAACTATAAATGCTCAGAATATTTCTTTATTATCAATTCTGCTATTTGAACAGCATTAAGAGCTGCTCCTTTTCTTAAATTATCCGAAACAACCCATAAATTCAAACCATTTTCAACAGTTGGATCTTGCCTAATCCTACTTACATATACTTTGTCTTCACCAGCAGCCTCAACTGGGGTCACATATCCCCCATCTTTACGATGATCTATTACAGAAATATTATCAAAATTACTTAATAGTTCAGTTGCTTTTTTTTCTGACAAAGGAGAATCAAATTCAATATTAACTGACTCTGAATGACTTATAAATACTGGAATTCGTACACAAGTAGCAGAAACTTTTATTCCCTTATCTAATATTTTTTTTGTTTCATTTATCATTTTTTCTTCTTCTTTTGTATTTCCGTTTTCTACAAATGAATCGATATGAGGAATTGCATTAAAAGCAATTTGTTTTGTAAATTTATTTTTTTCTAATGGTTTGTTTGCATAAATACCCTGTGTTTGATTAAATAATTCATCCATAGCATCTTTTCCAGCTCCTGAAACAGATTGGTAAGTAGAAACAACAACTCTATTTATAATGGCCTCATCATGTAAGGGCTTTAATGCCACAACCATTTGTATTGTGTTACAATTAGGATTGGCAATAATATTAGATCTATTATTTTCTTCAAAGAATTCATCCAAAGCGTCTGCATTTACTTCAGGCACAATAAGAGGCACATTGTCTTTCATACGAAAGTGTGAGGTATTATCAACTACTATACATCCTGCAGCTGCTGCTTTAGGTGCAAATTCTGCTGAAACAGAACCACCTGGAGAAAAAAGTCCGATTTGTGCTTTTGTAAAATTAAATTCAGATAAATCCTCGACTATTATTTTTTGATTTTTAAAACTTATCTCTTGTCCTTTTGATCTTGATGAAGCTAATAAATATAATTTTTCAATTGGGAAATCACGCTCCTCTAAAATGCTTATAATTTCCTTCCCTACATTTCCAGTAGCACCTGCAACAGCAACATTGTATTTTTGATCCATTTATTTACCTGATAATATTGTTAATTCATTAATAACTGCTTGACCCATTTCTTGAGTTGATATTGCGTTTTCATTTTCTTGTTTAATGTCCGCTGTACGCAATCCTTTTGACAAAACATTTTGAACTGCTCGCTCTATTAAGAGACTATCTTCATTCATATCAAAACTATATTTTAACATCATTGCAAAACTCATAATCATAGCAAGGGGATTGGCTTTACCTTGACCTGCAATATCAGGAGCACTACCATGAACAGGTTCATACATAGCAGCTCTTTTACCATTCTGATCTACTGCCCCCAACGATGCGGAAGGAAGCATTCCTAAAGAGCCCGTAAGCATGGCAGCAATATCACTTAATAAATCACCAAATAAATTATCAGTTAAAATAACATCAAATTGTTTTGGATTACGAACAAGTTGCATAGCACAATTATCTGCCAACATATGATCCAAACTTACACCATTAAATTCTTTTTTATGTAATGAAGTAATTATCTTGCGCCAAAAAATTCCTGTTTCCATAACATTTGATTTTTCAACAGAAGTTACTTTGTTATTTCTTTTTTTTGCTAAATCAAAAGCTACTTTTCCTATTCTAGTAATTTCCGAAGTTGTATAGCTTTGAGTATCAATTGCCTTTTCTTCACTTTCATTAATTTTTTCAACACCTCGTGGTTGTCCAAAATATACACCACTTGTTAACTCTCGAAGAATTAAAATATCTAATCCTTTAACTACTTCCAGTTTCAATGAAGATGAATTGGCTAATGCATCAAAAACAACTGCGGGGCGTAAATTTGCAAATAAATCTAATTCTTTTCTAAGCCTAAGTAATGCGGCTTCAGGGCGTTTAGTTCTTACAACATCATCCCATTTAGATCCTCCAACTGCCCCAAATAAAACCGCATCGGCTTTTAGAGCTTCATCCATTGTAATATCACTAACAGAATCCCCTTCTTCATCATATGCAGCTCCTCCAACTAAACGTTCTGAAATATCAAAGGATATGGATTTATTTTTAGCCATCCATTCAATAATACTTAAGACCTCATTCATTACCTCGCCCCCAATTCCATCACCTGGAAGAATCAATATCTTTTTATTTTTAAACATGATTTATATAATCCAGGGATAAGATTGACGTACGTTAGTTTCAAAAGTTTCTATTTTATTAGATTTTTTTAAAGTCAAGTCAATATCATCAAGACCCTCAATCAAACATTTTTTTCTAAATGAATCAATTTCAAAATTTATCATCTTTCCGCTTTCATCTATTATTGATTGATTTTCTAAATTAATATTAAGGCTTCTTTTATTTTCAGCTTCTTGCATTAAATGATCAACTGAATCTTGGTCAATTTTAATTGGCAAAATTCCATTTTTAAAACAATTATTATAAAATATGTCAGCAAAGCTAGGAGCAATTATACATCGAAAACCAAAATCAAGTAATGACCAAGGCGCATGTTCTCGACTCGAACCACAACCAAAATTTTCGCCAGTAATAAGAATGATAGCAGATTTATATGGATCATAATTTAATACAAAGTCGTTTTTTATATTATTTTGAAGATCATATCTCAATTCATGAAAAAGATTTTTTCCTAGTCCTGATCTTTTTATTGTTTTCAAAAATTGTTTAGGAATAATCTTATCTGTATCTACATTAATCATTGGTAGGGGTGCAGCTATTCCTTTTATAGATATAAATTTGTTCATTTTATAAATCCTCAACAAGACTAATTGTTCCATTAATTGCTGATGCGGCAGCTACTGCCGGACTCACTAGATGAGTTCTTCCTTCTCTCCCTTGTCGTCCTTCAAAATTTCTATTTGATGTCGAGGCACATCTCTCTTTAGGCTTAAGCTGATCTGGATTCATTGCCAAACACATTGAACATCCTGGTTCTCTCCAATCAAATCCTGCTTCAATAAAAATTTTATCTAAGCCTTCTTTTTCCGCTTGCTCTTTAACTAACCCTGAACCAGGAACAATCATTGCATCCACAGATACTTTTTTCCCAATAACAACATTTGCAACTTCGCGAAGATCTTCAATTCGTCCGTTAGTACATGAGCCTATAAAAACTTTATCAATTTTTATATCACGAATATTTTGGTTAGGCTCAAGTCCCATATATTCAAGAGAGCGCACAAGGGCATTGCGTTGTTTATTATCACTAATATTTTTTGGATCGGGAACCTGACCGGTGACGGGAGCGACATCCTGGGGACTTGTGCCCCATGTAACTTGTGGAACAATATCAGATCCTTTTATTATTATTTTTTTATCATACTGTGCTTCACTATCAGATGGAAGGGTCTTCCAAAATTCAATCGCTTTTTCCCAATTGTTTCCTTGTGGAGCAAAAGGACGACCTTTAATATATTGAAAAGTTTTCTCATCGGGAGCTATTAATCCAGCTCGTGCTCCCCCTTCGATACTCATATTACAAATTGTCATTCGACCTTCCATACTTAATTCTTTAATTACTTCTCCGGCATATTCTATGACGTATCCTGTTCCACCTGCTGTACCAATATGACCAATAATATGAAGAATAATATCTTTTGACTTCACCCCAGTTGCAACTTTTCCATCTATTGCAATAAGCATATTTTTAGCTGGATTTTGAATTAAAGTTTGGGTCGCCAAAACGTGCTCTACTTCGCTTGTGCCAATTCCAAAGGCTAAAGCACCAAAAGCTCCATGGGTTGCAGTGTGACTATCGCCACAAACAATAGTCATTCCTGGCTGAGTAATACCTTGTTCGGGACCAATTATATGAACGATACCCTGTCTTTTATCTAATAAAGGAAAAAGTGTGACATCAAAATCTTTACAGTTTTGTTCAAGTGTTTCTACTTGAATTCTGCTTTCTTTATTTTCAATTCCTTTAGTACGATCTGATGTTGGTACATTGTGATCTGCTACAGCAAAAGTACTTTTTGGACGCCTTACTTTTCTTTTTGAACTACGCAACCCCTCAAAAGCTTGAGGGCTTGTTACCTCATGAACCAAATGACGATCAATATAAAGAAGGCAAGTGCCTTCTTCTTGTTTATCTACAAGATGACTTGACCATATTTTATCAAAAAGAGTAAGTGGTTTATGATTTTGATACATCTTCTGTGTTTCCTGCTTTGGGAGCAGTTGACTCAGATTTTTCCTCAACAGATTTTTTATCTTCAACTATTGGTTCTTCAACTGTCTCACTAGATTTTTCTTCTGCGGACGTAGATTCAGCTTTAATTTCTTCTTTAACAATTTCTTGATTTTCATCGTTATCAACCTCAATAATTTTATTATCTTCTACAACTCCCTCTTCAGATTCTGATGAATCATATTGATCAAGTTCTTCTCCTCTGTCGCGGTCTGCAATACGAGCACTTTTCCCAGTGCGATCTCGAAGGTAATAAAGTTTAGCTCTTTTAACATCTCCCTTACGAATAACTTCAATTTTATCAATGATTGGACTGAATAATGGAAAGACTCTTTCGACTCCTTCTCCATGTGACATTTTTCTAACAGTAAACTTAGAATTTACAGAATTATTTTTTCGAGCAATACACATTCCTTCAAATGCTTGAAGGCGTGATCTATCACCTTCAACTATTTTGATAGTAACGCGCAATGTATCACCTGGTCGAAAAGCAGGAATGCGTTTTTTTGATATAAGTCTATCAATTTGCTCTTTTTCAAATATTTGCATGGAATTGGTCATTATACTATTCCTATTTTTTTTTCTTTTTTAACAAGTCTGGTCTAATTAACTTAGTTTTTTCAATAGACTTGTTATTTCTCCAATCTTTAATTTTCTCATGATTGCCAGATAGTAATATATTCGGCACTTCATGATCGTTTTCATGAGCATCTCTCCATACTTGAGGCCTCGTGTATTGAGGATACTCTAAAAGATTATCAGAAAAACTCTCTTCCAATAAACTTTCCGGATGTCCTAATACTCCAGGAATGAGCCGAATACAACCTTCAACTAACACTTGAGCTGCAATCTCACCACCCACTAAAATATAATCACCAATACTAATTTCTAAAAAATTCAAGGCTTCAATTGCTCTGGTATCAACACCTTCAAATCGGCCACAAAGTATAATTAATTCATCAAATTGAATAAATTCAATTAAATTTCCTTGATTTAGAGGTTTTCCTGATGGAGTTAGATATATTAATTGTCTGCTTATACCTTCATAGTAGTGGATAGATAAAAGTGCTTTTTCAACAATATCGGGTCTGATGATCATCCCTGGACCACCTCCAAATGGCTCGTCATCTATGCTTTTTCTTTCATCAATTCCAAAGTCATGCAAATTAATTATTTCTAGAGACCATTTTTTTTCATGTAAAGCTTTTCCTATAATTGAATATCCCAGGGTACCAGGAAACATATCTGAATATGCAGTGAGAATTTTAACGTTCAACATTTAATTCAATAATCCTTCAAGTGGTTGCATGATAATAATTTTTTTTTCAATATTTATGTTAATCACATTTTCAGAATTCATTGGTATATAAAATGTTTTTTCTAATTCATTTTTGATCTCAATCAAATCACCTGCGCCAAAGTTATCAATGCTAGTTACTATTCCAATTTTTTTATTGTTCTGATGTTGAACTACACAACCAATTAAGTCTACTATGTAGTACTGGTTATCTTTCGTTTGAGAAAAATTTTCTCGTAATGAAAAAATTTTTTTTCCTTTTAGTGCAAAAGCCTCAGTTCTATTCTTACAATCTTCAAGTAAAGCAATTAATTTATTGCCAGTATATTTTAAATTTTTAAAATGCCACTGTGTTTCACCATTGTCAGCAAAATAGACTTTTAAAGATTTAAACGACTCAAAACTAGTTGTTAACATAGTTATTTTTATTTCTCCCTTTAAACCCTGAGGCTGCCCAAAAGTTCCTATATGAACTAAATTTTTATTTTCCAAAATAATTATCCTGAGGATTTATCCTCTTCATTTTTTTTTGTATCTGATTGTTTATCACTTTCAGTACCGGTTACATTATCCGATTTACTTTCTGGAAGTTGTGGAATTGGAGCAACTTCAGTATTTTGTTCTTGCTCAGAGACCGAGTCAGTAGAAGATTCTACTTTAGTTGGAACATTTTCATCTGGTGTGTTTTGCAAATTATTCTCTTCAGCAGATGATTTAACTTCTTCTTTTTCTGTTTTTGCTGCTGTAACCTCTTCAGCTTTAGTTGGAACATTTTCATCTGGTGTGTTTTGCAAATTATTCTCTTCAGCAGATGATTTAACTTCTTCTTTTTCTGTTTTTGCTGCTGTAACCTCTTCAGCTTTAGTTGGAACATTTTCATCTGG
>Ga0315336_1002810_pt1 | contig 25176 bp, 19 predicted proteins | sample ASW5metaG_FD_204512 | JGI IMG/M metagenome (GOLD analysis project Ga0315336, IMG submission 204512) | Ammonia-oxidizing marine archaeal communities from Monterey Bay, California, United States - ASW #5 | ecosystem: Environmental > Aquatic > Marine > Intertidal zone | place: USA: California... | reverse complement strand
GAAAGATCATACATCCGGTAGAGGTACTTCTCCCACAGCCTTTCCGCAGAGGCCTCCTTGCCCCCGCAGCGGTACCCTTCGAGCTGCTTCTTCACCTCCAGCACATAGTCACCGCTGTAGAGGTACCCCAAACGCCGCAGCAGCGCCTCATCGCTCAAATCCTTCCGCTCCGGAACCTGGACCAGGATGTGAAAGTGATTCGAGAGTACCGCATAGGTAAGCACCCGGACCCCGCTAAAGCCCTCCACTTTGCGCATCAGGGCGCGAAACTTCTCCTTCTCCACGTCCCCCAGCACCATCTGCCGGTCCACCACACGGGAAATACAATGATACACCGCACCCGCATCCCCAATAATCCGCCGCATCCTCATCCCAAACCCCTACCACCCACCCTCATCCACGTCAACTATTTAGGGTCTGTCCCTAGTACTAGCGCTAGTACGGTTGATTGGGGAGGGGGTGGGAAGGGGTGGGTGGGGTGGTTATTGTTGTGTCCAGGTTGTCAGGAGGTGTTGGGGGAATGAGGGGTCGAAGTTGTGGCGTTTTGCAATGGCGAAACAGGAAGCTCCTTCATCGGGGAATCTGAATCCAAGGGCTACGGAAACTATTCTCTTTTCCGCCGGTGGCAGCATCAGCTCATCGATTCGCCCGGAAATTCCTTCCGCCCGACCCTGATCGAACATGGATTTCAGTTCGCGATACTCGCTGCCTTGTCCATCAAGGAGATCCGTGGCCGCTTTCAAGGCAATTTCCGCTTCCCCGGGTTTTCCCTGAACGGTCGCAAGACAGTAAACCAGCAGGTAGGAAATCACGATTTCGCTTTCGGTTGACTCCAGCCACTCCATAGCTCCCGTGGAATCTCCGGCAATCAGCGCACTGTGAAAGGCTGCGTCATGATCATCCGCGTCTTCCAGGGCGGCCAAATAGGCGGGATAGTCTCCCCGTATGTAGAGTCCCTGCGAAGAGAGATGATTCTCCAGTCTTGAAAGCGATTCTGCATCCACTTCCTCTTTCAGGCCGGAGACGAAATTCCCCATTACCTCCAATTCTTCGTCATTCGAACCCATCAACGCCAGAATTCTTACTTCAAGAGCCGTTGCTTCGCTGTCATTCGGATTCTCCGATTTCGTCTCTCTGGCGTACTTCAGCAACCGTGCATGTTCCCCGTTGGCGATCAGACTCATTTGCCATGTCTGCAGGATGCTTTCGCGCTCCGGATTGATCCCGCGCGCCAGATCCGCATATTTCAGTGCCTTCTCGAATTCACCAGCACACAATGCCTCGTAGCTAATGGCGTTGAAACCAAGGCCTTCCGCCCCCACACCCTCTTCGCTGGCGAGAAACAGTTTCTCCGCTTCGCCCCGGTCCGGAATGATTCTGCCCAGCAGATATTGTAGAGATTTTTCGTCCGGTTCGCCGTGCACCACTTGCCGATACTCGCTGACCAGGTCGTACTCCGCGCGGTGCGACTCCATGGCGGATTGATAGACTCGGTGCCAATCCACCAGTACCGGTCTCGACAACAATCCCACCCTGAGTTGCTCGATCAGAGTGTCCGGATCTTCGCGGAGAGACATTGCCGCATACAGGTTAAGCGTCGACTCGCTCTCGGGATTAAAACTGGCTCGTATGCGGAGAAAATCGATCATCGTTCCCTCCTTCAATGATCCCAGAGAGGCCATGAGACCTTCGTTCTCGTCGGTCGACACGTGTTGATAGAGCTTGTTTTTCCGAACCCGTGAGGTGCGGGAACTAACTTCGATCTCCACCGGAAACTCCTCGAACGGATAGTCCACCGAGTCGAAGACGTACATGGGTGTCCCGCAATACAGTTCGTATGGAGGCGCTTCGAGGTCCTGATCCGTCGCGGAGTATATGGTTTCTTCAATGACGAGGAGAGCCTGCCGGTCGGGATTGATCACCACCACGGGATCATTGAACGGGCGGGTGAAGAACGGTGTCTTGAATTCGACGCTCTGTCGAGCAACCGGAATTCGGGTACCCGTCACGTCAATTTCGATACTTCCTTCCGACACCTTGATCCGTTTTACCACGTGGGGCGGGAGTTCCGTAGAGTCCCCGTTAATGATTGCGGTGTATCCGTTCGGGGTTCCGTTCACCAGCCACATCGGCCGGGCGGAGCCTTTTCCGATCGCACTCGATACATAGATCCCGGCCAGCGTGAGAATGATTGCCGCCGGTACGAGATGAGGCAACCAGGAGGGAATGAGTGATCGCTCCTCCTTCGGAGCCGCAGCGGTGCCGATCGAAAGCGACGCGATCGGGCGGTTCCCTTGCCGCGCGGCATCGGAGGTCGTGCGGAGCTGCTGATGTTGGGGATCGCCGGCGGCATCAGAATCCAGGGTCTCGAGCTGATCAAGTACCCGAAGCGCGTCCTCGTGTCTTCCCTCATGACGAAACCCTTCCACCAGAAAGTAGAGCAACCCGTACCTTTCTTCGTTCCCGGTCTCAATGATGTGTTGAAGGTGAGTTTCGGCTTCTTCGCTTCGGCCCCGGCGGATGAGAAATACGGCCAGGTCCTCGTGCGTTTCGGGGTCGTTCCCGGCGGCAAGGGCGAGTTGATAGTACCGTGAAGCTTCTTCATGGTTGCCTATGTAGTCGTATGCGCCGGCAAGTTCCCGCATCACGCTGCCGCTGGCCTGGTGTCGTTGCGCAAGGGCAGGGGCAATCGCTTCAAAGTTCTGGAGCTCGCCGAAGCTGACGAAGGTCTGGATTCCCGATATCGCCTTTTCCGCGTTGTCGGGATCGTTCTTCATTTCTTCCAGGGCATTTGCAAGCGATTCACGTCGAATCTTCCGGTACTGCCGCACACCCGTTTCGCGGTGCATTTTACACGATGGACACGAGTCGATTACACGCTTGCGACCCAGGGGCACCAGCGGCACCCAATAGACATGAAAATACTTCGAGGTATCATACGACTGCAGTTTTCCGAAGGCTCCGCACTGACCGCAGTTCCCATACCTGGATTGAGCATGATCCTTGCCGAACGTCTTGACGCCGAATATGATCATATGACTTCTCCCCGGGCGGTGATTGATGCCCGCCGTGATTCCGCTAGTACCAGTTTTTTCCTGAGCCGTCGAAAAGATAATATTCAATCACCGCTTCCCCGGGATTCCGGATGCCCTCCGTCCCGGATGCCGCCGCCCCGAATATTGGGCATTGTGAATGGCCATGCCGGGCTCTATTGTCTCGGGGAATCGTCATTTCGAGAGGAGTTGAATTGAGCACGAAGAGAGCCTTTGCATTGGCAGCCCATCCCGATGACATCGAATTTGTCATGGCCGGGACTCTAACCCTGTTGAAAGATTCGGGATACGAAGTCCATTACATGAACATCGCCAACGGCTCGGCTGGATCCATGGATCACGGCCCCGAAGAAATTTCGCGGATCCGTACCGGGGAGGCCAGAGCTGCCGCCGCGCATATCGGCGCCGTGTTTCACGAGCCACTGGTAAATGACCTGGAGATCTTCTACGAACCCCGGTTGCTGGCGCGTCTGAGCGCCGTGATGCGGGACGTGGCTCCCGGTATCCTTCTGTTGCAATCGCCGCAGGACTACATGGAGGATCATGAGAATGCGGTCCGCCTCGGCGTAACCGCGGCATTCTTGCGCGGCGTTCCCAATTTCTCAACCGATCCGCCCAGTTCCACCGTTCATCAGGACGTCACCGTTTATCACGCGCAGCCGCACGGCAACCGCGATCCATTGCGGCAGCTTGTTTCTCCCGATTTCTATATCGATATTGAAACATCGTTGGAGCGCAAAAAGGAAATGCTGGCATGCCACGCTTCGCAGAAGGACTGGCTGGACGCAACGCAGGGCATGGGGTCTTATGTGCAGACGATGGTCGACATCGGCGGCGAGGTGGGTTCGATGTCGGGACGATTCAACGTCGCGGAAGGTTGGCGCCGCCACCTGCATCTCGGATTCTGTGCGCAAGACGCTGATCCGCTTCGCGACGCGTTGTCTGACTTTTTGCACGATGCATAGGTACGAAGCGGCTGGGATTTTTTTGTGCTTCTCATGCCTTTTTGTGGCCATCACTGATGGTATTGAAACGAGATCTGACGGATCCGACCGATCAGGAGAATATTCATGCAGGATTATGAACCAGTAGATCTTTCCGCGTATTGGAACGTCGACTCCTCGTTTGCCGGCCCCTACATCGATCCCCCGGTAGGCACACAATCGTTTCGTGGTTTGCCGTTTCAAATTGGCGACGGAAGCGGAGGCAATTGCTTGATCGGGTTCTCCGGCACGGGCGGGTCCGATCCGTCGGTTGAGGTCGCAGTGGGAAAGTCAGCCCACACCATCGTTTTCGCACATACCCTGCTGGAGACCAAAATACCCGAGGGAGAGAATATCGGGCATGTTGTGGCGGAATATGTTGTTCGGCTAGCCGACGGGACCGCGCATCGGATTCCGGTGCGGGAGCGCTTTGAAATTGTCAGCATCCCGGTGGGGTGGGGGATGCACGCATTTCTGGCGCAACCGGACACCATTGATTTCAATATGCCTCGCGTCGACGGATCGTTCCACGTGTCGGGGAGACGGCAGTCGGAAGCGATTCAGGGAACCCCCCAGGCATATGCCCTGTTTGCGTGGAGAAACCCTGCTCCCGCGCAGATCATTCAGACCGTTCGCCTGGAGCCTCGAGATCGCAAGTTCATGGTTGCAGGAATCACGCTGGGTCATGTCGACGAGGACCCGGTGCGGCATTTTCCGAAACGGGAGGTGATGATTACCCTGCCCGACGCGAATGACGCGGACAAACCGTTCGACCTGGAAGTGGAGGTCGACCGGGGGACCGCCACCTACCCGCACGCGGTGCCCCGACCGGAAGTGATGGACGCTTTTATCAAGGACGGCTTTAAAGGATGGGGCCAAAAGCAGAACGAACGTTCGAGCCCCGCGTATACGGAAATTGCGGCGCGGCCTTCCGCGGAGGTCGTGGTCAGAAATCACGGCGAAGTCCTGGGTCGCGCAAACTGGGGTGAGCTGCAGGAGAAGGGAAAAGTTTCCTCGAATCGGATGCAGCTCGAAGTGGTGGACCGCGGGCGCAACTGGGTTCATGTTCGAGTGGAGGACGATGAAACCGGCAACCCGGTCCCATGCCGCGTTCATTTCCGATCTCCTGAAGGGATTCCGTATCAACCGCACGGGTACCACAACCAGGTCAACCGCAACCTGGATAGCTGGCACCAGGACATCGGCGGGGATCTTCGCCTCGGGCAGACAAGCTACGCGTATATCAATGGCACGTGCCAGGGATGGCTGCCGCGTGGCGAGGTTATCGTGGATGCGGCGCGCGGGTTCGAGTACGACCCGCTCCGGGCACGCATGAACATCGAAGCGGGTCAGCGAGAGTTGACCCTGAAGTTGAAGCGCTGGACTCATATGAACGAGGATCGCTGGTTCAGCGGAGATTCTCACGTGCATTTTCTCGGCGCCCAGGGCGCTCACCTGGAAGCCCAGGGCGAGGACCTCAACGTGGTGAACCTGCTGCAGTCTCAGTGGGGACATCTTTTTACCAACACCGAGGACTGGATAGGGCGTCCTACCTTTTCCGATGACGGCAAAACCATCGTATATTGTTCCCAGGAGAACCGGCAGCACCTGCTGGGTCACCTGAGTCTGCTCGGTTTGAAGGAGCCGGTGATGCCCTGGTGCTCCGACGGCCCCGGCGAGGCGGAACTCGGCGGCAGCCTCGAAATCACGATGTCGCGCTGGGCGGACGCCTGTCATGCGCAGGGCGGCACGGTGATTATTCCCCACCTGCCGAACCCCAATGGAGAACCTGCGACGCTGATCGCAACCGGCCGCGCCGATGCAGTGGAAATGCTGGTTCAGGCCGAGTATAACCACCTCGAGTACTACCGATATCTGAATTGCGGATACCGGCTTCCGCTGGTAGGCGGCACCGACAAGATGTCCAGTGACGTTGCGGTAGGAATGTACCGGACGTACGCCCACATTCCGGAGGATGAGGAATTCAATTACGAAAACTGGTGCAAGGCAGTTCGCGATGGCAGGACCTTCCTGAGCGGCGGCCCCATGATTCGCTTGAGCGTCAACGGAGCGCGGATCGGCGACACGGTGAATCTGCCGGGCAACGGCGGAACGGTGGAAGTGCACGCGGAAGCGGAATCAATTTTCCCGCTCTCGACGCTGCAGATCATGAAGAACGGACGGGTGGTTGCGTCGACGGATAGCGCGAAGAGTTCGCGTACGTTGCAACTGAAGGAGTCGATTGAAGTGGATGCACATTCGTGGATTGCGGCGCGCTGCGGCGGCGCGCCCTATTTCGGCGGCGAAAACCACCACGACGCCTGGCAACGGGGTGCATTTGCGCACACTTCCCCGGTCTACATCGCGGTCGGTGGAGAATGGTGGATGTTCGACAAGGAGGCTGCGCAGTACATGTTGACGCTGGTCGACGGGAGCCTGGAGCACATTCGCAACAGCGCCGCGCACTACGAACCGGGGACGGTGACGCACCACCATCACCATCATGACCACCAGGAATTCCTGGAAGAACCGTTCCATGAAGCGGCCGCGGCTCTTCATAAACGGATGCATCAACTCGGCATTCAACACTGAATTGATGGCCGGTCAGGGCCGGGCGTCGAGAAAGCTCTCCAACTCTGCCGTTGTCGGGATGCCATCGCGGCCGCCGAGACGGGTTGCGCAGAGGGCGGCGGCGCCGGATGCGAAACGGACTGCGGTTGACGCATCCATCTTTCGGGTGACGGCGAGGGCGTAGGCGCCGTGGAAGACGTCTCCGCAACCCGTGGTGTCCACGACATCTACGGTGAATGCAGGGAAATCAATTTCTCCGCCCGGAGAAGAAGCCACGCAACCGGAATGTCCCCGGGTAATGATGATGGTCTGGTCCGCACTGGTTCTCAGGGATTTCAGCATGCCGGAGACACTCTTTTCACCTGTCAGGGGCCCGGCGAACGCTTCGCTCAGGATCACGTGGGTTGCCAGGGGAAGGCACTCATGGACATGGGGCCAGTCTCTTTCGAAATCGACAACGACCGGAATGCCGTTTTCCCGGGCCGTTCGCGCGGCGTCTATGGATGGGTCGCCGGGATAGTGATCGAGGAACAGGCATCCGGTTTTTGCCGGCCAATCCTGATCCGGAAATTCATGCAATTGTGGAAACTTGATACTGTCCCTGCTGTGGAAGATCGTTCTTTCGCCGGAACCAAGGGTGGAAAAGACAAAGGCGACAATCGGTTCAGCGCCCTCTTCCCGCAAGATCATGGAGGTGTCGATTCCTTCCTTTTCCAAACCGTCCACCACGGAGCTCGCGATATCCGAGCGACCCAGTTTTGCCACGAAAGATGCCGTTCCCCCCAACCGTGTTACCGTGACCAGGGCCGTACCGACCAGTCCGCCGCCATGCACGGATAATCCGGTGATCGGACCCTTGATTCCCTCTGCCGGCCAGGTCTCGACATTCGCGACGTAATCCAGCGTTGCAGTCCCGAATCCGAGTACATCGACATTTTGCATGATGAACCACGAAATACACGAAATACACGAAACAGCAAAGCCGCAACGAAACGGCATTTGAACAGAAGGTAACAAAGAGAACGAAGAAGAGTTTTTGAGTGCGGTCAAGATCTCGCATCGTTGCGGCATTGATCTCTCTCTTGGAATGTTGCGCGAACTTCGGTAGGGTGAGCCCAATGAAGTCCGGGAAAGTTGATTGGTCGGCTTATGGATTTGTCGCGCCGGCGGTTCTGATTCTTGCCGTCGTACATATCTACCCGATTTTGTGGCTCATTGTTCTCAGTGGACAGGAGACGGATGTATTGCGTAATACGCATGAGTGGGCCGGCCTGACCAACTACAAGACACTATTTGAAGATCCGATTTTTTGGAAAAGCGCGAAGAACACCCTGATTTACTGCCTGTGGGTTGTTCCCGGGGTCCTGGTCCTTTCGCTGGCGCTTGCATTCGCCTGTCAGCCCATGCGCGACCGGATGCAGCATGCCATGCGGGCGGCGCTCTACCTGCCGGGGGTGGTGTCGGTCGTGGTATTGGGGATGGTGTGGGCGCGGATCTATGATCCCCAGTTCGGGTTGATCAATCGAGCCCTGGCCCTGATCGGTGTTGAGGGACCCGTATGGCTGGGCGACACGACGTGGGCACTTCTGGCGATCAGCCTGATGTCCGTATTCAGCGGGTTGGGGACCTCCTTTATCCTCTGCACCACCGCGATCCAGGCGGTGCCGAAGGAGTACTACGAAGCCGGAGAGATCGACGGCGCCAACGCCGTGCGCACATTTTTCGCGATCACCATGCCGTTAATCCGCCCCACGCTCCTCTACCTGGTGATCATACTGACGGTGGGGAGCTTTCAAGTTTTTGCCGCGGTATTCGTCATGACGGACGGCGGCCCGAATTTCGCCACTTCGACCATCGTCTATCTCGTATACGAATTTGCATTCAGATATTTCGACTTTGGCACCGCGAGCGCAACCTCCGTTCTTCTGCTGGTAGCGCTCGTTGTCCTCGCGATGGTTCAGTTCAAGACATTGTCAACGGATGTGGAGTACTGACGATGGCCCGCGCAAGCACGATGCAACGAATCTGGATGATCCCGGCGATCGCTCTTGCCGTGACCTGTCTCATTCCGCTGGTCTGGATGGTCTTTCTCTCGGCGACCAGCATCGATGCGGAAAGCGGTTCGCGAAGGATGGACGGATCTTCTTTCGAGCGACTGTTTACGACTTTGCCGGTACTTCGTTGGGCTTTGAATTCAATACTTGTGAGCTTTTGCGTGACTGCCGGAAACCTGCTGTTCTGTTCCATGGCGGGGTACGCATTTGCGCTGAAGCGGGCGCCGGGGATGAAGTGGATATTCTGGTTCTGCATGGCTACGATGATGGTGCCGGCGCAGGTGACGGTGATTCCCTTGTTTCTCATGGCCGCAAACGCCGGGATGATCAATACCTACTCCGCGCTGATTCTGCCGTCGGTGGCGTCGGCGTTCGGGGTGTTCATGATGCGTCAGTTTACGTCAACGTTGCCGCGGTCGTTGTTCGAAGCCGCGCGCATCGATGGGTGCGGCGAGTGGCGGCTGTTTACCCAGATTGTCCTGCCGCTGATTCGTCCTGCGCTCGCGGTGCTGGGAATCTTTGTATTCACCTCGAGCTGGAACAACTTTCTCTGGCCACTGGTGGTCTGTAATCAACGTGATATGTGGACTCTTCCGGTTGGCCTGGCTTCCCTGCAGAGCGAATTCCTAACAGACACATCCCTGCAGATGGCCGGTGCCGCGTTCGCGGCGATCCCGATGATCATCCTGTTTTTCGCCCTGCAAAAACACTTCGTCAGCGGGTTGACGCTCGGCGCGGTGAAGGGGTGATGGGATTTCGGATGTTGGATTTTCGATTTCGGATTTGTTGATTACCAACGTTCACACAGCTCAAATCGGTTTTTCAATTTGAATTCGAAAATCGAAAATCCGAAATAGCACTGCCTTACGGCGAGGTGACGCGATACAGCTTCGAGGTGTCGGTGCCGGCCGGGTCGTACATGTTCACGGTGGAGCCGGTTCCGATCACGATAAAGCCGACATCGTTGTAGTTGGTGCCGCCGTCGGTGCTGGCTTCCAGCCGGTATTCCAGACCGAATGAGGTGTCTACTTCGAAGGCCATGACATCTTCCAGTGCCACGCTCTGGAAATCAGGCAAGGGGTCACGCACATCATACTGAACACGAATGTAGTCATAATCCACGCTCCCGGCCGCTCCGCCACTGAGGTCCCCGAAGATCAATTCCTCGTTTGCCGTGGCGTGTGACGCCAGGCCGCTATCCGTGTGCAGGAGTTCGCCGTTAACGTAGAATTTTATTGTGCCGTTGTCGACGACCGCACGGGCCGTGATCCAGGGCGTGGGAAGCCATCCGGTGGGTCCGCCCGGCAGCGGGTCGTAGAAATCGAGCAGGCTGAAATCTGTTGTTCCGGACCCGGTCCCGAGTCTCACTCCGATTTCCCATTGAGATGCGAATCGATAGTATGTGCCGATAATGATCGAACCATCTTCCGTGGTCCCGCCGTCCCCGTCGCTGCTGGCGATGATCGAATGGCTTCCGGGAATCGTGCCGTTGTGGATCCGGAATCGCGCTTCGCAGGTGAAACCGGCGGTAAAGTCGGGGTCGAAATTAGCGCCGGAGAGTTCAAAGTAAATCGTGTCGAGGGCGTTGGTAAACACATCGTGAAGTTCCCGGTAATAACCGTCGGCGCCTTCCGGTTCACCCCACACCCTGGTGCCGAAATAGAGTTGAGCCACGACCAGGTTGCCGCGGCCGGACCAGGCCGGTGTGTCGGACCATGGATTCTGGTCCATGTCCAGGCTGACGTCCCAATCCAAGGCCTGACTGTTGACGGCAAGAAAGAGTATGGCGAGGGCGCAGGTACAAAACGTCTTCATAATTGCTCGTCCTTTGGTGGGTTTGAACTCCTACAATTCAACGGAAAAATATGGCAGAATTGGCCCCCAAATGCAAATTTTTCCTGCACGCCGATTATCTTTTTTTCTTCCGAAGGGTGAATATCGCGGGTTCAAGTCCGGCTTTCACGTTTTCGATCACCAGGGTTTCATTCTCGCGATGGTGTGAGACGGATTCGCGCTTGGTGTAATTCAACAATGGGATCCGGCGCGGGTCACCCCATGACGGGGTCTCAACCAGGATGTCCCACCGCCCTTCCCTGGGCTCGTTGAAGCGGGGGCAGGCAAGATAGATCAGAAGCTGGCGGTCCGCCCTGATAAAGCACTTCAGTTCCGCCTCGGTCGGCGCAAGTGTGAATGAAAATCCATCTTCCGTTTCGAGTCGATCCGACTGCCGTATCGAGATATTGAAGTCCGGTTTTTTGAGTTTCGAGCGATCGTAAAAGGTATGCGCGATCGTCTGGTATGCGCGCCATGCATCGGTCACTTCGGGTGGACCTCCGTTCTCGCCGAAAGATTTCAGAAGCCCGTAGTTTTGACGGGTGTCGGCGGTCTTGCTGAAAAGGTACAAATAGTACGCCACGGAATCCCATCCGAGATCCCAGCTGATGAACATCGATTGCGCGGTGATCCCTGCCTGCCGGGAATCATGGGTCCCGTGAAGGTTCTCCGCATACCCGTTGTGTCCGAAGAATCGGCACTCCGGCCAGACCTTGCGGATCCGCCGGATCATGTCTTCCATTTCGTGGCGGCTTTCGATGACCGGATAGGCGAAGTTGCCGCTCACGCCGTCCGCGTATTTCGGCAATCCTCGTTCGATCACATCGAGTAACCAGTGCGTGGCCGGGGCGCTGCTGACCGAGCCGGTGCCGATCAGCGCGTCCGGGTCGCCCTTTCGCACGGCGGTTGCGGCGGCGATAAAGAATTTATTCATGTAGTCGTCAGGATCGCCCGTCCACCCGAAGGGATACCCCCGGTTCTCTTCGTCCCCCATCATCCATACCCGGACTTTCCCCCGGTACCGTTCGGCCAGCATGGTCAACCACTCGGCATACGGCTCCACTGATCCGGTGGGATCGGCTTTGTGGTACAGGCCCTTGAACACGCGAAACGATCCCACGCGGAAGCAGGGCTGCAGTCCGAGCTCGACGGAGATATTTACGTAGTAGTCCAGTGCGCGCCGGTAGGCTTCATCCATGTCCCCGGGCCGATATCCCATGGATTCGTACTCGATGCCCTTAGTGTCCCAGCGCCACCAGTAGATGAGCGCGAGCGGCTGGCGGGCCCCCATGTCGGCAAGGGTTTGGAGCATACTGCGTGTTTTCACCTCGTCGTCGATGGTGTGGAACCACGTCATCCCGTAGGGGGATTCGCGTTCGGCGAGCGGGGTGGGGGGCGGTTCGGGATGAAAGGTTTTCGGTGTTTCCGCCGCGGCGGCGAGAACGCCGCAGCACAGCGTCGATGCAATCATTGGAACGGTCCTACTCCACCTCATCGTAGATCTCCAGCCACAGGTCCCAATCGGTTTCGCGGGTGCCGTCGAACAGGTGTCCTCCCGGATAGGAACCGACCCATCCGTAGCCGATGTAGCTTCGCTCCGCTGCGCCGGGGCCGACCGCCGCGAGTTCAAGCAGGTATTGCTTTCCCGGTTTCGTCTCGGCGGAAAGAGGGATGGCAAGATGCCGCATCCCGCCCTCGTACGTAGCGTCGATCTGATTGTCGGCCACGGATTCACTCTCCCATTCGACGGCGATGACTTTCCAGGGAATGACGGATTCGACGAGAGGCCCTCCCTCCAGGGTCTCCGGAAGGGAATCTTCCCACCGATAGAGTCGCACCTGGAGATCGGGACGCGGTTCTTTCTGTTCCACGGGCCGGATCAGGATTCTCGCGCCCGCGATCTTTTTGCCGGTGGCGGTGAAGAGCTGCCTGGAGGTTCGGCCGTCGGGCGGGCCGATCCTTACGCCGTAGATCCTGTCGTTCAGTTTCAGACCTGTTCGGACTGCGCGACAATTGAGGATCTCGAACCGGCCATTGGAAGCACTGCGGTGTGTGCCGGCGAACAGGCGCACGGATTTCACCGGCCGGGAGAGCGGGAGAGCGGCAGAGATCTCAACGGAATCCTGCAGCGGGGAGGCGTTCTGCCAGTAAGACACCGTTTCGCCCGTGGCCACGTCCACTGCCGCCAGAGTCAGCGCCCGCGAGTCGAGATTGTTTACGCGGCATCGAATCCATAGGGCGTCGGTCCCGGCCGGGAGAGCCATCTCCGGCAGGACGATGCCCGCTGTCTGGTCCTGCCCGGTGGAAAGGGATACGGCGGCAGCGACGGAGATGGCGTCAGCCGAGCCTACCGTGGTCAGATCATCGGCCGATGCCGAGACAGTTAGAAACATCATCACCGCGGCGGCTGCACGAGTCCGGGAGTCGCGAAGCAACGCGATGCACGCGGGAATTACGGGCGATTCAAAAGCAACGGGAGCCGCGGTTCGGATGAACTGCGGCTCCCGTCTGAAATTCAGTCGATTCGTATCAGGCACGTCGGCGTCGTACCGCAAAGATCGCGGCAGCGCAAGCCAACAGCGAGAGGGTGCTCGGCTCGGGGATGTAGGCATGCCAGACGTAGTCATAGTCGACGAGGCCTGCGGCGCCACTGCTCCCGTCACCGAACCACGTTGAGTCCTCACTCGGCGTGAACGACGGATTTCCTACATCCACGGTGAGGCGCGGCTGGCCATTGATATATATATCCGCAATCCCGCCTACAATGTTGACATGGACTTTGAGCCAGGTCGTCGGCTCCCAGGTCGTGCCCCCATCGTTGGAAAAGGGAGTGTAGATATCCGTGACGTCGATCAATTGCTGGGATTGTGAGTTGTCCACGCGGAAGCCCACCTGCCAGCCGCCGGAGTAACGATAATAGGGCGCGATCGCGAGAAATCCGTCCGCGGCCGAGTCGCCGTCTCCGTCGCTGATTGTGATGATTCCGTGGCCGCCGGGAATGGTCCCATTGTGGATGCGAAGCTGCGTTTCTATCGTGTGTCCCGTGTCGAAATTCGGGTCGAAATTTGCATCGCTGAGAGAGAAATTCATCGAGTCTCCGGCAGATGCTGACGTGTCGATCTCCCGGTAGTACCCGTCGGCTCCGATGGGTTGTCCCCAAATCCGGGTGCCGAAGTAGCCGCCCATGTTCTGGTTGCCGCCCCAGGGTGGAGAGTCGGACCAGGGATTCAGGTCCATATCCAGGGTGATGTCCCAGGGAATCGTGGCGGTCGCCACGGACGATTGCAGGGCGAAGATCCCTGTGAATAGAAGAGACGAATAGATACGCTTCATGACGAATTCCCTTACCTTGCTGCTCCTGAGTTGCTCTATACCCGTTACGGATTGGAACTGAATTCATAGCAGAATCGCGGACCCGAGCGCAAGGGATTTATACGCGAAACCGTGGTATACGTTGTCGAATTGGGGTATGCTTGCGCGAATAGCCCATGAGTTTTCGTATAATTTCCCTTTTTTTCTTGTTCATTGCCTTGTGGCCGGTGCGCGGCCTTCAGGCTGCGGAATCGCCGGACGTCCGGGTAAGTGTGCTCACCAACATGACGATCAGCACGGTGACTTCCAATTATTCCGCCGCGGCCGGCTTTCGGCCGCACATTCGATTTCCCGGCATGGACCGCCGCGAGGACGGCACGTTGCGCATCTGGATGAACGTGGGTCAGACCCAGGGAGTCTCCGCGCCTGGGAAGAATTTCAAAAGCGTCGATTCGGGACAGTCCTGGTCCGAGGTGCCGGCCGCGCTGGTTGTCTCCGTGACCCGCATTCTTCCATCGGGTCAGACGAGCTGGGGCGTTGTCGCGGATCATGACGACGCCGGAGGATTCACGACCTGGGCGAGTCCGCGGTACGAGTCGACGGACGGCGGGGACAACTGGATTCGCGTTACCGATGCCCAGTTCAACAATGGCGGGGTTTCCTATCTCACCTTGTACGGCAACATCGGCGAGGTGGTGGAATGCGCGGGTTCCATGCTGATGACTGCCTTCGGGGTCCGCCAGGGTTCCACGACGTTCGAACTGGTTCTGTTCAGCACCACGGACGCGGGCGCGAATTGGACCCGGCGCGCGACCATCGCGCAGCACGTCTCGGGGGTCGCGACGTCCATGGGAATCGAGGGCCCCAACGAGGGGGACATCGTCAAACTCGACAACGGGGACTTACTGTCCGTATTCCGCACCGGGCAGCCGTTTCCCACAGAGGATATTCATGCGGTGGCCCCGTCCATCTTCTGGAGTATCTCAGGGGACGACGGCTTCACCTGGTCTTCACCGAAGATGCTCGGCACCACCGGTCAGCAGGTGCAACTCCGGAAGCTGCCGGACGGGACGGTGGCCATGAGCTACGGGCGCTACGGATGCAAGCTGATGTTTGCCGACCCGACGGGACGGCGCTGGTCGGAGCCGGCGGTGATCTACAACGGGCCGACCGACGGTACCGTGGACCTGGAGCTGGCGAACGACGGCACCTACGCGTTTTCCTATGCGCAATCCAGCTTCTACAACCTGTCGTTCGACCCGGATGCCCATCAGGTTTCCTGGAGCCCCCTATCTTTTGCGGATGGGCTCGAGGTGGAGTTCCGCGCCCGCGAGGTCAGCGGAACCACGCTGCAGAGTGCGGCGATGGTCCAGGCCGGGGATGGTACCGGGGTTGTTTATGTCGAGTTGACGAGTTCGGGGGTTCAATTGCAGGGCATTCACGGCAATGCCGGCCAACAGGTTTACAGTTTCGACAGTAGCCAGTGGACAACCTACCGGCTCGAAGTCGCGCCCGATCCCGGCGACCCCGGTGAAATCCTGGCCGAGCTGTATGTGAACGGAGTGCTGCGGCTTACCAATGCCCCGGACCCGGTCGTCGATTTCAATCACGTACGGATCGGCGACGTGACGGGCAGCAACAATGGAACCTGGGATCTGGATTGGCTCCGGTTTCGTGAGCTGGGCGAAGTGCCGTGGGCCCTGGAGTACGATGGAACGGTTCTTCCCGATCAGTTGCCGGAACCCTGGACGAGGGTGGAGAGTGGAGGCGGCGTCGCTTCGCTCTTGTCCGGCGGCGGCGCGGACTATCTTCGGTTGGACACCGGCCCGAACGGATTGCCCGTCTCGCTGTATTACACGCTGGTAGCCGGCGCACCCGCGCCTCCGGACGGATACCGCTATACGGAGAATGGGGCGGAAATTGCGCACATGAAAGTGGCGAGACTCAGCATCACCAATGTTCCGGCGAGCGAACCGTTTGCCTGGGCGTTGGAGTATCATGGCGATGTTGCCCCCAGTGCGTTGCCGGTTGCCTGGACGGAGACGCAACTTGGCAGCGTGGATAGATACTACTGGGCCGACAACGGTCAGGACTACATGAGAATCGACACCGGGGGCAGTGGAGCTCCCAACCGTCTGCACTACGACCTACACGCAGGAACGGCAGGTTCCCAATGGGCGGCAATGGATTTCAACGAAGGCGTTGTCGCCGAGTTTCGAGCCCGGGTCGGGGATACCAATATTGCCGAAGGGGTTGCCCGGGTCCTGCTCGGCGACGGATCGGCAGGATACGTACTGCTGGAGCTGACCGGGACCGATATTCGCCTGGAAGGAGAGGGCGGCAACGGCGGGGAGGAAGTCCTGACGCTGGATACGACACAGTGGCATACCTACCGGGTTCTGGTGGGCCCCGACCCCGCTTTTGGAAACAAGGTCTGGGCAAGAGTCTTCCTGGACGGAATGAATGCATCGGCGGTGCTGACGAACCTGCCGAATCCCGCCGCTACCTTCGACCAGATCCAATTCGGCGATGTCGCCGGGAGCGATAACGGGAATTGGGACATTGAGTTCCTTCGGTTTGCCAGCCGCGATGCCGACGGGGACGGCTTGCCCGACGACTGGGAACATTTACATTTTGGAAACTGGGATGCGGGTCCGCTTGACGATCCGGACGGTGACCATTTCTTCAATGTCGACGAATACCAGGCCGGAACCATTCCCACGAACGGCGCGTCGGTCCTCGCGCTCTCCGCCGCGGTTGAAGATCTTGGCTCGACGGTCAGAATCTTCTGGAACAGCGAGCCGGACCGGTTCTATTCGATTTCTCAAACAGTCGATCTTGAAAACGGCCCGTGGAGCATCGTGGCCGGTCACGACAATATCGCCGCGACGCCGCCCCAGAATATTGCCACGATTCCGGCGAACACTGCCGTTCCGATGTACTACCGGGTTGAGTTGAAGACGAGTTGGTAGATTCGTTTCGGCGAGGTCGTCGTGCCGAAGGTGTATCGTTTACCCCCGGAAGCTACGTGGGTTGGCCTTCCAGGGCCGACTCGAAGCAAAGGGGAGATCATGAACCGAGCGCGAGCTTTCCAGTCACTTTGCCATGCTCCTGTCGTGAACAGCTCGGGCTGCGATACGCACCCCGGACCCTGCGCAGGCCCACTACAGTTCCCGGTACAGATGCAGGAGTATATTTCCGTCCCCTGCTTCCGCGGGTGTGTCGTGGAAGTATTCGATCCAGACGGGTTGATCGGGGCCCGGGGTTTCGAAAAGGCGGATCACGCCCGATTCCGCATCATAGCCGGCGCCATATTCGTAATCCGCGATCACGGGAAGCCCCGGTTCGTGTTCGGGTGTACCCACGTTGACGTAGGTCGTCAGCCAGTCCCCGCCATAGTAGGCATGTCGGTATAGATTGTAGCGAACTTTCCGTCCGAGGTTTGCTCGCAGAACTTCCTCGTCATGGTCTCCTATGAGGCCATCGCCATCATAGTCCCACGTCGTGTCGTAGGATCCATTGCCGGGGATTCCTTTGCCGTGTGTGGCGGATGCAATTCCCACGCGGCCCCGCTCGTAGCGAGACTCTTTTCGCTTCAGCAGTTCTGCGAGGTGCTTTTCGCCGACCACCCCGAAATTTACGTCCAGCCAGGTGATGTCGCATTCGTACATCCGGCTTGGTCGGGTGGTGAACTTCGCATCGATCATGCCGATTTTGGGTTGGTCGAGCGGAATGTGAAATTGCTCGATGAGCCGCTGCGCGTCCCGCAATTCACCGAATTCTGAGTCGAAGACCTCCTCGACCGGATCGTCCGGATCCAGGACCCACAATCCGTAGCACTGCACGACCGGAATCGCGGGAGTTATCAGGTAGACGCCGTTGTGCATCGCCAGCAGCTCGACGGTGTGCCTGGTGTAGAAGTTCGATCCGCTGCGATCCGCCGCGCCCCACACGCCTCGTACCGCGCTGTTCGGCAAGGGATAGGAGACGTTGCCTTCGATGGTCCGGCTGATCGGTCGGTTGCCGACGCGAACGGTCATGCCGTCCCTGGAATCGGTGCGCGATTCCTCGCATCGTACGTGGTTCCGGAAATGAGTTTCCAGATTCCCGTGCCGCATATCCCAGGTATACTCGTGGGTGTAGAGATTGTGGTCGCAGAACGGATAGCGAAGAAGCGTGTGCGATACGGCCCAGCGCGGTTGCCCCACCGGGTATTCGACGCGCGGATCGCATGGGTAAATACCTCGATCCGTAAAGGGATCGTCCTTGAGGTGAAGGTCGTCCATCCAGGCAACCCGGTCTGTTTTGGGATCCAGGAGTGCCCCTTCAAAAAATGTCGTTTTGCCGTCGCCGCTGAGACGCCTGGTGAACCGTTCCGCCCGGCCCCATCGCATGGGGTTCACCCGCCAGCCGTGCGGTGTCCAGATTCCCATCCAGGTGAATGGATTGTGGCGTATGTTGTCGGTGTAAATCCGCTCGGGGAGCGACGGCATGCTTGAGTTTTTCATGGGTTTCGGACGTATTGTATTCTTCGAAGATAGACTACGTTGAAGACTACGAAGAAGACAGTCTTTCGCCGCCGCCGAGAAGATTTCGAGGGACAGCGCACGAGGCGGTGTACCGGTTTCCCGGGCGCGCGATCGCGGATTGGGTGACGAGATGATAGGTATGCCAGCGGTTCCAGCCGCGGCTCGCCGAAATCCAGTTGACCAGCCGGGCACAGGATTGTTTTAGAGCTTCCTCCATGTTCGATCCCGCGCCGGTGGCGCCGAGGAGTTCCGGAGTTTCAAAGCGGGGTCCCGCGAAGGTGTCCTGTTTACGCACATCGAGCCGGAGCGTGATCCGGCCACCGATTTCGATGGCGCCACCAATGAATTCGCCGTCGCCCTGGGTTCCGTGCAGGTCACCGACAAAGAAGAGAGCTCCCGGGTGATGCACGGGCAACAGAATGGTTGATCCCGCAGTGAACCAGGGGACATCCAGGTTGCCGCCATGGTCTCCTGCGCCGAGAGTGTCGACATTCTGATCATCCGGCGGCGCGGTCGCCAGCAGGCCGGGAAAGGGAATGAGTTGGATTTTCCATTCCGGACCGTCTTGATCTTGAGGCGGCTTCATTGTCGCCACTCCTTCTCGCGCATCAACAACCCATCGCCGAACTTCCGCGGGCATGGAGTCTGCCGGATTGAACATGGAGGAAGGTATAGCGGACTGATGATCCCCGATGCCGGTACGTCCGAAGTCACGATCGGGTTCCACCTGTTCGATATAGATTTCAAGCGAGTCTCCGGGTTCAGCGCCGTTAATATGGATTGGGCCTGCGATCGGATTCGCGGGCGGTCCGTCCGGAAACCGGTCTGCAGGAAGAACATTTCCATCGGGTCCCAGTCCATCGGCATCCGGGAGCAGAATCTGCAATCGTTCACCGGGATCCACTTTGAGCGCCGGGGGAAAGGCAGCAATTCGGGTCCGATACTCTGTAGGTTCCCATTTCGTCATGCGCATTACTCAAAAACTACGAATCCCAAACAAAAAGGAAATCCCAAGTCCCAAATCCCAAACAAAGATCAAATCTAATGGTTCGGAAGATCTCGAATTCTTGGTCCCGATTCCGAACTCGCAGCATCATCCAGAGTCATTCCGCCGAGTACTTTCTCTTTCACACGATCTTCCCATGCCGCCCGCTCCTCTGCCGCTTCGGTAACCGGTTCCAGCCAGTCGGACTGAAGGACCACCACTCCGTTGACGTCTCCTCGAATCACATCCCCGGGCCGCACCACGACGCCACCGCAAGATATGATTTCACCTGAATCTCCCAGCTGATCGAAGGTTCCGTTGCGGGGTGTGATGTGTCGCGCGAACATTGCAAAGACCAGGGCCTCGAGTTCTTCAATATCCCGCACGGCACCATCGATGACTGCTCCGAGAATCCCGCGGCTTTTCGCGAATGTACTCATCAGTTCGCCCATCATCACGCCCGCTTCCGACCCCTGGGCATCGCAGACCAGTACACTTCCCTCGGGTGCCTCGGCAATGGCATGTTCCATTGCATACGTCGCCCCCGGATAGCAGCGAACGGTGTATGCGATGCCGCAGAGATTGCGTGCCGATGTGACCGGATGTATTCCGCTGTCCATCACCTGGTGTTTTAATTTTCGCGAAAGCCCCTTGGCGAGAGTGTCGGCAATGTTGGGCGTTGAGATTGCGCCGAGGCGTTTGAGGTAGTTCAAATCCATTGCGGTCTTTCAATAATGTCTTCGAAACCAGCGCGCGTCCATCACAAGAAGCATCGATTCCCAATTTCGCCACTCGAGGTGGCCGTCCCCATACAGGGCGTTGCCGCCTTCCGGATTATCATAACTGATGGAATGCCGGGCAAGGCTATACCCGTGTGTGTTGTAGTAAACGGTTTCATCGAACATGAGGGGCGTCGTCAGCTGTTCGCCTTCGAGATTGTTTTCCAGGGGTGGCAGGTTATTCCGCAACGCGTCATTGTACGTTTTCGCAGAGGTTGAAATCCCGTAGAAGCTGTAGGACGTCTGGTAGGAGCGCGGGGAGGTGTCTACGCGGGGATTTCGCCAGTCGTCGGTTTTGTCGCCGTACAAATCTTCATACAGAGGACAGTAGAATACGCGGCCACCGGAGCCGGCATAGTCCGCGGCTTCAATGGTGTCGTGCAGTTCTTCGCTGAGAAGAGTCCAGTTTCCCCATCCGATCTGGCCTCCGCCGGAAAAGGTGTTCTGGGGGTACTTCCCGTCATGATCGTGTGCATAGGCGTGCCAGACAATTCCGCACTGACGAAGATTGTTGGCGCATAGCGTCTGGATTGCTCTTCTTCGCGCGCTGCTGATTGCGGGAACGAGCAATGCAGCCAGCACCGCAATGATTGCGATGACTACCAGTAGCTCGATCAGGGTAAACGCTCCTCGTCCTCCCGAAAATCCTTTCCTGGAAGATTCGGCGCGAAGATGGATTCCCCTGTTCATTTCGCTGAAAAGTATGCACGATATTGACCTTCTATTCAACAATTCAGGGCCAATGATCTCGGTACAATCCACATATCGACTCGATCTTCGAGGAATTCTCCTGGTCCTGATCCTGTTCGCGGGGGGATGCAGTGAGGATCGGGCGGAGAGCGAGATCGAGTTGATCTTCTGGTCGAGGCCCTGGTGGGGCGATCCCATGCAGTACCAGGATCCCGATGCGGACCCGTTACCGGTCATTGATTGGCAGAGAGCCCGGATCGCCGAATTCGAGAGAATGCATCCGAATGTAAGAATTCGGCGGGAGATCGATCCCGGCGGCGACAAGTTGCGCCTGGCTTTTGCGTCCGGTACCGCTCCCGATGTTTTCTTTACCGGGGTGAGTGGCGAAGTGTTGAGATATGCTGAACTGGGATTTCTTGAACCCATCGACGAGTTCCTGCGACCCGAAGACGAAGCGGATATTTGGAAATCGGCCCTCGACGGGGGGCGGGTCGGCGACCAGAGGTTCCTTTGGCCACTCTATAATCACGCCCTGGTGATTCTGGTGAACGAATCGCTTTGCGAAGAGCAAGGCGTAACCCATTTGCTCCCGGAGGGGGATGACGACTGGGATGTTGAAACCTTTCTGGAAGTTGCCCGGGCGCTCACCATCGACGAGAATGGCGACGGCAGACCCGAGACATATGGAGTCGGAATTCCCGCCAACGGGGACATCTTCTATATTCTGACAACCTATCTGGTGAATTTCGATGCACACATTTTTGACTCACAAAACGGGTTTGTCTTTCACTCCGCGGAGACCCGGGAAGCCCTGGACTTTCTACTGGGGATGGTCCAGCCCGGTGGCGTCGCGCCTCCCGGTGCCTCCGGATACAGGTTCACCGATATCCGTGACCTGTTTTTCGCGCAGAAGATCGGAATGATGCTCGGAAATGCAGGGTTGATCGATTATGGGGAGTTGCAGGTCCGCACCGGACGAATCAAGCCATTCAAGATGCGCATGACCGCGATTCCCACCAAGGATCTCAGTACTTCGAGTATCTCTTTCCTCAGCGTGGGATCGGTTGCCGTTGCCAGACAGAAGGACCCGGCCACACGCGAGGCGGCCATGGAATTTGCCCGATGGATTACCTCTCCGGAACTGAACCGGTGGTTCTGGAGCAAATGGGCTTCGCCGCGAAAATCGGCGCCGCTGCCGGAGGATCCGAATCTCCGGACCATGATGAAACTGGTAGCGCGATCCGAGAATTTCATGCTCCCGCCGGTTGCGCTTCATCCTCGCTACGACCTGTCGCGGCAACTCGATATCTTTTACCAGCGGATCTTTTCGGAAGACGATGTGGTGGAGGAAGCGCTGACCGACTTCGAAAAGAAATTCTACCGCGACGGACTGCGAGGCGTGAATAACTGGCCGGGTCGCCCGGATTGAACCGGCCCTGGCAAGTCGTGCCCTTTTGAAGTGCTTCGGCCCTTTAGCGAGCCATTCGGCCATGTCAGTCTGCGCAATGTAAGCATCTTCGGTGTGCTGGTAGGGCAGGTGCTAGACGACAAGCCCTGCCCTACCTGTGGATCCGAAGCTGCAGGCAAGACCAGAGCCTGCGTAAGAGCAGACAGAATGAGTTGCGAAATGGCCAATCCTCAGCACTCGGGCTTGGAAGCCCAAGCTACGGGGGACCCCCGAGGCTCCGGGGCCCGCTGCGCCGGTCCTTCGGCGCTCTTGATCACACCTTCAGCGCCAGGATGTGAGTACGAGGCCCGGGAGGGTCGATCTTGGCCTCTTTACAGACATTCTTGACGGTTTCATAACCGTCTGTCAGGCTCTCCCACCTTCCAAAAAGAACTGATATATGGGCAAAACACTAGATCTGGGACAGCGCATCGAATTGCATTCGATGGACAAGCATTGCCATGACATCTCCCTGGGCTTGTACCTGATGGAAACCGGGGGAGCCCCTCGATTTCTCGTTCACACGTACGCGGATTCGGACGATGCCCGTGCCCGCGTGGCATACATTCGCGACGCGCTCAGAGTCATGCTGGGGTTGGTTGCCGCCGACGGGACTTCCGATGAGTTGGTCTTCCCCTGCGGCGCCGTTCATCTTCGCGCGTTGAAGCGCGCATTTCTGGATTTATGTAAACTCGAGACCGGTGCAGAACTGATCCCCAAGCCCCTGACTGTGCATGACAAGAAGGCGGATGGCGAGTTGACGGCCGTCAACCTGGGCGATGGCGTCTACGAAATCAGCTCCCGGGACGGCAGTGATGCCGGCAACAAGCGGGCGGTGGCGGTTGCGCGTGGCTTTGCGAAAATCTGCGAAATGACAGCCGAAGGCGATCCGGCGGTCCGGATTCGATTCGGCTGCGGGTCAAGCCACGATGAATTGATCGGGATGCTGATGTTTCGCGCGCAGAACGTGCGAGCCGCCATGCAGGAAGAGGAAATGGCCTCCGCCAAGGGAGTCCTCGCGGCGCCGAGCCAGCAACGGTAGACCGGAAGATCTTAACGCGGAATCGAATATGAAACCCATGACCAGTCGGCAACGCGTAACCGCGGCCCTTCGGCGTGAACCGGTGGACCGGACGCCGGTGTGCAATCCGACCTCCGTCGCGACGGTGGAGTTGATGGACCTGGTGGATGCACACTTTCCCTCGGCGAATCGTGATCCCGAGAAGATGGCGCGTCTGGCTGCCACCAGTTACACGGAGTTGGGTTTCGACACTGTCATGCCCGTCTTTTCGATTATCCAGGAGTCGTCCGCGCTGGGTTGCAATATCCAGTGGGAAGAAAAGGACAACTGGCCCACCGTAAAGATGAGCGAGCCGGTGTGGTCGGAGCTCGATGACATAAAAATTCCGGACAACCTGGAGACCCACCCGGACACGCAGTGCGTTCTTGATGCCATCAAATTGCTCCGGAAGGAGCTCGGCGACGATGTTTTCATTATTGGAAAAACCATGGGTCCCTGGTCCCTTGGCTACCACTGCTTCGGGGTGGAGAAATTTCTCCTGATGTCGCTGGACGATCCGGACATGACGATGAAATGTCTCGAGAAGATGAAGGAGAGCACGCTCCGGTTTGGCAAGGCACAGATTGAAGCAGGCGCCGATGCACTGACCCTCCCCGATCATGCGACCGGCGACCTGGTGAGTGGCGAGTATTACGACCGGTTCCTGAAAGAAATGCACATCGAATTTGCCCAGGAGCTGGAGATACCCATTATTCTCCATATTTGCGGCCGCACCGTGGACCGTATGGACTACATCGCGCAAACCGGCATGGCCGCCTTCCACTTTGACTCGAAGAATGACCCCCAGGAATCCATGGATATCGTGAGCGGAAGAATCTCCCTGGTGGGAAACGTCAACAACCCGGAAACGCTGTTCTCGAAAGAACCGGACGATGTTGCGGCGGAGGTAACGAAGAACCTTGCCGCCGGAGTGCAGCTGGTGGGCCCGGAGTGCGCGATTCCCCTCCAGGCATCGATTGAAAACCTGAAGGCAATACCGAAAGCTGTCCGGGATTATCACAAGTCCCATCCGCCCGCCTAGACACGAATATTCAAGATCCGAATCATGAGCGCTTTCCTGAAAAAAGTAGACTCCGGCGAACTGATGATTTCAGACGGGGCCACCGGAACCTACCTGCAGCAGAACGGGTTGGAGCCGGGAGGATGCCCGGAGATTCTGAACGCGGAGAGGCCTGAATTAATTCGACAGATGGCGCGGGACTATTTTGCGGCGGGATCGGACATCGTGGAGACCAACACGTTTGGCGGCAGTCACTACATGTTGGCGAAATACGGGCATGGAGACCGTTCCGTGGAGTTGAACCGGCTGGCGGCCGAGCACGCGCGATCCGAGGCGCCCGAGGGACGGTTTGTCATGGGGTCCATCGGGCCGACCGGCGAATTCCTGGTGCCGAACGGTACTGCCACCGAGGAAGAGATGTACGCCGCGTTTGCAAAGCAAGTCGAAGGCCTCGCGGCGGGAGGCGCGGACGCGGTGTGCGTGGAGACGATGAGTGATCCGGCGGAAATCACCCTCGCGATTCGAGCGGCCAAGAAAGAGGCGGGTCTGCCCGCGGTTGCCACCATGACATTTGATAAGGGGCCACGCGGGTTTTTCACCATGTTCGGAACCACGCCGGCCCGGGCGGCCGAGCAGCTTGCGGAGGCGGGGGCCGACATCGTCGGTTCGAATTGCGGCCTCGCGATCGATCCGATGATCGAAATTATCGGCGCGATGCGTGAAGCCACGGATATGCCGATCCTCACCCACGTCAACGCAGGGATTCCCAAGATCGAAAAAGGCGAAATCGTTTATCTCGATAAGCCCGACTACATGGCGGAGAAGATGAAGAAAATGGTGGAAGTCGGCGCGAACATCA